>Ga0326727_10014137_pt1 | contig 17492 bp, 10 predicted proteins | sample MB2enrmetagenome_FD_207643 | JGI IMG/M metagenome (GOLD analysis project Ga0326727, IMG submission 207643) | Lab enriched peat soil microbial communities from McLean, Ithaca, NY, United States - MB29MY | ecosystem: Environmental > Terrestrial > Soil > Wetlands > Peat | place: USA: New York...
GAAGATCAACGCGTGCGTTGCCTCGAACACATGTGGCACCTCGACACGAATCCCGGCAAGCGACGTGATGTCAAAGAAGCGGCGCCAGTTGATATCCTCCGACGCAGTACGCCAGGAGGCCAACCGGTAATGCTGACGCTCCAGCAGGCCGTGCAGGCGTGCGACACCGTCCGGCGAGCCCGACGTAAATTGCGCCAGGTCTGTCGCGATTGCCGCCGCGTTGGTCGCGGCCGCGTGCCGAACCGCGTCACGAAGCGCCGCCACCGTGTCGCGGCTGACGTGCTTCTCGAACGATCCAACTGCCGTAGGCAATACTCCCGGATAATCCTGCGGACGGATCGGAAAGCGGTGATCATGGTACCATGCATCGAGCGATCCGCTGGCGGCGTCGAGACGCAGCGCAATCTCACCATGCTCTAGACAAACGCCATAACTGTCGCCGAGAAACGGCACCAGGATCTTGTTGCGCAATGCCGCGTTCGGCGGATCGAAGTCGATATCGAAGAACGTCGCGTAGGGGCTGGCGGGGCCCCATTCGAGCACCTCCAGCCACCACGGATTGTCGTGTCCACCAACCGCCATGTGGTTCGGCACGATATCAAGGATCAACCCCATGCCGTGCGCCCGCAACGCGGCGACCAGGCGTCGCAATGCCGCTTCGCCGCCGACTTCGGGATTGATGCTGGTAGGGTCGATCGTGTCGTAGCCGTGCATCGATCCCGCCCGCGCGGTCAGCAGCGGCGACGCATAAAAATGGCTGATGCCGAAACCAGCAGCCCAACCGACGATGCCGACAGCGTCGTCCAGCGTGAACGCGTTATTGAACTGTAACCGCAAGGTCGTACGCGGCGGCCAGGGCGGCCCACGCATGGGTTCGCGCGACGCGGCAGAGTCTGTGCGCATCCGCGTGTTGGCCTAGGCCGCAGCCTCGAGGTCCATCTCCACCCGCCGTGACGTTGCCGCGGGCCGTGCCACGCGCCGCGGTGGCGTCTCCCTGCAATGCCGGCGATATAACGCTGCATATTTGGCCGCGGAGCCAGACCAGCTAAAATTACAAGCCATCGCCGCCCGTCGCATCGTCGCAAGCCGGGTCCGATCGGCGAATACCTCGAAGGCGCGCCCACATGCGTCAAGCAATCCGTCGGTAGTCAAATCGGGAAACAGAAAGCCGGTCCCATTATCATCAATGGTGTCGATCAGCCCACCCACTGCGTGCGCGATCGGCAATGTCCCGTAACGTTGTGCCTGCATCTGGGTCAGCCCGCACGGCTCGAAACGTGACGGCATCAGGAAGAAGTCGCTGCCCGCGATGATCCGTCGTGCCATCGGCTCATTGAAGCCGACCAACACGCCAATGTCGTCGCGGTGCCGGCGGGCGGTACGGCTGAGGACATGCTCGACCTCTGAATCACCAAGCCCAAGTATGGCAATCTGCCCACCAAGCTTCACAATCCCGCCGGCGGCCTCGGCGACCACATCAAGTCCCTTCTGTTGCACCAACCGCGCAACGATGCCGAACAGCGGCCCATCCGAGGGTCGCAGGCAAAGTCCGGTGCGGACCACGTCAGCATTCGCCTGCTTGCCGGCCATATCGTCACCATCGAAATGATATGGCAGGTATGGATCGGTGGCCGGGTCCCAGCTCTCGTCGATCCCATTGATGATCCCGGTCAACTGCCCAGCGGCAGCGCGGGTTTGCATCAGCCCGTGCAGGCCGCAACCGAATTGCTCCGTGGTGATCTCGCGGGCATATGTCGGGCTAACCGTCGTGACCTCGTCGGCGTAGTAGGCGGCTGCCTTCAGGAACGAGATACCGCCATTGAATTCGACACCGTTTATGTCGAAGGCAGCATCGGGAATTCCAAGACTTTCGCGCAGGTGTTCAGGAAAGCGCCCCTGGTAGGCGATATTGTGGATGGTCAGCAGCGACGGTACCTGCGTGCCGTCCCAGCGCAGATAGGCCGGCGCCAAACCGCTTGGCCAGTCGTTGGCGTGCACAAGATCCGGACTCCAGCCGAGCCTGCCCTGGCCGCGGGCAATCTGTGCAGCCGCAAGCGAGAGCCGCCCCCAGCGCAAATGATTGTCCGGCCAGTCGCGACCATCGGGCGAGCCATAGGGCGTGCCCGGCCGGTCGTAAAGCGCGGGTGCCCCAACCAGGTAAAGCGGGATGCCGTTTGCCAACCGGACCATACCGAGACGGCACCCGGGGATGTCGCCGCGGCCCGGCAATCTGCCGAGCCAGCTGATCTCGGGCAATGCTGCCAGCACCTTGGCGTAGGCCGGCAATAACACCCGCACATCGATCCCACGCTCACGCAAGGCGATCGGCAGGCTGGCGGAAAGATCTCCCAGCCCTCCCACTTTTCCGAGGCCCGCGAGCTCACTGGTAACGAACAGCACTTTCATAGGTGACACCCGGCAAGAAGACAGCAGCCAATGATCGCCTGACGCAGTTGGCCTCAGGGCGCGACGCGGATGCGGGACGCTCGACTAACGATAAGCGGCAAATGAATTCTCATGGAAAGGTCCAAGACGAAGCGGTGGTGAATTTGTTTGCGCTCTCAATGACGACCAGTCTGCCCGCTGGGCGCGTCGGATACTCAACTGGGGCTTTGCATTCGCCCGGTCTTTTCACATTGCCCGCTTTCACACTGCCCGCTTTTCACGTCGCCCGCTTTTCACATCGCCCGCTTCTGCATGCCGCGGTTTGGCTGGCTCGGCGGTTCTGCCGCAGCACCATCCCCGACCTGGAGTGGCCATTCCAGGTCAAGAATGGTCACCACGGCGCTGACGACAAACAGACCAATCGCGATAAGATAGATGTATTGCGCGGTAGCTGCGGCGGTGGCATTCGGCACGCCGCCATAGCTGACAATGGCCGCCAGCACGGCGACGGCGAGGGATATGACGGCGCCACTGAACATAATGGTCTCCCCTTGTCACCATGGTGCCGGCCTCGTGAGATCGGCGGCAGCATCATGGCAACAATGCAGCAGGCTTGGGGAAGTTGCCCGCTCGCGAACAAGAGGATCGCGGCCTCAGCTATTTGTGATCAGGTGCGGTGGAGGTCGGCTCGGCGCCCACAACAACCGAAACGCGAACGCCTAACGGCTATCAACCGGCTGCGGCGGCACCAACGTCACGGTGGGCCTTTACATCGAAGAACAACACCTGGCTGATCGCCGCCTTTACGGTTTCAGTCCGGAACGGTTTCGTGATCAGGAAGGTGGGCTCCGGCCGCGACCCGGTCAGCAACCGCTCCGGATAGGCGGTGATGAACACCACCGGCACCTCGCGTCCGCCGAGAATTTCATTCACGGCATCAAGACCTGAGCTCTCATCGGCGAGATGGATGTCCGCGAGCACCAGACCAGGGAAGTGTTCGTTGACGGCCTGCACCGCCTCGGCATGGGTTCGCGCAACATGGGTGACTCGATGGCCAAGATCCTTCACCAACGCCTCGAGGTCCATCGATATGATCGGCTCATCCTCGATGATCAGCACGTCCGTAGTGATCTGCTGCGCTATTTCGTGCCCGGCTTGTTCGATCAGCGAGTTCACCCGCGACACTGGGCATTCCAAGACGGCCGCAATCCGGTCGACCGGGAAACCCTCAACCCAGTGCAGGAGAAACGCGGCACGTGGCAGCGGCGTCATCGCCTCAAGGTTGCGGTTTGCAGCCTCCAGGCTGCTGTCGCCTTCCTCGTCCGGGTCAGACCCCGCGTGCGGATTTGCGGCGGATTGCCAGATCTTCAGCAACAGTCGGTAAAGCCACACACCGGCGTCCGGGACCTCGCTCATCCGCACCGGGTTCGCCACAGCCGCTTCCAACGCCGCGAGAGCATAGCGATCACCGACCGCCTGGGACCCGGTAAGCGCCCGGGCGAAGCGCCGCAGGTAGGGGAGATGTGCGGGAAGCGCTTCGGCAACTGGCATCGGCTAGTCCTTCGACGATGGTCGGCACAAGGCACGGCCCGACACTAGTCGTAATGCGAGATCGACAAAATAGTTCCCTCAGTCGAGGAACTTTTCCCGCGCCGCGACGTTCATCGATGAGTACCGGGGCCTGATGGTGCCCGGCGGTCGCATGAATTATGGTCCGGAAGCTCAGGGGCGCGGAGCCACTATAAGATGTCCATGCCCAAACGTGATCCTTCCGAGTCTGGTCCTACAGTCGGCGTTGCGGCTTCTCAGCCGGTCGGGCTTGCGCCTGGGGCAGCGCAGGCGGTGGCGCCCGGTGTTATCTCGTCGCACGAAATCCCGGCTTCGGAGCCCGAGGCGACACAGCCGCATCTCGGCCCCGACCTGCAGGCCCTCATCGGCCAACAACTGCGTGCGGTCTATCACGAAGTTCTGAACGAACCGGTTCCGGACCGCTTCGTCCGGTTGCTGGAAGCGCTGGCGGCCAAGCAGGTGGGCCGCGCATGAGCGAGGCGCCGGATTTCCAGCACAGCCTACTCGCGGCCATCCCCCATCTACGCGCCTTTGCGATCGGATTGTGCGGCAAGACGGATGGCGCAGACGACCTGGTGCAGGAAACACTGCTTCGGGCGTGGGCCAACAAGACGGCTTTCCAGCCGGGCACCAACCTTATGGCCTGGCTCTACACAATCCTGCGCAACGCTTTCTATACTGAATTTCGAAAGCGTCGGCATGAGGTGGCTGACACCGACGGCCAGTTCGCCGCCATGCTGGCCAGCCGCCCGTCACAGGAGAGCCACATCGAGTTCCAGGATTTCCGTGCCGCCCTGGCGAAATTGCCGGACGATCAACGCGAGGCGCTGCTGTTGGTCGGATCCTCGGGGCTGTCGTATGAGGAGGCGGCGCAGATTTGCGACTGCGCGCTGGGGACGATGAAGAGCCGGGTTTATCGCGCGCGCACACGTCTTGCTGTCATGTTGAGTGCCAACACATCGGAAAGGCAGCGCCAGGATCTGGCCTGGGACGCGGTGGTCGACGCACCGGGCGGCGCCGCGGCCTCGTCGCTGGTCGATCATTGAACGACAGGCGCTCCAACGTCGGAACAGGCGCGGCCCGCGATTGCACGTCGGACTGCTGAGGTGAGGCTCACCAGTTCAGCGGCTGATAGTGATGGGTTCCTGCGGGAATTGCATCATCGCGTGAAGAACAACTTCCAGATCATTGCCAGCCTGATCAATCTTCAGAAGCGCCTGCTGCCAGCCGATCGCCGCGGCGAGGCGCGGTTCGTGGAAGAACATGTGCAATCCATGGCCGCGGCTTATCGTATCGTTACCGTCTCGGACGGCACCGTGCAGGTGTCGCTCGGGGACTTGGTGTCGGACGTGGTGGATACGCTGCGGCAGATCGCCGAATTGAATCGAGGCAGCATCGAACTGACGCTGCCGCCGACGCCGCGCTTCATCCGTATCGACCAGGCGGTGGCGATGGGTCTTTATCTCGCGGTCGTGGTGCCGCCATACCTGGATGCCGCCGCAGGGCTGGGCGCGGTGGTGCGCGTCGGAATTGAAATGGAAGATCCAGAGCGTGCGACGCTCTCCATCGCCACTGCAAAGGAGGCAACCATCGTGACGGACCCGCTCCGTCGGCGACTGACCGCGGCGTATCTGCGGCAACTTTTCGCCGAGGTCGAGCCGGGCTCTGATCCCGGCGCGACTCGTGTGCAAATTCGGCTACAATCGCTGCAAGCCGCCCGGCCGGTGGGGCAGTCTGCCTAGTTTGGTTGCCCGACCGTCTTTCGATACAAAAACAGCGCCGACGGAGTCGGGGCGGTGCGGCACCCTTACCTTATGGCCGTGATCAGTGGCTAAACGCAGCTGCATCGACGCGGGGCGAAACATGCATTCCCCTGATGCGCGCAAATCAGTGTTACCCGCCTGTTGAGGCAGCGAACGTGTGAAGCGGGGGTCGCTGAATATCTGTAGCTTCATGCGACATCGCAGCCCGCAAGGGTAACAATCTCGATGGCTTGGCGCCAAATTCTGATGGGGCAACGTGATGATGAAGATGGCGGCGGCATTGTTTGCGGAACCGCGACGCGCCCGCCCGTTTGTCGTCGCCGCCATCTGGTACCGCGAGTGGACAATCCGGTGATTGATCCGATCATCGATGCGGACGGCCCAGAAGGGATCGGACAATCGCGGGACTGGCTGGCCGCAATCGTTCAGGACGCGGACGACGCAATCGTCGGCACCGATCTCGGCGGCTTGATCGTCAGTTGGAACCGCGGTGCTGAGCGTCTTCTTGGCTACACCAGGTCCGAGATGATCGGCCGGCCGATCACCACGTTGCTCACATCGGATTCGCGTGCCGCGGAACAGCAGGTGTTGACGCGTCTTCGCCGTGGCGAGCTGGTTGGCCCGGACGATCTTGTCCATCAGCATAAGGACGGTAGCCTGGTGGGCGTCTCCGTGACCCGCTCGCCGATCAGGAACCCCGATGGCATCATCGTCGGCTCGTCGATGATCGCCCGGGGCAACGACGGCGTCCGGCGCGCGCGTGAGCAGCACCTCGCATTGTCCAGTGAGATGGGGCATCGGATCCGAAATCTGTTCACCTTGGCGGGCAGCCTGGTCGCGCTGAGCGCCCGCCTCGCGAAATCGCCGGAAGAAGTCACCGACAAGGTGCGCGACAGGCTGGACGCATTGGCACGTGCCCACGATCTGACGCTGCCCGCCCGCGCGGACACCGCAGACCGCCCGGACAATCGAGCGACATTGTACGCCCTGATTCGCACCATTGTCGCGCCCTACGCAGAGCATGGCGATATGGCACGCCTGACCATCACTGGAGCGGACGTGCCAATCCGTGGCAGCGCCGTGACCGCCTTCGCGCTTCTTGTGCATGAATTTGCAACGAATGCCGCCAAGTTCGGGGCGTTCTCCTCGCCGGCGGGCTGCGTCAACGTCTCATGTCAGATTGACGACGGCGAATTGCGTTTCATCTGGAAGGAGGTTGGCGGGCCACGCCTCGATGGTCGTCTTCGCAGCGAGGGTTTTGGCACCCTGTTGGGAGACGCCACCGCGAAGCGCCACCTCGGAGGAACGATTGCGCGCGACTGGAACCAAGAGGGTCTGACGATCACTCTGGTCGTGTCGCTCAATCAGCTGATCACATGAATCGATGATGTAACAAATCGGTTCCCGTAGTTTTGAAGATCCGCCCATCGGATAACCGGCTATCGGCTATCACCTTGCCGCGAATCAGACATACCTAGGGAGACATGGCTCCAAAGATCTATCATCTGCATCCGCTCGTTGCTGGTCCTGTTGCCGAATGGCCGCGGCATCTGTCACGATGCCGTGAATTGGGATTCGATCATGTCGCATCGGCGCCGCTATTCGCGCCGGGCGGCAATGGCGACATGTTTGTCACCGCAGATCATGAAACGCTGCATCCCTGTCTTGGTCAGGGTCCTGGCGTCGCAGCCACCGCGGACCGGGCGATTGCGGATCTGGCGACCACGTGTCGTCGTCACGACCTTGGTTTGATTCTCGATCTGGTGACGGATTGTGTTGCTGCTGATGCGGTGATCCGCAAGCAGCAACCGGCTTGGTTCGAGGATCGCAACGGCTGCGGTGCCGACACGCCCGATCCCCGGCTGCCGCCGAGCAACCTCTATGTTGCAACGGCCCGCTTCGACCTGCCGCTCATCGCCGAGCAATTGAGCCAATGGTGGAGCGACCGGCTGGTGCGGTTGGCGCAAGCTGGCGTTTCCGGCTTTCGTTGCCTGCGACCAGACCGGGTGCCGCCGGCGGTTTGGAGAAACATTATCGGCGCCGTTAGGGCGATTGCACCGCGCGTGCGGTTCCTTGCCTGGACCCAAGGTATCGCGCGGGATGCGGTTAGCCGCCTTGCCGGCGTCGGATTTGACCATGTCGCTTCATCGCTGGCGTGGTGGGACGCGCGCGCGACATGGTTCTTCGAGGAAGCTGAGGCGCTGCGCCACGTTGCGCCGGCCCTGGCTTCGCCCGAACCGTCATTCGGCGATCGGTTGGCATCGAGGCTTGATCCGCAGATTGATCCCGGGATCGCCTATCGCCACAACCTGCGTCTTGCGGCAGCCACTGCCAGCGGCATTTTCGTCCCTATGGGATTCGAATTCGCCACGCGGCGTCCGTTTGACAACGCGCGGGGCGGCCCAACGGACTTCGACATCATCCGCCAGGAAGCAACGTGTGATCTCAGTGCGGATATCAGGTCCGCCAACGAATTGATCGATCGGATCGCCGAACCGCGTGTCGATGGTGAAATGCGGCCGCTGACCGGGCCGGATAGTCCGGTCACAATGTTGTTGCGAGCTGATGCCGCAGATGTCCGGTCCTCAACGCGTGCCATTGTCGTGCAGATCAATCCGGATCTCGCCCGGCCGGCACCACCCACGCGGTTGTGGCCGTTGCCACCGGAAGCCGGTGCCGCATTCGGCTGCCCGGAGGCGGTTGATGGCTGTGGCGATGCGGATGCCCCACTCGGGGCTGGCGCAGTGCGGGTGTTTCGCGCCGAACGTGCCGCCGAGATCGTGCAGAATTCCGATCCTGCCCCGGACCAGACATCGGTGTCGTTGCGGCCCCGGATCACAATCGAGCTGGCCTCCCCGCTCGAAGACACCAGCGCGTTTGCGATCAAACGCGTGTGCGGCGAAACCGTCACGGTTCTTGCCGACATCTTCGCCGATGGCCACGAGGTGCTAGCCGCCGAACTGTTATGGCGAAGCGTCGACGTCGATGACTGGCAACGGGTCCCGATGCAGTCCCTGCCGAACGATCGTTGGGAAGCCGGTTTCATCCCGCAAAGGATCGGCCGTCATGTCGTGGCGATCGAGGCATGGTGGGACGAGTGGGGAACTTTCCGACGTGATCTGCAACGAAAACACGACGCCGGCCAGGATCTTGCCCTGGAGATCGACGAAGGACGCGCACTGCTGCGGCACATCGCTGCACAGGCGTCCGGCGAGCCGAGCGCCGTAATCGACGGTGTCCTGCAGAAACTGTCCGTGGCAGACGCCTCTGACCCCTTGCAGATCCTCCTCTCGGAAACGACACGGTCATCTGTCGCTGCGACCGGCTTGCGGCGATTTTCGGTCCGGCATGGGTCCGATATCCAGCTTGATGTCGATCGCCCTCAGGCGGAATTCGCCAGTTGGTATGAGATGTTTCCACGCTCGGCCACCCACGATCCGGCACGTCACGGAACGTTCGCAGACGTCATCGAACAGCTTCCGCGCATCCGAGCGATGGGATTCGACGTGCTGTACTTCCCGCCCATTCATCCGATTGGGACCACAAACCGCAAAGGCCGCAATAACAGCCTGCACGCGGAACCGGATGACGTCGGCAGTCCTTATGCCATCGGCAATGCCCAGGGGGGGCACGACAGCATCCATCCAGCGCTCGGGACGCTGGAGGACTTTCGCCGCTTGGTCACCGCAGCGCGTGAGCATGGCCTGGAGATCGCGCTCGATTATGCGATCCAGTGTTCACCCGATCATCCATGGCTGAGACAGCACCCGGATTGGTTTCGGTGGCGGCCCGACGGCTCCGTGCGTTATGCGGAGAACCCGCCGAAGAAATACGAGGACATCGTCAATGTCGACTTCTATGCACCGACGGCCTTGCCTGATCTCTGGATTGCGTTGCGCGACGTCGTGCGATTTTGGATCGACCAAGGAGTGCACATCTTTCGCGTCGACAATCCACACACTAAACCGTTGCCGTTCTGGCAATGGCTGATCGGCGATATCCATGCCCGCGCGCCGGGCGTGATTTTCCTCGCGGAAGCGTTCACCCGACCACACATGATGTACCAATTGGGGAAGGTAGGCTTCACCCAGTCATATACCTATTTCACGTGGCGTAATACCAAACAGGAGCTCACCGAGTACCTCACGGAGCTCAATACCGTGCCCGCGCGTGATTACTTCCGGCCGAATTTTTTCGTCAACACACCGGATATCAATCCATTCTTCCTGCAGACTTCGGGCCGGGCCGGATTCCTGATACGGGCGGCACTCGCGGCGACACTATCGGGCCTTTGGGGGGTCTACTCCGGGTTCGAACTTTGCGAATCAACGCCCATCCCGGGGCGAGAGGAATATCTCAACTCTGAGAAATATGAGGTGCGGTCGCGGGACTATGCGATGCCCGGTAACATAGTCGCCGAAATCACTGCGCTCAACCGGATCCGGCGCGCACATCCGGCACTGCATAGCCATCTGGGTCTACGATTTTACAATGCATTCAACGACCACGTGCTGCTGTACGGCAAGCAGGCGGCAGGTCAGCGCGACATGATCCTGATCGCCGTCAATCTAAACCCGCACCAGGCAGAGGACGCCGACATTGAAATACCCCTGTGGGAATGGAACTTGCCCGACCACGGGTCGTTGATGGCGGAGGATCTGATCAACCCGCATCGTTTCGTCTGGACCGGGAAGCGGCAGAACATCCGTCTCGATCCGGCTTCCCTGCCGTATGCAATCTGGCGCATCGCGCCACCAGGAGACGCCTGATGAACGTCGCGCTTCCCAGCCCGCTTAATATGATGGGGACCGCCGATCCGCTGTGGTACAAGGACGCCATCATCTATCAGGTCCACGTCAAATCGTTCTTTGACTCCAATAACGATGGCATCGGCGATTTTCCCGGCTTGCTGGCAAGGCTCGATTACATTGCCAGCCTGGGGGTGAACACGATCTGGTTGTTGCCGTTTTATCCATCGCCCCGGCTCGACGATGGGTACGACATCTCCGATTATCGTGGTGTTCACCCCGATTACGGAACGATGAGCGACGTCAAGCGCTTCATCGCCACCGCGCACGCGCATGGGATTCGCGTCATCACCGAACTCGTCGTTAATCATACCTCGGATCAGCACCCGTGGTTTCAGCGTGCGCGCAAAGCAAAGCGCGGCTCCGTCTACCGCGATTTCTATGTGTGGTCCGACGATGACGAGAAATATTCCGAAACACGCGTCATCTTTGTCGATACCGAACGATCCAACTGGACGATGGATTCCGTGGCAGGACAATATTATTGGCATCGATTTTACGCGCATCAGCCAGACCTGAACTTCGATAATCCGCGTGTGCTGAAGGAAGTCCTGGCTGTCATGCATTTCTGGCTGGACCTGGGGATCGATGGGCTGCGGCTGGATGCGATCCCCTATCTGGTTGAGCGGGAAGGTACCAACAACGAGAATCTCGCCGAAACGCACGCCGTGCTGCGGCAGATCCGCGCCAGTATGGATGCCGGCTTTTCCGGACGACTGCTGTTGGCCGAAGCCAATCAGTGGCCCGAGGATGCAAAGGAGTACTTCGGCAACGGTGATGAATGCAACATGGCATTCCACTTTCCGCTGATGCCCCGTATGTATATGGCCATTGCTCGTGAGGATCGGTTCCCGATTACCGACATCCTGCGCCAGACGCCGGACATTCCGCCATCGTGCCAGTGGGCGATTTTCTTACGTAATCATGACGAACTGACGCTGGAGATGGTCACCAATTCGGAGCGTGATTACCTCTGGGAGATCTACGCCGCCGACCGTCATGCGAGGATCAACCTGGGGATTCGCCGGCGCTTGTCGCCCTTGATGGAACGCGACCGGCGCCGCGTGGAACTGATGAATTACCTGTTGTTCTCCATGCCGGGTACGCCGGTGATCTACTACGGCGACGAAATCGGCATGGGGGACAACATCCATCTGGGTGACCGGGACGGCGTCCGCACCCCCATGCAATGGTCGCCCGATCGCAATGGCGGCTTTTCACGCGCTGATCCGTCGCAACTCGTACTGCCGACGAACATGGACGCCTTGTGGGGATACGGGTCGGTCAACGTCGAAGCGCAGCATCGTGATCCGCACTCGTTGCTGAACTGGATGCGCCGCACTCTGGCGATCAGGCGGCAATACCAAGTGTTCGGCCGCGGCTCGTTCCGACTGCTGTATCCTAAAAACCGCAAGATCTTGGCATATCTTCGCGAAGATGAAAGCGCAACACTACTCTGCGTCGCCAACCTGTCGCGCACGCCGCAGGCTGTCGAGCTCGATCTTTCCGAGTTCAACGGGCGCGTGCCGCTCGAGCTGGACGGCGGGGCGGTCTTCCCGCCGATAGGCCAGCTCACCTATCTCTTAACGTTGCCACCCTATGGATTTTATTGGTTCCAGCTCATGAACGAAGCTGATTGGCCGTCAACGCACAGTCCGGCTCCTGAGCCGATGCCCGAATACCGGACGATCATCACGCGCGCATCGCTCGCTGATGGGTTGTCCGCGGCGCGTGGCATACTCGAACGCGAGATCCTGCCGACCTACCTGGGGAAGCGACGTTGGTTCGCCATCAAGGACCAGAAGATCAACGCTGTCCGCCTGGCCCGGATGGTCACACTGGCGAACGATGAACGAGACCTGCTGCTGACCGAGATCGAAACGGAAACCGATGACGGCGTTGTGCGTTGGCAATTGCCATTGTCGATTTGGTGGGAAGAAGACGCGTCGCTGGCATTGCCAACCCAGCTCGCCCTGGCCCGCGTCCGGCGGGTAAATCGAGTCGGACTTTTGACCGATGCCTTCGCCGTAGGCGAATTCGCGCATGCCGTGATGGCGGGCTTCATGGAAGAACGCCGCATCAACGTCGAGGATGGGGAGATTCGTTTCGAGGCGACGCAACGAACGCGTGACGTGCCGATTGAACCAACCGCGGAGATCAACTGGCTGTCCGCTGAACAATCGAATAGTTCGTTGATCGTCGGCAGTGCCGCGATGCTGAAGATTTTTCGGCGCATCATCGGCGGCCCGCATCCCGAGGCCGAGATGGGGCGCTACCTGACGGAGCACGGATTCGCCAATACGCCGCCATTGCTGGGAGAAATGGTCCGTATCGACAATGATGGCGTGCGTCACACCCTGGCGGTGGCGCAGGGGTTCATTCGGAATCAAGGTGACGCCTGGACCTGGACATTGGAATGGCTGACCAGCGAACTCGGAAATCTGGCCGGTGTCGCGGAGACTGAGGCGATCGATCCCGACCAGTTCGCTGATTACGTTACGATCGCAGCGCAACTCGGTAGACGCCTGGGTGAAATGCACACCACATTGGCTCAGCCATCAGCGGACCCGGCATTCGCACCGGAACGCGCGGACAAGACGGCGGTCGACCAGTTTGCCGACCGGGCGGAGCGCCAGTTGTCGAGCGCCCTCGCGGCCATAGAGGCGCAGACAGACCTCGATACGACCTTGGCGGCACGCGCGCGCTTACTCCTTGCAGATCGGCAAAAGCTAGTCGATGCGGTGCGGCGGTTGGCCTCCAACGCCGAGGGAGCTGCGTTAACACGCATCCACGGCGATCTGCATCTCGGGCAGACGCTGGTCGCCAACGGCGATATTTACATTATCGACTTCGAAGGTGAGCCGGCACGGCCCTTGGAAGAGCGGCGGGCGAAAACCAGTCCATTGCGCGATGTGGCAGGGATGATCCGCTCACTGGATTACGCGGCCGCTGTTATTCGCCGGAAGAGCCGGGCCAGCCCGGCACGTGTATCCGAAGCCTTGTGCGACGCCTTCCTCGATGCTTTCATTCAGCGGGCGAATGCGACGTTCGCGGCTGCTTATAGCGATGCGCTCGGTCGATCGCTTGATGCAACCGACAAAGATCTGCTGATGCTGTTTCTGATCGAGAAGGCGGCCTACGAGGTGAATTATGAGGCGGCGAATCGACCTACGTGGATCGACGTGCCGTTAGAAGGTCTGGCCATACTCGCCGAACGCCTGCTTGGCGTGACGCCGGAGAGCAGCGATGCCTGATCAGTTCTCCATGGATCTGCCGCGCCTCGACCCGGCGATTGCGGATGAACTGGCGGATGGTCGTGTGAGTGACCCGTTTGCGGTGCTCGGTCCACATGCGACGCCGACCGGACGCATCGTCCGTGCGTTTCTGCCGGGTGCGAAAGCGGTCGAGGCATGTGACCAAGACGGGGAACTTCTCGGCACATTGCTGCCAGGCGATCCGCCAGGCTTGTTTGCCGGACACGTCGACGGCACCGAACCGTATCGACTGCGTATTATGTGGCCAGGTGCCGTGCAGGAGACCGAGGACCCGTATGCCTTCGGGTTGCTGCTAGGCGATTATGACCTGCACCTTTTCAGCGAGGGTCGCCATTTCGAACTAGCCTTCTGCTTGGGCTCTCAGCCGACGGTGGCGGAGGGTGTGCGAGGCGTCCGGTTCGCAGTATGGGCGCCCAACGCGCGCGCCGTATCTGTCGTCGGCGACTTCAATAGCTGGGACACGCGCCGCCATCCGATGCGCCTTCGATACGGCGCCGGCGTTTGGGAGTTGTTTGTTCCGCGGCTCGGCCCGGGAACGCGCTACAAATACGCCATCGTTGCTGCGGATGGTAGCAGACTGCCCCACAAGGCGGATCCGCTGGCACGGGCCGCAGAAGCGCCGCCGGCAACGGCGTCAATTGTTGCCGATACGTTGCCGTTCCAATGGCACGACGAAGAGTGGATGGCACAGCGGGCCCATCGGCAGCGCGCGGATGCACCTATTTCGATCTACGAGGTGCACCCTGGTTCCTGGCGGCGCCCCGACGAGGATCGCGGTGCCACGGCCTCCTGGGATGATCTTGCGGAACGATTGGTTGCCTATGTCCGAGACATGGGCTTCACCCACGTTGAGCTGTTGCCCGTGGCCGAACATCCATTTACCGGGTCGTGGGGATACCAGCCCCTCGGGTTATTTGCGCCAAGCGGCCGCTTCGGTCCACCCGAAGGTTTCGCACGATTTGTCGATGCCTGCCATCGTGCTGGTATCGGTGTGATTGTGGACTGGGTGCCAGCGCATTTTCCCACCGATCCGCATGGAATGGCTCGGTTTGATGGAACGGCGTTATACGAATGGTTGGATCCACGGGAAGGCTTTCATCAGGATTGGAACACGTACATCTACAATTGGGGGCGGCGGGAAGTGCAGGGGTTCCTGATTGCAAGCGCCGTGCATTGGCTGGAACACTACCATGTCGATGGTCTGCGCGTCGACGCGGTCGCTTCGATGTTGTATCGTGACTATAGTCGGGCCGCGGGCCAATGGATTCCCAACATCTATGGCGGCCGGGAGAACCTCGAGGCGATCGGCTTTCTGAAACACCTCAACTCTGTGATTCCCGAGCGCTGCCCGGGCGCGTTAACAATCGCGGAGGAATCGACGGCTTGGCCAGGCGTCACCCAGCCGGTGGCGGACGGCGGCCTGGGTTTCGATTATAAGTGGAACATGGGGTGGATGCACGACACCCTGAACTACATGGCCAACGACCCTGTTCATCGGCGGTGGCATCATAACGAATTCACATTCGGTCTGGTTTATGCGTTCTCCGAGCGTTTTATTCTGCCGCTCTCGCATGACGAGGTGGTGCATGGCAAGGGCTCTTTGATCAACAAAATGCCCGGCGACCACTGGCAGAAATTTGCCAATCTGCGGGCGTATTTCGGGTTCATGTGGATGCACCCCGGCAAAAAATTGCTGTTCATGGGCAACGAGATCGGCCAATGGGCGGAATGGAATCACGACGCGGAAATCGACTGGGCATTGCTGGATCACCCGGCGCATCGCGGTCTGCATCGACTCGTGCGCGACCTTAACCGGCGGTATGCGGAACATCCTGCCCTGCACCAACGCGATGCGCAGCCGACCGGCTTTCGGTGGCTGGTTGGCGACGACACCGTGAATTCGGTGTTTGCTTTCATTCGTATGGGAGATGGTGACGCTCTGCCAATGCTGGCGGTCTGTAACATGACGCCGATACCGCGTTATGCATATCGCATTGGCGTGCCGAGGAAGGGTTTGTGGCAGGAGGTGTTGAACACCGACGCCGCCTATTATGGTGGATCAGACATGGGCAATGGCGGTGACGTCGATGCGACGCTGGTACCCGCTCATGGCGAGCAGCAGTCGCTGGAACTCCTGCTGCCGCCGTTGGCCACGCTCGTGTTGCGTCCCGCCGGTTGAGGATGCGTCGGTTTGTGCCAGCGCTGATGCCAGGGAAACCCTATCCACTCGGCGCGACCTGGGATGGCCTGGGCACCAACTTCGCGGTGTTTTCGGCCCACGCCGAGCGCGTCGATCTTTGCGTCTTCGATCCATCGGGGCGGCGTGAAATCGCACGCCTAACGATGCCCGAGTATACCGACGAGGTCTGGCATGGCTACCTGCCGCGCGCAGAGTTGGGCACCGTCTACGGGTATCGCGCCTATGGGCGATACGATCCCCAGCAGGGACATCGCTTCAACCATCACAAACTGCTGCTGGATCCGTACGCGCAAGAAACGGTCGGCGACCTGCATTGGTCCGACGCACTGCACGGCTATCGTGTGCGATCCTCACGTCTCGATCTGTCATTCGATCGGCGCGACAGTGCCGCTTGCATGCCAAAAGCTGTGGTCATCGATGATGCCTTCAATTGGGGCGATGACCGGGCGCCCAATGTTCCATGGTCAGACACCATAATCTACGAGGCGCATCTGCGTGGCCTGACCAAGCTGCGCGAAGATATCCCAGCCAATGAGCGTGGCACGTTTGCTGCACTTGCCGATCCAGTGGTTATCGATCACCTGCGCCGCATCGGCATAACCGCGATCGAGCTGCTTCCGATCCAGGCGTTTCTGCAGGATCGTGCGCTGCTGCAACGGGGACTGCGAAACTATTGGGGGTACAATACGCTGGCGTTTTTTGCGCCGGAGCGCGCGTATCTGTCCAGTGGGTCGGCGAACGAAATCCGGGTTGCCGTTCGTCGGCTGCATGCGGCCGGCATCGAGGTACTGCTTGATGTCGTCTACAACCATACGGCCGAGGGCACCGAACTGGGGCCGACCCTTTCGTTCCGGGGGATCGACAACGCCACCTATTACCGCCTGGTGCCGGACAATCCGCGGCACTGCGTCAACGACACCGGCACCGGCAACACGGTCAACCTGTCGCACCCACGCGTGTTGCAGATGGTCCTGGATTCGCTTCGGCACTGGGTGCAATCTTTCCATGTCGATGGGTTCCGTTTCGACCTGGGAGTAACCCTTGGACGGGAGTCCTATGGTTTCGATCCCGGAAGCGGGTTCTTTGACGCGCTTCGCCAGGATCCAATACTGTCACAGGTCAAGCTGATCTCCGAACCCTGGGACATCGGCCCGGGAGGCTACCAGCTTGGCCAGCATCCGCCTGGCTTCGCCGAGTGGAATGATCGTTATCGTGACGGGCTACGTCGCTTCTGGCGCGGCGACGCAGGGCAGCGGCCGGATTTCGCGGCTCGGCTTACGGGGTCGGCCGATGTGTTTGCGCGCCAGGGACGACGGCCTTGGGCGTCAGTCAACTATGCGGCATCGCACGATGGTTTCACATTGAGAGATGCAGTGAGTTATCTCAAGAAGCACAATGAGGCCAATGGCGAGGACAATCAAGACGGGCAAAGTGAAAATTTCACAAGCAATTGGGGCGTCGAGGGTCCAACTGACGATCCCCAAGTGATCGC
>Ga0326727_10014139_pt1 | contig 17491 bp, 13 predicted proteins | sample MB2enrmetagenome_FD_207643 | JGI IMG/M metagenome (GOLD analysis project Ga0326727, IMG submission 207643) | Lab enriched peat soil microbial communities from McLean, Ithaca, NY, United States - MB29MY | ecosystem: Environmental > Terrestrial > Soil > Wetlands > Peat | place: USA: New York...
GTAGAGGCCGCCCAGCTCTTGGGCGGCTACTGATAACTGAAAACTGACAACTGACGACTGTTCGTAAGAGGCTGTAACTTCGTGAAATTTGCCGCATCCGATGTGATGGGTGCGCGCGGATCGTGGTCATAACTCCGATGGCTGAACTACCTCAAGTTACTTTGGCGCGCGACGAGGGGCACCTCGTCAGCGAAGCGAAGGCGGGGAACTATGCCGCCTTTGAAGAGCTCGTGAACCGCTATGAGAAGAAGATCTATCGGCTGGGGATGAACATCACGGGGAACCGTGAGGATGCCGAGGACGTGCTGCAGGAGGCTTTTCTGAAGGCCTTCGAGCACCTGCCGGATTTCCGCGAGGACTCGCGCTTTTACACCTGGATCGTGCGCATCGCCGTGAACGAAGCGCTGATGAAATTGCGCAAACGGCGGAGCAGCCGGGAAGTCCCCATGGACGACTCCGAAGATGATAACGGGGAAGTGGTGGTGCGGGAGTTCGCCGATTGGAAACCCAACCCCGAGCAGCAATTTGCCCAGGTGGAACTGGAGCGAATCCTGCAGAGAGCGGCGGATTCGCTGTCGCCGGGTTTTCGCACTGTCTTTTATCTGCGCGACGTGGAAGGACTGTCCACGGAAGAAACCGCCGAACTCCTGGATCTGTCGGTGGGCGCGGTCAAGGCCCGGCTCTTCCGCGCGCGCCTTCGATTGCGCGAGGAGTTGAGCAAAATCTTCAAGCGAGGGTCAAATTCGTGAACTGCAATAAGGCGATGAAGGAAATTTCCGGATATCTGGACGGCGAGTTGGACGAGGGATTAAAGCACACCCTCGAGGCGCACCTGACTTATTGTAATCACTGCCACGCGGTGTATGACAGCACCCGGAAGACCATCGACCTTTACTGCGACGGCAAGCTCTTTTCGCTTCCCGACGAGGTTCACACCCGTTTGCACGAGGCCCTGAAACGCAAGCTGCAGGGACACACATAGAGTTTTCCCCTCGGGTCTCAAATTCAGGCCGGGCGGGCGCTTCCGCCGCCGGGAGGAGCGGTGGGGATGGTGGTTTGGAAGGCCGCGACCCCGGGTGCAATCTGCTGAGCTGCTACCTTATGCTTGACAGTTCCGACTAACCACCCCTACAATTTTTGGTTTGGGTTACGCTCGTGGAGGAAATAAGGTAGAGCATGGACAAGAAGAAAGTTGAATACTACAGGAAGCGCCTCCTGACCAAGCAGGAAGAACTGTTGCGTCTGGTGACCAAGTCGGAGAAAGATGGGCGCGAGGCTGACGAAGAGGCCACGCAAGACATCGTCGACAAGGCCGCGAATTCGTACACCAAAGAGTTCCTGTTCCACCAGAGCGACGAGAATCGCCGGGTGCTGCAACTGGTGAGCGAGGCGCTGGAGCGCATGAAGGAGGGCACGTACGGAGAATGCGTGGCGTGCCAGGAAGAGGTCCAGCAAAAGCGGCTGGAGGCGGTGCCCTGGGCCCGCCACTGCATCGAGTGCCAGGAAAAGCAGGATCAGGGCCTGCTTTAGTTAGCCTATCATTCTAATCTTGCGAGGTTTGTTTTCACCTCAATACCCACCCCTCACTCCCGCCCTCCTTCACTCCTTCGGGGGTTTCTGGACGCCGCTTGGGCCCTGACCTTTCCCACCGATTGCTGCCTGTGCGGAGGTGAGCTGGCGAGCGACGGACGGCTGCGCGTCTGCCGGGCCTGCTGGACGGAATTCGAGCCGTGGGACGGGCCCGTGTGTACACGCTGCGGTCTGCCGTTTGCCTCTCCCCACGCCCTCGATTCCTCGGTGGCGGAGTGCGGCGCGTGCCGTGCGGATGCGCCGGCCTTCGACGGGGCGCGCAGCTTTGGCCTTTATACCGGGAAGCTCCGGCAAGTTGTCCTGCGCTTGAAGTTTGGCGGCGAAGAAAGGTTGGGCGTGCGCCTGGGGGAATGGCTGGCGCCCACTTGGGATGCGTTGCCCGAGGGAAGCGAATTCGACTTACCCCTCATCGTGCCGGTTCCCTTGCACGCTTCGCGCCGGCGGGAGCGCGGCTTCAATCAGTCGGAGCTTCTGGCCAGGGGTTTGGTGCGAGCGTTGAGGAGGCAGAATGGTGGGGCGGCGCCCCAGGTTGCCCGGGGCTGCCTGCGTCGCAAGCGCGCTACCCCTCCCCAAACCGGGTTGAGCGTGGCCGCGCGGCGCGAGAATCTGCGTGGGGCGTTTGAGGTGGTTAAACCTGACGAGGTTCGCGGGCGCGCCATCGTGCTGGTTGACGACGTGATGACTACCGGAGCGACGCTCTCCGCTTGTGCGCGGGCCTTGAAACGTGCGGGTGCGGCGCAGGTCATGGGGCTGACACTGGCGCGCGCCACGCCTCAGTTTCCCGACCTTTCACGGGTGGAGACTGACAACACTGTTGACGGACTCGACCGGGACTCGACATAATAAGCTAGGGAGCCGACGCCCACCGCTCCCGCGGGTGAAACTCGATGTCGGAGGACGGCCACCAACGGGTTCTGCAAGAACCGGTGCTGGTGCTCAACGCCACGTACGAGCCCATCAATGTCACTGCCGTCCGGCGCGCCATTGTTCTGGTGCTGAAGGGCGTGGCCACGGCGGAAGAAGAAGACGGCCTGTTTGTTCACTCCTCACAGTTGGCCTTCCGTGTGCCGTCGGTCATCCGCCTGCTGGAATTCCGGCGCATTCCCTATCAGACACGGGCGCTTTCCAGGAAGAACGTGCTGTTGCGTGACCGTTACACCTGCCAATTTTGCGGCCGCGTGATGCCCGCTCACGAACTCACGCTGGATCACGTCATGCCTCGTTCGCGCGGAGGCCACACTGACTGGGATAACCTGGTTGCCTGTTGCCACCGCTGCAATAACCTGAAGGGGGATCGGCTGCCGGAAGAGGCCGGACTGCGATTGCTGCGGCCTCCGCACCCCTTCACCCTGCACACCAGCCGGCAAATCATGCGCATGATGGGCCGCTCCGATGAGCGCTGGCGAAAATACCTGTTTTGCTAAGCCCCTTCCTGCTGCCGGCCCAACTTATTGAGCCCTGTATTTCGCTCTTGTGTCGACCGCATCAGCTTGCCATCGAGCTTACGCGGACTGGTCGCGAAAGGTCGGGCCGTAAAAGTTCGAACTGCCCAAGGCTCGAACTGCATTGGCAGAATGGTAGGTTTTCGGGTACACTGGTCGGGAAACTTGAGGGTTGAGGGGCCCAGCCGCTTGCTCTTCAACTGCCGCGTCGCGGAGAGGTGGCCGAGTGGCTTAAGGCGGCGGTTTGCTAAACCGTTGTACGGTCAAAAGCTGTACCCAGGGTTCGAATCCCTGCCTCTCCGCCAGATCTCACCACCTCATGTCCCGCCGAGAAAGGTGACCGCGTGAAAACGGAGGACTTGGTTGAGCTCGCCGCGCGCAACCTGCGCGAATCCGTGTTGCGAAATTCCCTGACTACGCTGGGCATTGGAGTCGGGGTCGCCTCGCTGGTGGCGATGCTCTCCCTGGGTATCGGCCTGCAACAACTGGCCAACCGGCGGCTGGAACGATCGGGGCTCTTCGACACCATCATGGTGACCTCACGCCGGGGCCCGGGCGGATTCAACCGGCGCGCCTTCGGCAACGGGCCGCCCTCCGCGGAGAGCCGGCCTCTCGACGAGAACGCCAGACTGGAAATAGCGCGCCTGCCCAACGTGCTCGAGGCGACACCCGACATTCGATTCGTGACCGAGCTTCATTACCAGGGCAAGCCGCATCTCGCCATGGTGGCAGGCCTGCCTCCATCGGCGCGAGATAATGACGCTTTCGAGAACATTCAGGGCCGGTTTTTTTCCTCTGACACCGCCGACGAAGCGATTCTGCAAATCCAGTTCACGGATGACTTGCTGGGAATTCACCCCAAGCCGGGAGACCCGGGCTCGAAGCTGAATCCCAGCACCCAGGCGTTGATCGGGAAGGAGATCACGCTTAGCTACGCGGAACGCATCCCTTCGCCGAATGTTTCCGTGGCTAAGGCGGCAGTGGAGAAGAAAAACGGGCCGCCGCAAACTCCGCCGGCCACGCCGAGTGACGCCCTCGAGGCGGCAGTCGCATCCTTCTCAGTAGTGCCACGCGAAAGGAAGCTGCACATCGTGGGCATCACGGACCAGGACCCTGACGGCATCCGTGGCGCTTCGGGCGCGCGGGTCTTCCTGCCGCTCGCCATGATCCAAAACTTGCACATCATGTTGCCTTCCGGGATGCGCGAGAGCGAGCCCAACTTCTCGAATGTTCCCACCTACCTCAGCCTCAGCGTGCGGATGAAGAGCCCCAACAATGTGGAATCGGGGCAGGACGCCATCAAGAAGTTGGGGTTCAACACGTTTTCGATTCTGGACGCCACACGCAATCTGCGCCGCTTTTTCGCCGTGCTGGATCTCTTCCTGGGGATCTTCGGCAGCCTGGCGCTCACCGTGGCGGCGCTGGGAATTGTGAATACGTTGGTGATGGCTATTTTGGAGCGCCGGCGGGAAATCGGAATCATGAAAGCAATTGGCGCTAGCGACGGCGACGTCAAGAAGCTCTTCTTTGCCGAGGCCGCGGTCATGGGCTTCGTGGGCGGAATCCTGGGCGTGGCGCTTGGCTGGTCGATCGGCCGGGTAATCAACATCGGCACCAACATCTATTTGCGGCGCCAGGATCTGCCCGCTGAGAATCTGTGGTTAGTCCCGTGGTGGCTGGTGTTGGGAGCGATTGTCTTCGCCGTTCTGGTGAGTATGATTTCCGGCCTTTATCCCGCCGCGCGGGCCGCCCGGCTTGATCCCGTGCAGGCGTTGCGCTACGAATGATGCCCCACATTTCACGCTCCGGTCGGGCTCTCAAGCGGGTCATCGGACTCACCGCGCTCGTCATAGCTGTCTGCAATCCCGCGCAGGCCCAGGGCCGTATTGAGTGCGGCGTAATCACCAGCCGGATTTTGGGCGAACCGGTTCGCTATTGCGCCTTTTTGCCCTCGAGTTATGACGCCACAGCGGACAGCAAGAACCCGCAGGCCAAAGGGGTGCGCCGCTATCCGGTGCTCTACGACCTGCATGGCCTCGGCGATAACGAACAGTCCCTTTTGAACACCGGCGCCTGGAGCCTGATCCAGGACCTCCGCGACCAGCACAAGATCGGTGAGTTCTTGATTGTCACGCCGGACGGAGCACGGACCTTCTACATCAACTCTCGCGACGGCCGCGTGCGCTATAGCGATTTCTTCCTGCAAGAGTTCATCCCCGTCATCGAGCGCCGGTACCGCGTGCGGCCGGGGCGAAACTCGCGGGGCATCACGGGAATGTCGATGGGCGGTTACGGAGCCCTCCGGTTTGCTTTCGCGTACCCGCAACTGTTTTCCGCGGTGAGCGCCCATAGCGCCGCCCTGGTCGCCCAGCCGCCGCGCGCCTCGAACCACGGCACACGTGAGGGTTCTCCGCTCGCGGGGATGCTGGGTGCGCTATTTGGAAATCCCATCGACGCCGCCTTCTGGAACGCGAATAGCCCCTTTGTTCTCGCCAGGCGAAACGCCGCAGCGGTAGCCGGGCTCAAGATCTACTTCGATTGCGGCAACGAGGACAGTTTCGGCTTCGATCAGGGTGCGCGGGATCTCCATGAAGAACTCGATGCGCTGAAAGTGAAGCACGAGTTCCACATCTATCCCGGGGGCCACGGCGTGGACTACTTTCTCGCCCACGCGGCAGCCTCGATGGAATTCCACTCGCGTGCCTTCCAGGAAGCGCCCTAGGTAACGAACCGGTCATTCCTCGAGTTTTAAAGTTCGTCGTATATGTTCAAGGGCACCTTTTGGGCAGCATCCCGAGCAGGCTGATCATGACGAGGCAGGCAACCAAGGGAATCAAGAACCCCCTCCGCAGGCTGTGGGCGTGAGTTGATGTGAAACCGACGAGCCAGGGCAGCGTGGCTCCGCCCAAACTGGCAAGAGCAAACATGATTCTGCCCGTGCGTCTCGCCTGTTCGCCGATGTGACCGACCATCGCCGAAATAAGCAAGGGATAAACGCAAGCGAGACCAAGTCCGGCAACCGTTGCACATACGGCGATACTGGGAAACGCCGCCACGCGCAGGAAGATTGCGCTGCTTATGCCGGCGACAGTCAATCCCGTGAGCAGAAGAGCCCTCTCCGTCAGGCGAAGAAGCATGATGGGAGTAAGCGCACGGCCGGCGAGGATCCCGGCCCAAAAAAACAAGGGCGCGAGTTCCCAGGGGTTTCCCGGAGAGGTCCCGGTACGCTTCGCGAGGGCCGCTGTCCACCCGCCCACAGAGTTTTCTGTGCCAACGTAAAGGAAGAAGAGCGCGCCCAGAACCAACATGCTGGCTTTGGTCACCTGTGGAACTGGATCCGTCCGCGCACCGGCGCCATGCTGCGTGCCGGCCTCGATATCCATTGCCACAACAGCCAGGGCAATCAGAAGGGAAGAGGCGGCGATGCCGAAAAGCAGGAGCGGGAGGTGATGATGTTGCTGGGCTAGCATAACCAGAAGAGGAGAAGCTACGGCGCCGATTCCCCAGGCAAGATTGAGCACGCTGAGCGCCGAGGCCCGCCGGTGTGGCGAAATCTCGGCCACCCATAGGTTCGTGGCGGGCAAAATTATCCCCAAGCCGAAACCGAAGGCAGCGGTTGCCGCCATGCCCACGCCTTCATTTCCTTGAGCCAGCGCCGCCATTCCCACCGCTACGCACATAAATCCGGTGGCCAGCGGCGCACCATACCCACGCCGCGAAGCCATCGGGCCAAGCGCCACGATTCCTGCGAGGCATGCGCAGAATTGCAGCGTGAAAAAGCACCCAGCACGCTCGTCGGTCATCGCCCAGCGCGCCATCAAGATCGGTAGAATCGGCCCCAAAAGGGTGGTGACGATCCCGGTGATCACGAAACCGAGATAGATTACGACTATGGCCTTGCGGGCACGGGGCAAATCATCAAGAGGGGCAGATAAAATCATGGGGGGATCGGCGTTCTGCGCGTAATCGCGCGCTGGCGCCATGACGGCGTTCGCCGGGGGACCGTTGCGCCCGGACGGGGTTGGCGAACTCACCAGCGGACACCTCAGCCGGCTTATCGGTGCTCACCGGCAAACGACAGAATCGCGATCTCGCCGGCTTGCCGAATATGCCGATGGGCAGGCGCGGTGGATTCCCGGATGACCAGTTCAGGTTCGACGACGATCTCAGGGAGATACGTTTCGTCATTCTCGATGCGGTTCAGCAAGGTTCGCGCGGCAATCTCGCCCATTTCGCGGAGCGGCTGGCGGACGGTGGTCAGCCCCGGGAGGCAGTAGGCCGCGCTCTGAATATCGTCGAAACCCACCACGGAAATATCTTCGGGCACGCGCAAGCCGGCTTCGTGAATCGCCCGGATCGCGGCGATGGCGCAATTATCATTGTAAGCGAATAGCGCGGTGTAAGCTCTTTGGCGAGCGAGCAATCGCTTCGCAAAGGGGTAGCCCAGCTCGGGCGTAGCCGTGTCGCCCGCGAGCTGAATCGTCTGTTCCGGCCTGACGCGTATGCCGAGTTCGCGGCAAACTTCCACGATGGCTTTCCAGCGATCTTTACTGTCGGAACTGGTCGCCGGTCCCTTCATCAGCGCAATCTCCTCATGACCCAATGACCTTAAGTGCTTCAGGGCAATCCGCGCGGCGGTGCGGTGATTGAGAATGAGGTTGGTAACGCCTTTCATGCGCTGGTGCCCGGCCACGGCAACCGCCGGAAGGGGCAGCGGCTGCCGGATGGAGGTGTCCACGGTGATAAACCCCTCGACACCCCGTTGCAACAGCAGTTGAGAATAATCCTCAAGCAGCTTGGTATCGTGCCGGTGAGCTACGGTCAAGAAGAAATATCCGTGCTGGCGGAGGTACTTTTCAATCCCGCTGATCACCATGGCGCCATAAGCGTCACCGATCTCTTCGGTGATGACCCCGATGGTATAAGTGCGCTTCACCCGCAGCGCGCGGGCGAGAAGATTGGGACGGTAGTTCAGTTTGCGGGCAGCGGCCAGAACGCGATTCTTGGTGCGCTGGGGGAACGATCGAGACGCGGCAGAATCATTGAGAACGGCGGAAACCGTTCCGGGCGTGAGCCCGAGATATTCGGCTACGGCCTTCAGGGTCACGACGGAATTTGCTCTCGTGGCTCTCTTCCTGGGGTGAGTTTCCATTTCCGAGTTCCTTGGGCCTCCGCGGAAGGGGAGGTTTAGAGTGGCTTTTTGCGCAGAAGGGCCTCCTGAGGGTCCAGCAGACCGCTAAGATTGAGGATTCTACCACAGGCGCGGGGAGGATATGCAGGTTCAATATCCGCATCTCCCCAAAACCCTCAGTAGAATATCGTTATTTTTCGCTTGACAAGGTACGCACGGTTGGTGCTCAATGTCGCAATGCGCCGGGAGGCCGAGAAAAATCGATATTGTTGGCACAATCCCAAGTCTCCGCCAGTGGTAAGGGGTTTGTGTTGGACGGCGTCATTCCGAGCTTCATGGGTTGCAAGGTCCACCGGGGAGGTACGAGGACTTGCGGCGGGAGGCAATCAAGCTCTCCGCAAGGTGGCTGTAGAATTGGCTTGACAATGTCCGGCTCCGGGCGTAAAAGCTTTGTTTGAATGTCGAACAAGATGCGTCATCGGCTCGCCGCCTGACGCATCAACCGTTGAGGACAACGAGGCATGGTCGTGGCAAGCGCCGTCCGGGTGGCAGGGGGCCGGCGCAGCAAGTTGTTCGAAACGGCTGGCGCTTCCTGAGCGCTGTTCCAAGGAGAGGCGCCGCACCCTTGGTAGGGGCGGGGAAGGAATCGCCCGCGTGGCCAGTTCGGAAATCGCCAGGGACATTAACCGCAGCAACGTTTTGGATACGGTTCGCACCAACCAGCCGTTGTCGCGCGCCGATTTGGCGCGTCAGACGGGACTGCAGCGGAGCACGGTATCTCTGATTGTGGATGAGTTGATCAGCGAGCGCTGGGTCGCGGAAGGAGACCTCGGGCAATTGCCTCGGGGGAGGCGGCCCCGCCTTCTCTACCTCAATACCGATCGCGCGGGGATCATTGGAATCAATATCATGCCGCGCCTTACCACCATTGCCCTGGCGGACCTTAACGCGCGCTTTCAGGCGCAGGAATCGATTCCCACGCCGCGCGATCCCAGCACTTTCCTTGACGTTATGAGCTCCTACGTGCGCCGGCTCATTCGCCAGCATCCCAATATGGCGTTCGAGGGAATCGGGGTGAGCGTGCCGGGACGCGTGGATTTTCTCGCCCAACGGCTGGTGTTTGCCGCCAACCTTGGCTGGCATCAAGTGGACTTGAAGGAACCCCTGGAAAGCGCGACGGGCATTCCCGTGCAAATTGAAAACGCGGCCAACGCGTGCGCCTTGGCGGAGGTGTGGTCCGGCCCCAATGAGGGAATCAGCGATCTCATCGCCGTCACCGTCTCGGATGGAATCGGTACGGGGATCGTGGCCAACGGCCACCTGGTGCGCGGACCCAGCGGCGCGGCGGGGGAGTTCGGCCACGTATGCCTGGATCCGCAGGGGCCGGAATGCAAGTGCGGCGCCCGCGGCTGCTGGGAGGTTTACGCCTCGAACGCCGCGGCCATTCGGAATTACGCTCGCCAAAACGCCGATCGGTCCCGGAAGCCGGAGGAAAAGGCCACGGCAGAACCGGTGACCAGCTTTACAGACATCTTGTCGCTGGCGGAGCGCGGCGACCGCCGGGCGGGCGAGGTTCTCGACGAAATGGCCCGTTACTTAGGTCTCGGAATTGCAATGCTTGTAAACGGATTGGCGCCGTCAGTGATTGTGGTGGTCGGCGAGGTGACGCGGGCGTGGAAGCGTGTCGGCCCGCTCATCGAGGGGGTGGTGCGAGAGTGCGCTCGCACCCATGCCGGCACCCGCATTGTACCCACGGACGACGCGACGCAGCCACGGCTGCGGGGTACCATCGCTCTGGTTTTGCAAAAACACTTTCGCCCGCGGCTATTCGCTTGAAATATGCGCGGGCCTTTCGAAACCCTTTTTGCCAACCGTAATTCTGAACCAGCCGGAAAGTACGGATTTAATGCGAAGATGCAACAAATTGAACCTTTGGCGAAGCGCCCGTGGCGGTGCGTGATTTTAAGCTGTCCGGTGCGTTTCGCTTGTACGTTTGCGTGCCTGGGCCGGGGGTCGGTGGAATCGAGAGCGGGAGCCACTCTCAGCCACTCGATTTCAAGAATCGATCATCTGAATTAAGCCGAGGAGGAGAGAATAAATGAAATTTAAGGCTACTTTACTCAGCATGGCGTTATTACTGTTCGCCGGCGCTGCCAAGGGACAAATACTATACGGCTCGCTTACCGGCAACGTCACGGACGCGTCCAATGCCCCGATAGCGGGAGCGAAAGCCGAGGCATTAAACGTGGGGACGGGCATCATGAAAAGCGAAGTTTCGGATGTCCGTGGAATTTACATAATCAACGAACTTCAACCGGGCACCTATCGGGTCACGATTTCGGCCCAAGGGTTCGCCACGGTCATACAAGAAGGCGTGATTGTGGAAGCCAATACCGAGCGGCGTGTGGACACGCAGCTCAGTGTGGCGGCGATGAACCAGAAGATCACAGTGACCGCGGCTATGGAGGCCCTCCAAACCGACCGCACCGACGTGAAGAACGAGCTGAATTCCACCCAACTTACCAGTCTTCCCCTGGGAAACGATCGTAACTTCCAGGCCAGCATTCTTCTGGTGCCGGGAGCGGCGCCGCCTTTTGCCTCGCACTCCTATGCAGGCAATCCCACCCAATCCCTGGCCATGTACGTCAGTGGCGGGTTGGACACCTCCAACATCACCCTGATTGACGGCTCCATCGACACCAATTTCTGGGAGCAGAACCTCATCGCCTACGTGCCCCCCTCGGAAGCGATTGAGGCGGTCAACATTGTCACCAGCGGCTACGACGCCGAATCCGGGAATGCCGCCGGGGCCGTGACCAATGTGACGGTCAAATCCGGGAGCAACACCCTCCACGGCAGCGCTTTTGAATTCAACACCATCAGCAAGCTGCAATCCCGGAACTATTTTTACTATGGTCCCGCCATCCCCAAGATGGTTCTTAATCAGTTTGGGTTCTCGCTGGGCGGGCCCATCAAGAAGAACAAATTGTTTTTCTTTGGCGATTGGGAACGCTACCGGCTGAGCCAATTCGGGACCGGGACGACTTCCGTACCCACGGCCGCCATTCGCCAGGGGGATTTCTCCAGCGTGGCTTCGCTCGCCACCATCTATGACCCAACCACTGGGGCTGCCGATGGCTCGGGGCGCACGCAGTTTACGGGCAATGTCATCCCCACGAACGAAATCAGCCTGGCGTCCGCGACCCTGGCGGCGAAGATTCCCCTGCCCAACTATGCTCCCGCGGGCTCCAGCATTTCCAACAATTTTCAATATGCCGGCGACCTGATCTTTCACCGTGACAGCATGGACCTGAAGATCAACTACCTTCCTTCCGACAAGAGCACGTTCTTTGCTCGTTACAGCGCGGAACCGACTTATGTATTCGATCCCCAGCAGCTCAACACGGGCGGGGGCTCGGCCGGGGGAGCGGCTCTCGGTTCCGTTTCCCAACCCGGCAATGCCTATGGGTTGACACAGAACGCCTCCTTGGGCGGGACTTACACTTTCACCCCTCGCTTGCTGTTCGACGCTAACGTGGGGTTCACACGGCCCCGCTATCAGGCCACCAACACTGACGTCACCACCAATTACGCATCGATAGCTACCGGGTCGATTCCCGGAACGGATGGCACCTGCCCGCTGCAATGCGGCATTCCCTATTTCAATATGAGCAGCCTGAGTACGCTCGGCAACTCCGCCGTCTCCAACCCCTTCCTCTTCCGCGACAATCAGTACACTTTTGCCGCGAACTTGAGCTGGATCCATGGCTCCCACAACCTCCGTTTTGGGGGCAGCATCGCCCGCTACGACATGAACCGATTCCAAGGCCAACTGGATTTTGGCGTGCGCGGCGGATTCACCTTCACCGGGGCCATTACCTCAATCAAGGGTGGATCCACGAATGCTTACAACACCTGGGCGGATTACCTTCTCGGCCTGCCGCAGAGTTTGGGGAAGGACTACGTCTATCTGAATCCTTCCACCACGCGTGAGTCGGAGTTTGCGGGTTACGCCCGGGACAACTGGCAGGTTACCAAGAAGCTGAGTATCAATTACGGCGCGCGCTGGGAATGGTATCCCATCCCCACCGTGAGTCACTATGGCTCCGCCAATTTCAACTGGACCCAAGACGTCGCATATTTGGGCGGAGTCGGCGGAGTGCCCAACAATGCCTACATGACCACGGGTCCCGGACAAGTGGAACCGCGCGTCGGCATCGCCTACCGGTTGACCGATAAGACCGTCATTCGGACAGGCTATGGCATGAGCAGCGATCCCTATGCCTTGAATTACATGGCCTGGGTCTACCCGGCGGTTATTTCCCAGCAGATCACCGGGGCCAACTCCTACACGCCCGGCGGGTATCTCGGTTCGAGCACCGGCCCCACGGGCACTTGGACGGGTCCCACTGTGACCACTCCCCTGACGGCGGGAATTCCCTCCTTCCCCTTCCCCACTCTCTCGTCGGGAAAATTCACCTTGCCGTCCTACCTGGGGACCTACGGCTATCCCAATGACTACCATCGGGGTTACCAGGAAGCGTGGAACTTCGAGGTGCAACGAGATTTGGGCCACAATTGGAACGCCCAACTCGGATACGTGGGTACTCATATGGTGCGGGGGGCGGAGTTTATCAATATGAACGCAGGCCCTCCGGGACCGTCTTGCTCCGCGGGGGTGACTATCCTGAACGGGGTACAATGCGGCGGGAACAACGGAACTCCCGACTATGGGCTTGGCAACGCCAATTCCATGACCATCAATGGCCCCTTCACCGGCGGAACTTACAACGCTCTGGAAACGCAGCTCACACGCCGCGTGGCCGGCGGGCAGGTGGGGATCGTTTACACCTACTCGAAGACCATTGACAATGACGATACGGAAGCCAACACCGGTGTGACGTGGGCTTACTACCAGGTCCTACGCCGCAACCGGGCCCTTGCCGGGTTCGACCGCACGCACAACCTGGAAATGTACGCCGTCTATAATTCGCCGTTCGGGAAAGGCCAGAAGTGGCTCTCCACGGGCGCCGGGGGGAAGATTCTCGGCGACTGGAACATGACCCCTGTCCTGAGCCGCTATAGCGGGACGCCTTTCAACGTCACGACTTCCGGAAGCTCCTGCAATTGCCCCGGAAACACCCAGACGGCCGACCAAATTGAACCCAGTGTTGCCATCCTCGGCGGCCATGGGACCAATGCACCTTACTTCGACCCCATGGCATTCGCCGCCGTTACGGCCGCGCGCTTCGGCACCACCGGCAGGAACATTGTGCGTGGTCCGGGCTTCTTCAACATCAATCTGAGCCTGGTTCGCGACTTTAACCTGACCGAAAAACTCAAGCTGCAGTTTCGAGCCGAGGCTTACGGGCTAACCAACACGGCCAACTTTGCCAATCCTGCAACCACCGTCTCCAACGCCAAGTTCGCCAATGGAGCGGTCACCAGCTATGGCGGCTACGACAACATCACCGGCACAACCGCCTCGGATTGGTCGCCGTATGCTACGGCGGACCGCCAATTCCGTTTTGCGATGTTCATTAAATTTTGAAACCTGCAACTGAATGGAAAGACCGGGTGAGAAAGGGGCCTCCAGAGTTTCGGAGGCCCCTCTCACTTTTCCAGCATTGACAGAAAGACACGCCCGATATGAATTTCCCCTTGCCAAAGGCTAGCTGGGTGAGTATACTCACGAGGAAAGGCGGCGTCCATGCCGAGTGTGGAAGGATCCAACCTCCGCCCCTCCTGGCGGTTGCGCAAACCCAGCTCAAACAAAGAGTCACAAGCGGGACGGGCCCGCGAAAAAAGATGTTAGTTTATGACGTTGGAAGTAGGAATGTATATGAAAACAAAGGAAATATAGACAAAATGCCCGACGAAAAGTCGGACATTTTAGGCAAAGTGAAGCCAATTTTGCAAAAAATCTCGCATTTGCACGGACAATTTCCGCTAGATTTCGGCTTTTTGGGGCGTGTTCGGTGCGGATGTTCAAGGACAATGATAATGAGAGCAGTGACTTTAAAGGATTTAATACTTTTCCTCTTGGTCTCGGTAATCGCGCCCATGGTGGCAGTGGGACAATTCAAGTTTCAGGACGTGAACTCCAAGTCGGTCGAGTTGACGGAAAAGGGCGCGCCGGTATTTTCCTTCAACTATGGAACCATGCTCAAAGAGGGCGTTGACCCCGATCGCGCCCGCTGCTGCTATCTCTATCCCGTCTATGCGCCCAACGGGGTCGAAGTCACCGATGATTTCCCCAAGGACCATCTCCACCACCGCGGGATCAGTTGGATGTGGCCCGTCGTCGTGGTGGATGGCAAGACTTACGACCTTTGGACGATTAAGGGCATCTTGGACCGATTCGAAAAGTGGGACCACAAAAAGGCGGGTAAGGACAAGGCGCTGCTGGCCTATCAGGGCGGCTGGTACATTGGCGATCGCAAGGTAGTACAGGAGAACGTGGAGATCGTCGCCCACGCCCTGGCGGATGGGCGCCGCGATATCGATATCACCGTTACCCTGCATTCGGTGGGGGGCGCGGAGGTGTCAATCGGCGGCACGCACGACCACGATAAGGGTTATGGGGGAGCGCTGGAAATCCGCTTCGCTCCGCGCACCGATACCCGGCTGAACACTGCGGCCCAGATGAACGCGCCGGACAGCGACCGCGTCCCCGCCGCCTGGGCGGAACTGACCGGTAATTTTGGCGGCAAGATCGCCACCACGCGCGTCACCGAAGATGCTTCCAACCCCGGCGCGCCCAATGGTTGGTGCATGCGGCATTACGGCTTCGTGGGCGTGGAATATCCCGGACTGGAATTGCGCCGCCTGGATGCCAAAATCCCTCTGACCATGAAGTTCCGCGTGTCGCTTTCCGGAGGGTCACCGGCCGCGAGCCTGCCCGATAAGCACATTCTGGTTTATACCCATAATGGCAAAGGATACGTTCATGATAATATACAAACGAGCGTAGACGCCATCAAGAAAATGGGCGCGGAGAACGGATTCGCCGTGGACGTGACCGACGATCCGCTGTTTTTTCGGGACCCCGTCCTGAAGCAGTACAACGCGGTGGTGTTCGCCAACACCAATAACGAAGCCTTCACAAACGAATCTGAGAAGGACGCTTTTAAGCACTACATTGAGTCCGGCGGCGGATTTGTGGGCATCCACTCCGCCACCGGTTCGGAGCGCGATTGGCCCTATTTCTGGTCGGTGATAGGCGGCAAGTTCGTGCGCCACCCCCATCAACAGGAGTTTCTGGTCGAGGTGAAGGACCATGATTTTCCGGCTACCCGGAAATTGCCTGCCACCTTCGAATGGAAGGATGAGTGCTATTTCCTGGACCACCTCAACCCGGATATTCATGTATTGTTGCAGACTGACTACGCCAAGATCGATGACCCGGACAAGGCCAAGCATCCTGACCAACAGTTCTCCGGCAATATCCCTCTCTCGTGGTATCACCAATTCGACGGTGGCCGGGAGTATTACCTTGCGCTCGGCCACAATAAGCCGGACTATTCCAATCCGCTTCTGTACGACCAGATACTGGGGGGAATTCTTTGGGCGACGGGGAAGGAATAGTAAATAGTGAATAGTGAATGGTGAATTGTGAATAGTGAAAGGACCCGTGGTGACTGTCGAGTGACATGCGAGAGGACCTCCATTCACTATTCACTATTTACTATTCACTATTCTTAGGAGGCCATCATGGAATTTGAAAAGACAACGTCGCGACGAAGATTTCTGCAAGGTTCCCTGACTGCGGCCGCGGCCATGGGATTTCCCAGCATCGTCCCGGCCCGCGTTTTTGGGGCCAGTGCGCCGAGCAATATGATTCAAGTGGGGCAGATCGGCTGCGGGCGCATTGCCCGCGACTCCGAGTTCCGGGGCATTCTTAAGAATAGTGATGTGGCCCGCTATGTGGCCGTGTGCGACCTGGATACCGTGCGCATTGCCGACGCGAAAAGCCTGATCGAACAGACCTACGCAAAGAAGTTCGGGGCAGGAAAGTACGCCGACCTTAAGACCTACGGCGATTATCACGAACTGCTCCAGGACAAGGGTATCGATGCGGTGTGCATCAGCACACCCGATCACTGGCATGCGCAGCCCGCCATAGAAGCGGCGTTGGCCGGCAAAGACATCTATCTGCAAAAGCCCGCTTCCCTGACCGTCAAGGAAGGCCGCCAGATGGCGGACACCCTGAAGCGGACAGGCCGCATTTTCCAGCAGGGAAGCCAGCAACGTTCGGACCCTAACTTTCGCCTGGCCTGCGAGTTGGTTCGCAACGGCCGCATCGGCAAGATTCAACAGGTTCTGATCGGCTTGCCGGTAGACCCCTCGGGGGATGTGGAACCGGAGATGCCCGTGCCGTCCAACTTGAATTATGACGTGTGGCTGGGCTCCACGCCCACGGTTTACTACACGGAGAAGCGGGTGCACCCGCAGGCTGCGGACCTGCGAACCCGCTACGGCCGTCCGGGCTGGCTGCGTTGCGAGCAGTTCGGCGCCGGCATGATTACAGGCTGGGGCGCGCATCATATCGACACGGCGCACTGGGGCATGGGCACCGAATACACCGGGCCCATCGAGATCGTGGCCAGCGCGGAGTTCCCCAAGAAGGGCTTGTGGGATGTTCATGGCCCGTTTCACGTGCGGGCGCATTATGCCAACGGCGCCGACGTGTATATCAGCGAGATGTATCCGACCGGAGTCAAGTTCATCGGTGAAACCGGCTGGATCTGGGTCACGCGCGGCGCCGCCGTCACCGCCAGCGACCCGGCCGCCTTCAAGTCCGGCAACGCGCCTCTGGACGCGAGCGACCGGAAGATGCTTGCGGCCGGCATCAAGGACAACGAAATCCACTTGCACCATAGCCCCAAGAACGATCATCACCTGGACTGGCTGACCAGCATCAAGACGCGAAAGCCCCCGGCGGCGCCGGCGGAAGTCGGACACCGTTCCTGTACCGCCTGCCTGTTGGCCCACGATGCCATGAAATTGGGTCGCGAGCTGAAGTGGGACCCGCAGGCGGAACGCTACGTCGGCGATGAGGAGGCGAACGCCCTGCTGTCCCGTCCGCAGCGCGCTCCCTACGGCACCGACTACGTGTTGGCCAAGCAGGGCTGAGCGCCTGCGTCCCGAGACACGACGTAGAGGCAGGCCTCGTGCCTGCCCTCTGCGCCGGCATGGCCGGCGCCAGGGCACCCACGCAGGGCATAAGCGTTAACCTAAGAATTTGAGTTTTCGTGGCAAGTGCTGTATGCTTGGGGCTCATGAGCCAAACCCAAGCATTGCTGGGGGAGTTCGAGGACTGGGAAGT
>Ga0326727_10014140_pt1 | contig 17489 bp, 16 predicted proteins | sample MB2enrmetagenome_FD_207643 | JGI IMG/M metagenome (GOLD analysis project Ga0326727, IMG submission 207643) | Lab enriched peat soil microbial communities from McLean, Ithaca, NY, United States - MB29MY | ecosystem: Environmental > Terrestrial > Soil > Wetlands > Peat | place: USA: New York...
GAAGGACCCCGCCCACCGCGATTGCTCTGGCCTGGGCGTGCAGGCGCGCCGCGGCGTCCACCGCGCGCACCGCGATCGCGAGGATGCTGGGCCGCGCCCTGGCCTTCGCCGGCAACAGGCTGGTCCGCGGCGACGGCCTCATCTTCGTCCTCGTCTTCGTCGAATGTCTCCTCGTCGTCGCCATTTTTGCCGTCGAATTTCAGTTGGATTTTGTGGTCGAGATGGGCCTCTTGCAGCATTTCGCCGAGCGCGCCGGAGCGAATCTGATTGGGCAGCGTCTCTTCCTCATAGTCTTCAAGGTCATGTTCGTCCGACTTGTGATGATGGTGCGGCGCGTCGAACTCCTCCTCATCAATAACCTCTTCCTCGATGACGCCACTGCCGGGCGCGTAGGACGAGGCAGACGCCACCGCGGCTGGCTTCGTCGGCGTCGGAGTGGGGGCCGCAGCAGGCTCTTCCTTTTTCTTTTTGCTGCCTAGCCCGAACAGCCTGAAGCCGGTGGGCGGCAACGGGTCGACGCGATGAGAGGCGGAGGCATCTGCTCCACTCGCGTCGGAATCGTCCGCTTCGAATTCCGCGGAGTGTGCTTCGTCCCCGGAATGGGCCGGTGGCAGCTGGTTTGAGCCAAGGTCTGGAGCGGACTCGTCCTGTCTAACGGCCGCATCGGCAACCGGGTCTTCGACCGATGGCTCGTCGATCACCGGCTCGGCGTCATATTCATGCGCGCCGGCAGGCTTGGCTGAGGGTTGCTCTTCATTCGTTGCCTGGACCGCGGCAGATTCGTGCGCAAATTCCGTCGTCTCCTCGAAGAAGTCGTCTTCTGCCGACTCCGGTTCCAGCTGCTCTTGTTCGGCGATGAAGTCTTCTTCATCGAGCGAAACAGCGGCCTCAGGCGTTGCCTCCGCCGCTTGCTCGACAAAGGTTGCTGGGCTGGTGAAAACCCGCTCGGAAACGAACTCTTCCTCCTCAATCTCGTCGGGAGCTTCGCCGCTTTCTTCAAACTCCTCCGCAGCCACGGCCTCGGGTTCGCGATGGCGATGCTTGGAGAGCGATTCGCCGGGCAACAGGCCGCTTCCATCCCACTCCAGCGGAGCTTCAATCAGCGTTGACGGCTTGAAGGTTGCGCCGGGCCGAACGGGCGCGGCAGAACTGGCTGAAGACTCGGGAGCGTCGCTTGCCGAGGCTCCGCCGTACTTTGAGAGCGACTCGCCCGGCAGCACGAAGGGAACCGGAGCAGGAGAAGCCGCAGCGTGCGGCGTGCGGGGCGATGGCGCCGGAGCCGGAGCCGCAGCCGCGTGAATGACCGGCGCGACCTCGGATTCATCAGTGTCCCGCTGGTAATCCTCAGCCGTCTCTGCCGTCTCTGTCTTGCTCTCGGGGGAGGCGGAAGAATTCTGGTCGCGATCGCCTGAGCGGCCTCCGCGACGCCTGCGCCGTCCACGCCAGCGTTTTGCGCCTTCGCCCGAGCCTGCCTCAGCCGCGCCTGACTCGCCTGCTGCCAAGCCCGATTCCGGAGCTGCCGATGCAGGCTCGCGAGTCTCGGGAATTGCTTCGATCGAGAGACTGTGGCTGTGCGGCTGCCGCTCCTGACGCTGTTCCTGCTTTTGGTCGGATCTCGGTCCGCCTCGGCCGCCATTCCGGCCAGACTGGCCAGCAAGGGCAGGCTGGGGAGACCCTTCGGGACCGCCAGTGTGCCGCACCTCGCGCGGGGCCTGGTTGCTGCCGCTGGCAGCGGCCTTTTCCAGTTCCTCGGCTTCTTCCTGATCTTCAAGTTCGAGGAAGTCGGTTACATAAAGGAAGGCGTCGCGCTCCAGGCCCACATCCACAAATGCGGATTGCATGCCCGGCAGCACCCGGGTGACGCGGCCGTTGTAGATCGAGCCGGCCAGCGTGTACTCGTTTTCGCGTTCGTAGTAGATCTCCGCGAGTTGATCGTCTTCAAGAATTGCAAGCCGCGTCTCATGCGGCGTGCTGGAAATACAAATCTCTTTTGCCATCGTACCTTTCCGTCCAGCGGCTATTGAGCGCTGGGAACTGCGGCAAGGCCGAATGGAAATCCGCGAATCCGGAAGGGGAGGGAATGAACGGAAGCGATGACCCGCGAGTCGTTAGTGTGCCGGTTGCCGCGCTAAAGCCTGCCCCGTGGGGCGGTGAACCGCGGTGGATATCTTGCTGGAAATTCCAGGCATGCGTAACGAAGTTTAGGTAACTGTGATCCGATTGCAGAGAGCCTGTGGCCGCCGAATATGGGGCCGTTCCAACCGTGGCGAGTGCACGACGGTCGAGCGCCATCGGAGCGGGGCACACCGGCCCTGAATCCTTCGCACTCCTTGTGCAACTTCCGTGCTGCCGACGGATCCGGGGGCCGCGGCGATTGATCTTCGTCGCCGGGGTGGAATGATTTTCCCGTCTCTGCGTGCTCATGAACCCTTGTCCTGCCGGGCTCGAGGTCCATCCGGACCTGGCCGGCTAATCACTCAATCTTTGGTCTCCTGCGCTCCGGACAGTTCCGGTGAGACGCAAGAGGTAAACTCTTGAAACCTGTTTCGAGTCTGTCCGGGCCATTTGGCCGCGAAACCCGTCAGTTGACGAACCGGCGCATGCGGACATTCATTACCGCGCCCAGCGCCAGGAACGTGAACAACACCGAAGACCCCCCGTAACTCATTAACGGTAAAGGGATTCCGGTGACCGGCATGAAACCGATGACCATGCCGACGTTGACCGCGATCTGGAAAGTCAACACAGCCACTACCCCCATGATAATCAGCGATCCGGAAAGGTCCGCGGCTGTTTGAGCGTTTTGAATCAAACGCATCAATACGAAGAAGTATAGCAGCAGCACAAAAAACGCGCCCACGAAGCCATGTTCTTCGCCAAATGCGGCAAAGATGAAGTCGGCGTGGGGGATGGGCAGAAAGTCGCCCTGGGTCTGGGTTCCCTTGGCCGCGCCCTTGCCCCACACCCCACCGGAACCCACGGCGATCTTCGATTGCAGAAGCTGGTAGCCGGTGCCTCTGGGGTCGTTGCCGGGATTGATGAAGCTGGTCAGGCGGGCCTTCTGATAGGGCTTAAGCAGCTTGCCGCTGGTCCACACGCCGGCCAGCAACACTAGCCCGCAGGTGGCCAGAATCGCCGCTTGGCGGATGTTGATCCCGCCCAGGAAAAGCCCGGCGACCAGGATGGGCACGTAGGTTAGCGTGGTACCCAGATCGGGCTGCTTGAGCACCAGCAGCATAGGAATGCCGACGAGGACAAATGCCTTCAGAATCTCTCTCCAGGTGAGGCTGCGTGCGCCAAGGTTGGCAAAGTAACGGGCCACGGCCAGGATGAGCACCAGTTTGACCCACTCGGACGGCTGAAAGTGCATCGGTCCGAACTTGATCCAGCGGCGCGCGCCGAGAACTTTCTGTCCCACCGCCAGCACTGCAATCAGCGCCACCAGGCAGACGCCATAGGCCCAGGGAACGTAATCGATCAGCTTGTGATAATCGATTTTGGCGAAGATGAACATGGCCAGCAGACCGCCGACGATCCAGTAGATCTGCTTGGTATGGAAGCCCGCATACTTGGTGTGCAGCGTGGCCGAATATATCTCAAGCACCGAAATCGTGCACAGCAACAGCACCATGCTCAGCAGCGTCCAGTCGAAGTCGCGAAAGCTCAGAAAGCGGCGCATCTGGTTCATTGCCCGCTCCCGGAAGCGGCCATCGCAGGTGCGTTCCTCTTGGTTTGAAAGGGTGCGGTCTTGGGCGAGTGTGGCTCCGAGCCGTGCGTGGCGGTTTTCCGCAGGTCAGTTTGAGCCACGATCTTTCCATGATCGACAAGGAAATTGCCGCCTTGCACGCGGTCGTTGGAGGGCTTGGCCCCGGAAGCAGGGTCCGGATCGGTCCAGACAGCGCTCATCTCAACCGGAGCCGCTGTTTTGACAGGCACAAGGTTGTGCGCCAGGCGGCGCTGCTTCTCCACATAGGCTGACACCACCGCGGCGCCAATGCGAGCGGGATAGTAGCTGAATTCGCCGTTTTGCCAAAGCACGGCTACGACCAATTCGGGGTTGCGCCGTGGCGTCACGCCGACGAACCAGACATTGGGGCGGGTGACCTTGCCCTTGGCGGTTTTGTCCAGAGCCGCGTGGCTCATCAACTGGGCAGTTCCCGTCTTGCCGCCGAAGTCGATGCCTGCAAGATTAGCCGAGCTGGCGGTGTGGAAATAGCCCGGCTGGGTCACCTCGTACATGCCGTCGGTGATGGTGGTCCAATTATCGGGATCAATCGGGATGTTTACCTCGCCCGATCCGGGGAAGCTATCCTGCAATCCCTTGCGGAAGTCAGCGGAAAGCTGATCGGGAAACACGACATGGGGCCGGACCATGTGCCCGCCCGATGCGATGCCGCCGATGATGCGGGCCAGTTGAATCGGCGTGGCCTCAACCGCTCCCTGGCCGATGGCCACATCGAGCGTCTCGTCTGGATACCAGCGGGCATGGTAATTCTTCATCTTCCACTGTGCCGAGGGCATCAGGCCGGCCTGTTCACCGGGCAAGTCGATGCCTGTCTTCTGCCCGTACCCGAACTCGGTGGCGTACTTTGCGATTCTGTCGATGCCCAGCCTGTCGCCCAGCATGTAATAAAACGTGTCGCAGGAGTAGGGAATCGCAGTGTTGATGTCCACTGCGCCATGATGCCTATCGCACTGGTGAAAGAAGCCGTAAGGTCCCCATCCCCCCGAGCAGGTGATCTTCATGTTCTGCGCGACGCCTTCCTGAAGGCCCGCCACCGACATCAGAATCTTGAACGTCGACCCTGGAGCCAACTGCGCCTGGATGCTCTTGTTCATCAGCGGGTGGTCGGGGTCGGTGATCAACTGGTTCCAGTCGGCGCGATTGATTTTCACCGCAAACTCATTGGGATCGAAGCTGGGCCGGGATACCATGGCCAGTATCTCCCCGTTGCGCGGGTCCATGGCGACGATGGCGCCGGTGCGATCTCCCAGGGCAAGCTCAGCCGCCCGCTGTAGATCGTTGTCGATGGTCAGGCGCAGATCCTGGCCGGGAGTCGCGTGCTGAATGCCCAGGTAGCCCACCTCGCGGCCGTGGCTGTCCACGATCACATCCCGGGATCCGTCCTGCCCGCGCAGCAACTCATCGTAGGTCTCTTCAACGCCCGCCTTGCCCACCACGTCGCCGGGATTGTTATAAGCAAAGCGGGGATTGTTTAGATCGTCCTCGCTCACCTCGCCCACATAGCCGATCAGGTGAGCGGCAAACCCGTCGTTGGGATAAAGCCGCCGCTCCTCGTCGATGGTCTCCAGCTCGGGCAGCTCGTTGCGGTGCGCCTCAATGAAGGCTTCCTCGTCCGGGGTCACGTCCTGCTTGATGGGAATCGGCTGATAACCCGGTGACGCGCGATAACGGCGCAGCGTGGCGCGCAACTGCTCCACATCCAGGTGCAGTCCTTCGGCGATCAGTGGCAGATCGTTGTCCACGTTGCGGTTCTGCTCGCGAACCAGAAAGCACGAAACCGATGGGTAGTTGTCCACCACCAGCCGGTTCTCGCGATCGAATAGTTTGCCGCGAGGCGCCAGAATGGGCTCTTTGCGAATGCGGTTCTGCTCGGCCAGGAGCTTGTAGTTCTCCGCGCCCAGAATCTGCAGCCGCCAAAGTCCGGCCGTTAGCGCCAGCATCATCAACAGGATGCCGTACTGCACCACCGCCAACTTGATGGGCGATAGCTTTTCGCCGCGATTTCCGCTCATTGAATACATGGTTCTGTGTCTAAGGATACAACCGATCGAGTTGATTTTCGCGTTCCGTGCGGCTTACTTGAAAGGGTCGTCCGCAAGTGGTTCATTCCGGGTTTTCTATTCCCTATTCCCTGCTCCTCGCCCCATCAGTCCCTTATTTGCAGACGATCCAGCAAGGGAAAAAGCACCATGGCGATGATTGAGTTGCCGACCGCCTTGAACAATTCCGTATACCAGTTCCATTCCAGATCGAGCCCCAGCAGCACTCGGTCGACAAAAACATAAACCCCGCTTGCGACCAGGGAAAGCAGAAAAACGAACAGCAGCCGGATGGTGAAGTTCTCCACGTCGATGCGAATGCCGACCGACGCGGCAAGAAAACCGGCCACGGTCTTGGCTACGCCGTTGATCCCGATGGCATGGTGGGTGAGCGCATCCTCGAACAGGCCCATGCCCGCGCCCATCAGCGTTCCCTGGATGGGGCTGCGCCGCCCCAAAGCGAAGTAGACCGTGACCACCAGCGGAAGGTCGAACCAGGCATAGGTGTAGTTGCCAAATACAAGAACGCGCGGCAGCCAAGCCTGCAGCACCAGCGCCGCCAATGGCACCATTGCGTAGGCCAGCACAGGATAGCGGCGAATCTCCAGATCGCGGCGGAAGTTTGCGCCCAGAACAGACATGGTTAAGGCTTCTCCTGGGGCTTCGGCTTCTCCGGCTGCTTCGGCTTGGGGACGGACTTGCTGTTCGGCGCGCTTTGTGAACCGGTCTGTGATTTTGCCTGAGCGGCCTTGGCAGTGTCAGCCGGCGCCGAGCCGGCCTCAGTGTCAGTCGCCGCATTTACAGCCGCACCCGGCGTAAACCGGTCAGGATGCACCGCCAGCGGCGGGTGGGCTACGGGGTTGGGGTTGGAATTGTCGTGAAGCGGCTGCTGATCCGGCGGAAGGTTGGGGTCAACTAGAGTAGGCAACCGCTCGGCCAGTATCTCCGCTGCCTTCTTCTGTTCCTTGATGGCTGCGGCTTCCTCGCCCTTCATCGCCTCGCTGGTGGCCAGATCCTGCTGATCCTGGGCAGAGAAGCGCGGCTCCGTGTCGGTAATGGCCAGCACCTCGTCCAGTTGATCTAGATGCGCGGCCGGCTTGACCATGACATCGATAAATGAGTCACGCTCGGGATCGCGGACCACCTTCTCCACGACCCCAACCGGCAGTCCTCGCGGAAAGATCAGGTCGCCGCCGGCCGTGAGCACCTTCTCGCCCGGCTGGATGCGGTTGTCGGCCAGGATACCCACAATCTGCAGTTGGCCGGCTGCGTTTCCGCGCAGAATGCCGCGAATACGAGTGGTTTCAAGAATCACTCCCGCGCCGCTGGTCTGGTCATTGATGGCCAGCACCTGCGCGGAATGCGGAAAGACGTCGCGCACCTTGCCCACGATTCCATCCGCGGTAATCACCGCCATGTCGGGGCGGAGGTGATAGTCCGCGCCTTTGTCAATGTAGAAGACATGCGACTGATCGCTGCCGCTGGAGCCGATAGCCTGCGCCGGTACCGTTTTGTAGATGTATTTCTCCTGGAAGCCGAGCATCGCCTGCAGCCGCTCGCCCTGGCGGGCATCCTCGAGCAGCGCGGCCTGCTCCAGCCGCAGGCGGTCGATGGTCTTCTGCAAGTCCTGATTCTGCTCGCGCACATGGCGCAGATCGATGTAATTCTGCCAGAAGCTCACCGTCCCGAGCTTTGACATATGAATCAGCCGCTCCGGCGGCGTAACCAGCGCACTGGCCCACATCCGGATCAGCCGCACGCTGGACATATCGTCCGCATCAAGCGTATTGCGCCCTGCACCCGTCTGGCGCACCTGCACGGCCAAGCCGATGATCTGCGCCAGCAGAATGCCCAGCAGCACCAGTAGATTTCGATAGCGGATGAAGAACGATTCCATGACCAGCGGCTCATGCTGAGGGAGAGAATTGTTCGGAGGCAAGAGCAATACCAGTATACCGGCGGCTATCTGAGTTTACTTTTTTTACCCTTTTCGCAATCGGACCGGATCCTCCTGTGAAATCGCGGCTCGCAAGAAAGTCCCAGAATGAACTCTGATTGTATAATTACGTATTTGCAATTATAATATTGTTGTGAGCGGCATCCGCTTTGAATGGGACGAGACGAAGAATCTCTCCAATCAGCGCAAGCACGGCGTTAACTTCAGGCAAGCCAGTCAGGTCTTCCAGGACCCAACGCGTGTGCTTTTAATGGATCGTGTCGTGGATGGAGAGGAGCGCTGGCATGCATTGGGATTCGCCAGCGAGGCTTCGGGCGGAATCCTTTTACTGCTGGTGGCGCACACCATTCGCGAGGATTTGGAATCGGGCACTTTTGTCGAGGTGGTTCGCATCATTTCGGCTCGAAAGGCCTCACCGAAGGAAAGAAGAGATTATGCCGACGAAAATGGTTAGTTACACACTGGAGACATTGCCGGAACTGACAGAAGCGGACATTGCGTCTCTGAAAGCGCTGGCCGCGCGCCCCGACAGCGAAATCGACTTCAGCGATATTCCAGAGTTGACCGACGAACAGTGGAAGACTGCCGAACGCGGCCATTTCTATCGCCCGGTAAAGCGCCAGATTACCGCGCGCTTGGATGCGGATGTGCTGGAGTGGCTGAAGTCGCAAGGCAAGGGCTACCAGTCGCGCATCAACGCCATTCTTCGCCGCGAAATGCTGATGGCGATGCGCGCAGGCGTGGTGAAATAGGACGCCAAATCAGATCATCCGAGCCAGGGCGTCCGGCTTCATATTAAAATCAATGCGATGCGAAGGAGCGATCATGGTGAACTTATCCACTGATTCCGAGATCGATTGGCTGGCTTGCGAGCTGATCGAGAGTGTCCCCGGCAAAGTCTCTGGAAGGCCCGTGGTGCGCGGTACGCGCATCATGCCCGATCCCATTGTGAATAGCTACGAACTGGGCGACAGCATCGAAGAAATCCATGAGGGATTTCCCGCTCTTTCCATCGTCCAGATCAAGCGGCTGGTGGACTTTGCTCACGGCCAGCGGCGTCAACGCTGCGCATGAAGATATTGCTCGACGAAAACCTTGACCACAGGTTGCGCAATCATCTCGGCGCCCATGAGGTTTTCACCGCCGGCTACATGGGTTGGGATGGACTCAAGAACGGCAAACTCATCCGTGTAGCCGAAGATGATGGCTTTGATGTTCTGCTGACAGGGGATCAGACACTCTGCTATGAACAAAACCTGAGCGGGAAACGGCTGGCGGTCATTGCGATGTCCTCCGTCGAAGCAGAAGTATTAGGAAAAGGATCAGGGGAAAGATTTCACGCTCTGCTCGACGAATACCGCGCTGCGCGTCTTAAAGCGGGACTCCTTTGACCGCTCAACCACGTGGGTGGCACGGACGCCAGGTGCCCCAGGTCGCGATTTTGAGACCTGGGAAACCAACTGACCCCTGTTCCAGATTCAATCGATTTCGTAGCATCTCCAAACCTTCTGGAGATCGAGCGAGAAGCCCTGTACGGGCCCAGACCCATCCAGTTTATGCGCGGTGCATTCGCGCGGCTCCTCGCCAGGCTGGTAGATGATGACGCGCTGCCGGTAGGGATCGACCAGCCAACCCAGTCGCGCGCCGTTCGCGATCCAACTCTCCATCTTCCTGCCAGTCTCCGCGAGGCTGTCCGAGGCGGAGAGCAGCTCCACGACGAAAGCAGGACACAGTCGCGGGAACCCCGTGAGCTGTGCCCTGGTGAGTCCCTTCAGTTGCTCGGGAAGGAGATAACCTGCATCCGGACTCAGCATCGATCCGTCGGGAAGAAAGAAGCCGGCGTTGGAGTCGAAAACGCGCCCCCGCTTGTGCGTCTCCCACCAACTGCGAAGCTGATGAATGATTTCGGAGTTGCCGTCGCCGGTAAACATTCCCGTAGGTGGGTTCATACGGATCGCTCCTTCGCTCGTGCGCTCAAACTGAATACCGTCGTTTTTCAGGCACATAGCCTCGAACTCCGCATCCGTCAGGGGCGGTTCGACGGCGAGGCTGCGCGGCAACGGATACGTTTCAAAACGAGGAAGCGTACTCATAATCCGATTTTACCCTTGAATTCGAGCAACTGGACACTGTACATCTCGCCTTCAGACCTGAGAAACCAACTGGCCACTGATCACTGACAACTGACCACTGCTTCAATCGATCTTGATCTTCCGCAACAGCCGGAAGTCGGAGAGCATTCTTCCCGTTCCCAACACCACCGAGGCCAGCGGATCGTCGGCTACCGAGACGGGCAGGCCGGTCTCTTCGCGGATGCGCTTGTCGAGGTTCTTGATCAGCGCACCTCCGCCGGTCAGCACGATGCCGCGATCGCTGATGTCGGCCGACAGTTCCGGTGGAGTCCGTTCCAGGGCCACGCGGATCGCGTTCATGATCACCGCGATGCACTCGCCCAACGCCTCGCGAATCTCGCTGTCGTCGATGGTGATGGTTTTGGGCACGCCCTCGATCAGGTTGCGCCCTTTGATCTCCATGCTTAGCGGCTTGTCCAGCGGGAACGCCGAGCCGATTTCGATCTTGATGTGCTCCGCGGTGCGCTCGCCGATGAGCAGGTTATATTTGCGCTTGAGGTAGTTGGTAATGGCCTCGTCCATCTGGTTGCCGGCCATGCGCACAGAGCGCGAGTACACAATGCCCGACAGCGAAATGACCGCAATATCGGTAGTCCCGCCGCCGATGTCGACCACCATGTTGCCCGATGGTTCCGTAATGGGAAGGCCGGCGCCGATTGCCGCCACCATGGCCTGTTCCACCAGGTAGACCTCGCTCGCCTTGGCGCGGTAGGCCGAATCCTCGACCGCCCGCTTTTCAACCTGCGTAATCTCCGACGGCACGCCGATGACGATGCGCGGATGCACTAGCATCTTGCGGTTGTGCGCCTTCTGGATGAAGTAATTGAGCATCTTCTCGGTGATTTTGAAGTCGGCGATGACGCCGTCCTTCATGGGCTTGATGGCCACGATGTTGCCGGGCGTGCGGCCCAGCATCTCCTTGGCCTCTTTGCCCACCGCCTCCACCTCGCCGGTGTTTTTGTTGATGGCCACAATGGAGGGTTCGTTGACCACGATGCCCTTGCCGGCCGCGTAGACCAGAGTGTTGGCGGTGCCGAGATCGATGGCCAGGTCGCTCGAAAACATGCTGAAGAGCGAGCGAAACCCGTGTGACCGCGAAGAGCGGGATGGATAACCGTTCAATGACATTGGGGAGCTGCTTCTACCTCAAAGTGTATTGTACGGCCCCAGAGCCCTGCCCGCACCGAATCTCCGCAAAGCCCGCAAAATCCTACTTCGCGAAGCGCCTAGGTTGAGCTACACTCGTGGATTGTCGAGGCGGTTTTCCGCAAATGGGAATGAACAGATCGACGGCCATGGATCGCCGCCCACCGATGGCTGACAACTGCTTCAATTACACGCTGCAACGAGCGCAGCTCGACAATGCGGAGTAGGAACTGGCTCAATCCTCTTGTGCGAAGGAGCCGCCCAGCGTATATTGCAGAAATATACAGGGGCCTATACAATGTCTTATACGGGGTTTGATTGGGACGAAGGCAACAAAAGGAAGAATGAGAAACACGGCGTCACCAGGTCGGAAGTGGAGCAGGTCTTTCTAAATGCCCCTCTGCTTCTTGCCGACGATCTGAAGCACAGCCAGCAGGAGCCACGGCTCCGTGCGCTTGGCCGAACGGACCTCGATCGCTGGCTGCACGTAACTTTCTCGGAGCGCGGAAATGGAATGTTGATTCGTCCGATCTCGGCGCGGGTGATGAGCCGGAAGGAGAGAGCCGTCTATGAGCAAGCCGTTAAAGCCCATTCCTAAATTTGCGGACGAAGCCGAGGAGCGCGCCTTCTGGGAGTCGCCCGAAAACGACAGTACCGAGTATGTGGATTGGAGCAAGGCCAACCTGGCCACCTTTCCCAAGCTGCGTCCCTCCACTGAGACAATCTCCCTGCGGATGCCGGAGGATGTTCTGAACGCGATCCGCAACCATGCACGCAGACTCGATGTGCCGTATCAGTCTCTTATCAAGCTCTGGTGCGCGGAAAAGGTCACGGAACTGATTCAATCCCAGCGTCGCGCGCGTGGCGTCAGCAGGCAGCGCTGACAGGGCCGAATGGAACATGGGCACGAGCTCGACGATGGCCGCCCATCCGCGGCTAGCATCCAACCAAGAGGAGCCAATCATGATCATCGGCGTTCCCAAAGAAATCAAGGACAATGAGGCCCGTGTAGGCGTCACTCCGGCGGGCGTAAAGGCGCTCGTCGAGGCAGGGCACTATGTGCTGGTCGAGACCGGGGCAGGCGGGCTCTCCGGTTTCGACGATGCCGAATATCAGAATGCCGGCGCGGAGATTGTCGGCGACGCCGGCCACGTCTGGGGCAAAGCCGAGATTGTTGTAAAGGTCAAGGAGCCCGTTGAGCAGGAATATGTCTACTTCCGTGAGGGGCTGGTCCTGTTCACTTATCTGCACCTGGCGCCGCTGCCCGCGCTTACCGACAAGCTGCTGGAATCGAAGGTCATCGGCATTGCCTACGAGACCGTTCGCGACCGCCAGGGCACGCTGCCGCTGCTTGTTCCGATGAGCGAGGTGGCCGGCCGCATGAGCGTGCAGGTGGGCGCGACTTATCTTGAGAAAGAGCGCGGCGGGCGCGGCATTTTGCTTGGCGGGGTTCCGGGCGTGCCCCCGGCCCATGTCTGTATCATCGGCGGCGGCATAGTTGGCTCCAACGCGGCCCGCATCGCGCTCGGCTTCGGCGCCAAAGTAACATTGGTCGACGTCAACCTCAGCCGCCTGCGCGAACTCGACGATATCTTCAACGGACGGCTCTACACGCTGGCTTCGAACAGTTATAACGTTGCCCATGCCACAAGAGAAGCGGACCTGGTGATTGGCGGGGTGCTGATTCCCGGAGCCATGGCGCCCAAGATAGTAACTCGCGCCATGGTGGCCGCGATGAAGAAAGGCGCGGTGATTGTGGATGTAGCCATCGACCAGGGCGGCTGCGTGGAAACAGCCAAGCCCACGTCGCACTCCAATCCGAGTTATGTGGTAGATGGCGTCGTCCACTACTGCGTGACTAACATGCCGGGAGCGGTGCCACATACTTCCACGCTGGCTCTTACTAACTCGACCTTCCCGTACTTATTGCGAATTGCCAACCTGGGAGTGCGCGAGGCCCTCAAGCGGGACCCCGGCTTCGCCGAAGGGTTGAATACATGGCTCGGCACGCTAGCCCATCGCGGCGTGGCCGAAAGCCAGCATCGTCCCTGGACGGCGGCGGCAAGCTTGATTGGGTGAGAACAGGGAACACGCGTCGAGCCCGGAGGCGGCCGTTGTTGTACCCCGTCCGCGCACCGAAAGAAACCGCGAAGACGGCTTGCCCAGCCTTCTTTGCCTTATCTACTCCTCCTCGCCCACAACGGAATACTGGCGGGTCTGGCCATCCGGGAAGAGAAGTTCGTACACCCGCTGATATTCGTAGGCATTCGGGGTGTCATCTTTTACGATCTTCGCTTTGTAGTCGCCCACACGAAGCAGATTCTTCGCCATAGCAGGTTGAATTTCGAGCTTCTTGCCATCGATGATTACGTTGAGGTGCTGCTCCCATGTGCAAACGCTGGAGCCGCCCGTCACGTCACCGCAAAACAGCACCAGGCGCGACGATTGTACGTGTACGGCGACGGTGTAATCGGCCGGGTTTGGTTTCGCCTTTTCCGCAAAGACCAGAGTGGGTATCAATAACAGAAATACAAGAAGAACATTCTTCATTGTTTCCTCCAACAACCTCAATGGTAAACCCGTAATTGGAAGCCAATCCGCTTGCAGCGTTGGAATGATCTCCGTACGGCTTTGGCGGCCGATTCGTAAGCGAAGCCGATTGCCGTAAAATGATTCGTCGCCCGGAGGACACCATGGAACGCCGCCAGTTTCTTGCCGCTTCAATCGCCACCTCAGCTGTCGCATTCGCAGGCAATGCCGCCGCACAAACCCCGGCGACAGCGAGCCGCGAGTTCTACCAGCTTCGCCGCTATAGCTTGAAAAGCGGCGCGCAGTTGAAGCTGACGGAGAACTACTTCGGCGATGCGCTCATTCCAGCGTTGACCCGCCTGGGCATGGGCCCGATCGGCGCATTCAGCATAACCATTGGTCCGGAGACGCCTGCGTACTACCTGCTCATTCCCGGAACCTCGATCACGAACCAGGCGACTCTGGATCTGCTTCTCGCCCAGGACGCCGACTTCATGAAAGCCGCAGAGCCATTCTGGAATGCAACTGCCGCGGCGCCTGCGTTTCAGCGTGTTGAGAGTTCGTTGCTTGAGGCTTTTGAGGGCTGGCCAAAGCTGACGCCGCCGCCGTTCTCGGCAACCAACCCCAAGCGCATCTTCCAACTGCGCATTTACGAGAGCCCCAGCAACGGCGAACACGTCCGCAAGGTCGAGATGTTTCATTCCGGCGAGTTCGAGATCTTCAAAGGCGCCGGCTTCCATCCGGTCTTCTTCGGCGACACGCAGATTGGGACGCGCATGCCCAACCTGCATTACATGCTGGCCTTCAATAGCATGGTCGAGCTAGACGCGCAATGGGACGTCTTCCGCAACGATCCGGCGTGGAAGAAGCTCTCCTCCAACCCGCGCTTCAGCTTCGATAACATCGTGGATAACATCACCAACCTGGTTCTCAGCCCGCTCGCCTGTTCGCAGATCTGATGCGGCGGAATGTTCCAGCAGCGTGTTTTCGTTGGCGGGGGTCGCTGTTCTTTGTTCCCTGTCTTTGAACCACGGCACTATAATCGCCGCATGCCGTTCTTCGCCGATCCGCGGCGCCGGTCCATTGCTCTGCTTGCCTGCGGGGTGCTGCTGCTTCTCGGCCTGCTCGTCGGACTCAACGCATTCAACACCACCAACGTCCATTTTCTAAATCCGGAAGCCTCCGGCGAGACGCTCGTCTTTACCGCCGTTGTAGTGATCGTGTTTTTGGTGCTGGTGGTTCTGCTGATGCTGTTCCTGAGGAACATGCTTAAGCTCTATGCGGACCAGAGCAGCAGCGCATTGGGCGCCCGGCTGCGCACCCGGATGGTGGTGGGCGCGGCGCTGATTGCACTCATCCCCGCGGTCTTCATGCTTCTCTTCAGCTTCATTTTGATGAACCGCTCCATCGATCGCTGGTTCACGCAGCCAACCTCGGAGTTACGCGAGGACTCGATCCGTGCGGTGTGGGAACTGGCGCAATACGTCACAGCCAACGCGCGCGTGGAGGCGGAGGCCATTACAGCCTCCGGCGCTCCGGACCGGGATTTGCCCGGGCTACAGGACGCGCTGAGCGCACGCCGTATTACGCTGGGCGGCGGGTTTGTTGTCGTCTACGGCAAAGATTTGCGTACTTTGACCAGCTTCCAGGCGCCGCCGGAACAAAGCCAAGCCAGCTTGTTGCCGTGGCTGCCCACCAAGACCGATGAAGGCGAGTTGGGATCGGCCGTTCCGCTGCACGGCCCGCTCTCGGGAGAGGTTCTTTCCTCAGCGCAGCGTGGCGATGAGGCAGTGATCAAGATAGCCGGACAAGAGTACGCGCTGGGCATGTCGGCCACCGCTTCGGGCAAGGTCGTGGTGGTGGCGTTGCCCATGCCCCGGGGTCTCAGCCAGACCGCCACACGCATCCGCTCGGGCGCAGACGACTACTGGAAGCTGTTCCGTTCGCGCAACCAGGTTCGCACCATTTTCTTCCTGATGCTGTTGGTTATTACCGTTTTTGTGTTCTTCTCCAGCGTCTGGCTGGCGCTGTTTTTGTCAAAGCAGATTACGCGTCCGGTCGAGGCTCTTGGGGTTGCAATGGATGAGATTGCCGCCGGCAAGTACGACCATCGCGTGGCTCTTATCGCCAATGGGGAGATGGGCGATCTGGTGCGCGCATTCAACCGGATGGCAGCCGACTTGGACGCGAGCCGTCAACTGGCTGAGAGCTCATCCGCGCAACTGACCGCGGCTAACCTTGCCATCGAGGAGCGGCGCCGCGAACTGGAAACCATCGTAGAGACGATCCCCAGTGGCGTGGTCACACTCAATGGAGCGGGCGTCGTGCTTCAATCCAATCGCGCCTTTGCCACTCTCATGGGACGGCGCGAGAACCTGAGCCTTGTGGGCGAGCGAATCGATGCGCTGCTGCCCGCCGATTGCGTCGACGATCTGGTCGGCGTGATACGGCGCGGCCATCGCATGGGAGCGGCTTCCACTGAGATTGAGTTCCCCAGCCGCGGAACCACAATCCATCTGGCCGTAACCAGCGCCCGGCTTGACCTGGCTCATGGCCCGACAGGGACCGTGCTCGTGGTGGAGGACACAACCGAGCTCTTGCGCGCGCAGAGGCAATTGGCCTGGAAGGAAGTGGCGCAGCGCGTGGCCCACGAGATCAAGAATCCGCTGACGCCTATTGCGCTCTCCGCCGAGCGAATTGCCCGCCACCTGGATCGCGGCTCTCCCGAATCGTCCACTATCATTCGCAAGTGCAGCGAGGTGATTCTGGGCTGCGTCGGCACCTTGCGCACATTGGTGGACCAGTTCTCGGCCCTAGCGCAGTTCCCGGCATCGCAGCCGCGGCCATGTAATCTGAACCGGGTTGCCGAGGAGGCGCTGGCGCTGTTCGCAGGCAGGTTGAACGGCATCACGGTGCAATGGGACCTGGAGCCGGACTTGCCCACGGTCATGGCCGATCCCGAGGCCATTCGCCGCGCATTGGCCAACCTGATCGACAACGCGGCCGAGGCCATGCACGGCAGCTTGCTGCGCGTGCTGGGCATTCACACTGCGCTCAGCGAAGATGGCGGGTCGGTCGAAGTTGCCGTCTCCGACACGGGCCACGGTCTCACCGACGAAATTCGCGAACGGCTGTTTCTGCCTTTCTATTCCACCAAGCAACGGGGCAGCGGCCTGGGCCTATCGATTGCGGCCAAGATCGTCCAGGAGCATGGCGGCTCGTTGCGTGCCGAGCCCAACAACCCCAAGGGCGCGCGCTTCCTGCTTCGCCTTCCGTTGATGCAGCCTGCGCAATTGACAACGGCCACCATCGACGCCAGGGCTGTCACCGCGGGCAGCGCAGTCGAGCCGATTAAGGAACTGCAATCGTGAATCACATTCTGGTGGTGGACGACGAAGCGGAGATTCGCACATCGCTCGAAGAGATCTTGCGGGAAGAAGGCTACAGCGTGGCCGGCGCGGCCACTGCCGCAGAGGCCCTGGTGCTGATTCAGGACGCGCCCTACGACGTGGTCCTGCTGGACATCTGGCTTCCCGATCGCGATGGGCTCGATGTGCTGGGCGACATCCACCAGTTGGCGGTGGATATGCGGCCGGAGGTGGTGATCATCAGCGGCCACGGGACAATCGAGGCCGCGGTCAAGGCCACCAAGCTGGGCGCGTATGACTTTCTCGAAAAACCTCTCTCGCTCGATCGCACGCTGATCGTGCTCAAGAATGCTGTGGAAGCGCGGCGCCTGCGAACCGAGAACCTAGAATTCAAGCGCCAGTTCAATGCCGGCTCGGTGCTCACCGGCGAAAGCGTTCCCCTCAAGGCGCTGCGCCAGCAGATCAAATTGATGGCGCCCACCAACGGCCGCGTGCTCATCTACGGCGAGTCGGGCACCGGCAAGGAACTTATTGCTCGCGCCATTCACGCCGAAAGCCTGCGCCGCGATCGTG
>Ga0326727_10014141_pt1 | contig 17488 bp, 13 predicted proteins | sample MB2enrmetagenome_FD_207643 | JGI IMG/M metagenome (GOLD analysis project Ga0326727, IMG submission 207643) | Lab enriched peat soil microbial communities from McLean, Ithaca, NY, United States - MB29MY | ecosystem: Environmental > Terrestrial > Soil > Wetlands > Peat | place: USA: New York...
CTTGTGTACCGTAATCGCGAAGACATTTGTTCAAACTGAGCCCTGGTTGGAACTGAAGTCGATTTGGCATCATGGCTGGCTCCTTTGAAGCTGGGATCTCACCATGACACTTTACATCTAAGTTGTATCAGAATACATCGCAAACTCATGGCAAAACTTTAGCTCTAATCGAAATATTTATTGAGGGCTGAGAAGGTATTGGAAGTGCCAGTTGCACACTACTGATAGAAAGATTGAAAATTGACACCAAAAAAGGAGGATTCAAGATGAAATGGTTCTACAACATGAAAATCGGTACGAAGCTTTTGTCGGGTTTTATCCTGGTGGCACTGGTTGCAGGTGTAATCGGCTGGGTCGGCGTTAGCAACATTCGCGAGATTGCGGCCAGAGACACTAAGATGTATGAGGACATGGTAATCCCCATAACACAGCTTGGGAAAATTTCCACCGCATTCCAGAGAGTCCGTGTCAATCTGGCTAAAGTGTTATTGGTTGCCAACAGACAAGAAAAAGAAAAGTATTCAGAGCAAATCAAGGAACTGAGTGCTGAGATAACCAGTCTTATCGGAGAGCTTGAGAAAACCAGCGCGACTGTTGAGGAAAAAGCTTTGTTAAAGGAATTCGGTGATAGCCGGAATGTCTTCAGGCCCCTAATAACACGCATTATAGATCTATCCATGGCCGGAAAAGATGCCGAGGTTGCATCTTTGTATGGAGGAGAGGCGACCAGGGCGGCACTCGCCGAACAGGCGGTCATTGACAAATTGGTTGATTTCAATACTAAAGAGGCAAAACAGGCATCCGCACAGAATACGGCAACAGCTCGTGGTGCGGTGCAATTCACTCTGATATTCGCTTTATTTGGCATGGTCCTGGCTATAGGGTTGGGGGTTTTCATCTCCCGTATTATCAGTGTCCCTCTGCAGAAGGGAGTGGAATTCGCCGTTGCCGTTGCGGGGGGTGATCTGACACATCGCTTGGACATGGACCGTAAGGACGAGATTGGCAGCCTGGCAAACGCCTTGAACGAAATGTCGGAAAAGCTGCATGAGATCATCAGCAAAATGTCTGACACTTCGACTACTGTTTCCTCCGCAGCGTCCCAACTCTGCGCAAACTCTGAGCAGACGGCAACCGGGACCGAGGAGGTGGCTGCCCAGGCAGGTACCGTGGCTACGGCAAGTGAGGAGATGGCGGCCACCTCCACGCAAATAGCCCAGAACTGCAGCATGGCCGCGGAAAGCTCCCAACGGGCAAATGGTTCGGCAGTCAGCGGCGCTTCCATCGTTCGGGAGACCATCACGGTCATGAACCGTATCGCCGATAGGGTGAAGGATTCAGCCAAAACCGTGGAAAGCCTGGGGAGCCGGAGCGACCAGATAGGCGAAATCATCGGCACCATTGAGGATATTGCCGACCAAACCAACCTTCTGGCCCTGAATGCAGCCATAGAGGCGGCCCGAGCTGGCGAACAGGGGAGAGGCTTTGCCGTGGTTGCCGACGAGGTGAGGGCACTGGCAGAGCGGACGACAAAGGCCACCAAAGAAATCGGCCAGATGATCAAGGCGATCCAGAGCGAAACAAAGGGTGCTGTCGGCGCCATGGAAGAGGAAGTGAAGGAGGTGGAGAATGGAACGGCAGAAGCAGCCAGATCAGGCGAGGCCTTACAGGATATCCTCGACCAGATAAACGCCGTCACCATGCAGGTGAACCAGATGGCCACTGCCGCCGAACAGCAGACCGCCACCACCACTGAAATCAGCAGCAACATCCAGCAAATTACCGAGGTGATCCAGGGTACCGCCAGGGGGGCCGAAGAATCGGCTTCTGCGGCAAAACAACTGGCAAAGATGGCGGAGGAATTGCAGAATCTGGCAGGACACTTCAGGCTGGTTGCCTGATCTAAAATAATCTAAAAGGGAGGCATGCATGGCTGGCTACGAAATTTTACATATGGTCGGGTTTTCAGTGGGTGATGAGGAATTCTGCATCGACATTCTCAAGGTACAGGAGATTATCCGGATGGTGGACATTACCAAAATACCCAACGCACCCGAATATGTGGAAGGTATAATCAACTTGCGCGGAAGGGTTATTCCGATACTTGATTTCAGAAAGCGCTGCAATCTTTGCAGTGAGTTGGAATGGGACAAACAGCACAAGCGCATCGTGGTGGCTGCTATTGGGGAGAGGACTGTCGGTCTGGTTGTGGACAAGGTTTCTCAGGTACTCAAGCTTGAGCAGGCTAACATAGCTTCAACCCCCGATGTTGTCAAAGGGTCCAACTCGGATTTCATCAGCGGGGTTGGCAAGGACGGCGACAAACTGCTTATTCTTCTTGACTTGGAAAAGCTCATCACGAAAGGTGATCTGGACGAAATCGAGCAAGCGGCCTAAAACGTATTATAGTTACCGATAGCACTATATATCCGCTCTAGGAATATGAGAATGACTAAGGCCGCTTCCATATTTGGAGCGGCCATCTGTCAATTTTTGTGCAGCCCTTTACTATCGGGGAGGTAAATCCCGTTTGGTGAGTATGCCGCAAATCGAAAATCAAGTTTCTGAACCGAATTTCTCCGGCAACTGTATGCGTTACAGACATAAGGAGGCTAATTTGCAAGAAGAGACGAAAACAAAAGAACAATTGGTTTTTGAACTCAATGAGCTAAAAAGCAAAATCAAGGATTTGGAAAAAGAGGGCAAACTCGCAAGGGAGAAACTGAAAACATGCGAGAGCATGCAGAAAGCAATACTGGATGCCATCCCAGACCCCGCATGGCTGAAAGACACCGAGGGGCGATTCCTTGCCGTAAACATCCCCTGGCTGGAATTTATGGACCTGCAAGACAAAGATTGCATCGGGAAAACGGTCTTTGATCTTTTCCCGCAAAAAACAGCACAAAAACTCCATGAAGAGGACCTTGAATTCATAACCGCCGGTCAACAATTACGCCTGGAAGAGAGTCACCAAAATAAGGAGAGTAATGTCAAATTGTTTGAGACAATAAAGGGACCGCTATTTATCGACAAGGGCGTGATCGTTGGAACGTTGGGTATCGCTCACGACATCTGTGACCGCAAGCAAGCGGAGAAATCACTGATCCGTCTCAACCACGCTCTCAGGATGCTGACCAAATGTAATGAAACGCTGGTACGCGCCAAGAACGAGACGGATTTACTTAAGAACATATGCCGCATTATTACCGAAAATTGGGGCTACCGCCTTGCAAGGGTGGGGTATAAAGAAAACGATGAAGCAAAAACCGTGCGTATTGTGGCACAGGCTGGCTATGAAGAGGAATACATAGAAAAGCTCAACATTACCTGGGGCGATACGGAAAGAGGCCGGGGACCCACTGGAACGGCTATTCGTAAGGGATTGCCCTGTCTTGTGAAAAACTTCCAGAATGACCCTAGTTGTGCTCCCTGGCAAGAAGAAGCGAAGAAATATGGTTACACGTCCGTGTTATCCGTGCCGCTGATCACTGGCTCAGAGGTTTTGGGCGCTCTGACTGTTGATGCTGCGGAGCGTGATGCCTTTGATGACGAGGAAGTAAACCTTCTGGTTCAACTGGCTGACGATCTTGCCTATGGCATAATGTCGCTTAGGACTGCTGCCAGGCACAGAAGTATGGCAGTGAAGCTCGCTAAAAGTGAGCATATGCTTGCAAAGGCGCAAGCTATTTCGCACCTCGGGAGTTGGGAATGCGATCTTGAAAAGAGAGAAGAGTTACTGTCTGCCGAATATTACCGCATTCTTGGACTGTCCCCCCAGGAAACAGGCATTGCACATGGCTCTATGTTGGACTTCATCCACCCAGATGATAGGGAGAACGTGCTGAAAAGGATAGCCGATACCATTGAGGAGGGAAAGCCTTACGATGTCGAATATCGCATCACCAGACCCGACGGGGTGGAACGGGTTGTTTATGCCCGGGGACAGACGTTTGAAGATGAGAGTGGTAAGAGAACCAAATTCTTTGGAACGGCATTGGACATAACAGCGCGCAAACAAATGGAAGAGGAGCTTAGAAACAGCAAGGAAAGATTCCGTGCGTTGGTCGAGACGACGACCGACTGGATCTGGGAAATAGACGAAAATTCCGCCTTTAGTTACGCAAGCCCGAAGATCCGCGATCTGCTCGGCTACGAACCGGAAGAGGTCATCGGCAAGTCACCCTTCGATCTCATGCCCCCGGAAGAGGCACAACGCCTGGCAGAGAAGTTCAAACCCATAAAGGATGGTCGGGAACCGTTTTCCGAAATGCTGAAGGTGAACATGCATAAAAACGGCAACCTAGTGACCATCGAGACAAGCGGGATACCAATCTTCGCTGCAGACGGAAGATTTTGTGGCTACCGGGGCATTGACCGCGACGTGACCTCGCGCAAGAAACTGGAGCAGCAGTACCTCCACGCGCAGAAGATGGAGGCTGTGGGACAACTGGCAGACGGGATTGCTCACGACTTCAACAACATCCTTACAGGGATCATGGGCTTCCAGCATATGCTGCTTCAAATGCTTGAGGACCAAAAGGCTAGGCATTATGCCGAACAGGTGATATCGCTGGCTGATAAAGCAGCATCGCTGACGCAGAACCTGCTGATGTTCAGCCGGACACGGGAACAGACGACCTTCCCGAAACCGATGGATTTGAACGACACCATAGAGAAAACAGGGAAGCTGCTGAAGCGGCTTATCGGTGAAGACATCGAATTTCGGACCACACTGCATGGAGGGGTGATGCCAGTAATGGCAATGGCCAGCCAGATAGAGCAGGTCTTGATGAACCTTGCCACGAACGCCAGGGACGCAATGCCGGATGGCGGTTCTCTGACGGTGAGGACAGACATCACTGACATCAATATTGATTTTGTGCGGGCGCACGGTTACGGAGAGATTGGAAAATACGCCGTCATTTCCGTTTCGGATACCGGCACAGGCATGGATAAGCAGACCCGCAAGAGAGTATTTGAGCCCTTCTTCACCACGAAGGAAGTGGGCAAAGGGACAGGCCTCGGCCTGGCAACGGCCTACGGGATCATCAAGCAACATAACGGCTATATAAACGTCTACAGCGAGCCGGGAGAGGGCACGATATTCCGTATCTATCTGCCTCTCGTCGAGACTGGCGCCGGAGAGGAAGAAGGCTCAAAGGAGCATAGCTTTCTGGCACGGGGCACAGAAACCGTGCTCTTGGCCGAGGACGAGCCGGAAGTGCGGGAGTCGATAAAGTCCCTTCTTGAAGCGAATGGTTACAGGGTCATAGAGGCCGTGGACGGGGACGACGCACTGGAGAAGTATGTGGCCCATGGGGGGGACATAGCCGTGCTGATATCCGACGTAATCATGCCGAAAAGAAACGGCAAGGAAGTGTATGACATAATAATCAAAGAGAGGCCGGACATAAAAACGCTATTTATCAGCGGCTACACGGCGGACCTTGTCGTGGGGAGGAAGATTCCGAACTCTTGTCTCCTGGTGACAAAACCGTTCTCACCGCATGTCTTCCTGAATGCTCTGCGGGGTTTACTGGATGGCGCTGATCTCAAACGTGATGAGTGAGGCAGCTACACTTCCTCAGCTGATACGATAATTTTAACCTTATTCCGTGAGAACTATGACAGAAAATGTTGTTAAGCATGCTATAACTTGCTGATATAGTTTGTAATTTGTGCTATATTTCACCTGCTTGAAAATTCTCCCAGGCAGGTATTACATGCAAAGATTCATCATCGAGCGGTCTAAAGACGAGTTCTACACATCCCATTCCGGCCTAGCCCTGGTAGGGCTTTTCCTGAACCGTTACTGTAACCTGGGAGCGAAACTTGACAAGGCCGCCCCGGTAAGCAGTATCGGCATCCTGTCCAGTGATGTGGTCAAAGCATTCATTGGGCTTCTGTGCTTCGGCAAGACCGATTATGAAGCCATCACCGACAAGAAGGGGGACTCGTTCTTCAAAAAAATCCCTGGGTCTCAAGAAGATCCCGTCGGCAGAGACGTTGCGGCAACGCTTTGATGAATTCGCCGAACGATTCCTGTCAATCGTGCGGCATGCCTCCATCGAGATGCTCAAAGGGGCGAAAGCCTGCATTACGCCGCTTTCAACCGGTCATGTTCGGGGTTTGAAGCCTAATAACGGCTCAGTAAATTCTTATTACAAAAACAATAGTTTCCTTACGTTTTTTGTGCATGATGACGATATTGGAGTTTCTACCCCTACCCCGATTCATGCGGCTGCTTGGCTTCTCGGTTCAGGATTGATGGGCCTAGTTGGATTGCGAAAGGCATTTCTTCCGTGGCGTTCGTTGGTTAGAGCGAATTTTACTTAACTCTTTGAGATCATTTAGAAGTTCAATTAGACTGTCGTTAGCGCCAAGAATAACTACATGACTGCTTCGCTGATAATAATGACTAATTTTGTGTATTAGACTTTTAGTAAGATCAATAAGGTTCCTGAATTCGTCATAAGTAATTTCGGCCTTCTCGAATGCATCTGTCTCACTATTTTTATGATCAAATTCTTCATTTATTAATATCCCAACCTTAATCCAGATCGGTTTTGCTTCAGCCATGATATTTTTAATCTCGCTCTTTTGTTCGCTGGAAAACGGCTTAGTCTTTCCTATCATATTTAATAATTGTTTTATGTTTATTATTCCTTCCCGGGTTTCATAAATGCGATACAAAGCAACTAGCATTGCAACAAAGTGGGCATGAATCGATGTTTTAAAAAAATATCATAACTATTCATTACATCGATGTATTTCCCTCTATCACGCATGTAAACCTAGTATATTTCATAATTCAACTCTGCTGCATGGACAGAATGTACTATTTCATCAATATATTTAGTGATCTTTTCTTTATTCATATTCGCCCAGTTCCACCTTGAGCGCCAAGAACTCCAGAAGGTCCTTCAGGGTGAGGATACCGACCAGACGCTCCCCATCGGTCACCATGACACGGCTTGTGCCGTCGCGTTTCATCTGGGCGAGCGCTTTCAACGCATCGGTATCAGGTCTGAGAGAATTTGTGGTACAGACATGCGCCGCTGTTTCCGCTACTGTCCTGTTCTTCCACTCCTGTCGGGCCACATTCTTAACCTCCCGGCTTGAAATGCAGCCGACTAGTTTTCCTTGATCCACGACCGGATACATCTTGAAATGATGGCGGAAGAGGTAATCATCCACGAATTCCTGAATAGAGGCTGAAGGGGGTACAGTCACTATCTCTGTTTTCATGAAACGGCTGACCAACTCACCCTCCATGGCCCGCCGCAGAAGAAGCTGTCGGTAGGACATTTGCGCAGCGTTGTTGATAAATATGCCGATCAGAAACCACCAGAGAGCATTGATGAAGTTACCTGCAAGGAGGCTGTAGAGGGCGAGCGCTACAAGGAGATAGCCGAAACCTGAGCCTATCCTGGAACAGATGCGGGTTGCCCAGCGGATATCTTTCTTCACTTTCCACAAGATCGAACGGAGCACACGGCCGCCGTCCAGGGGAAAAGCCGGGACGAGGTTGAAACACGCCAGCAGGATGTTGATCCCTGACAGGTAGCTAAGAACGGCAACGGCCGCCAAGGGCAATCCCCATTGCCTGCCAAGCAGATAAAAACCATAGCATGCCAAACCGATGGCGACGCTCGACAGTGGGCCGACGATGCTCATCAGAAATTCAACCTTGGGACTGGAGGGATCATCCTCCATCTCCGCCACACCGCCGAAAATGAAGAGGGTGATTCCTTTCATGGGGAGCCCGTATCTGCGGGCAACCAGCGAATGGCAAAGCTCGTGCAAGACAATAGAAAGAAAGAGTCCGACAGCGCCCACCCCTCCCATAACCCAATATGTCTGAGTGGAGAGACCCCGATAGTGAGAGGGGAAAAAACCGCTTGCCAGGGACCAGGTAATGAGTACGGCAATGAACAGCCAGCTCAGATCAAGCCGCACGGAAAAGCCGAACAACCTGAATAATGTGATGCTTTTTCCGAACATCAGGACCTCCGGATCAAATTGCCCGACCGCGGCACTCACCGCCTGTGTATTGAAACATGCTGCTGCACTTATGAGGGATGGAGAGCGACTCTCAGGAAGAGTATATTTCATTTTACAGGAAGGTCAATCGACTGACAAGAGCATGAAGAGGTGCTTCTTAAACGATGTCGACTATGGCAACGATTCGTGCGTTGTACTATAATAAGGACTAAGTTAGCCAATGTAATTGGCTAGTTATAGTGGTTTTTCTATTTTTCTTGAAATGATGCGAATTGGATTCCAACATTTACACACGACAGGCACCGAGTTTTGCCCCGGCACGTCTGTAACATACTGTTTTCTACTGGAAGTGTCAATATGATCCCCTTTCCCGAGATACGAGACCTATTGAAAAAATCCTGGAGCAAACCGATAGACTGCCTACCATATCACCAAAACAAATAAATGCATAACTAGCTAATTATACGAGTTAATATCATTAGGTTTATAGTACAACGCACGAATCGTTGCCGTAGTCCAGTCGGGGATATTGACTGACATTCCCAAAGTGTGCGAATTACCGGCAAAGGGAACAAGCAGCGCACCTGTCCGTTGTGGTCCATTACGCTGGAAAAATTGCAGCAGGCCGCCGCCCAGCGAGGGCCGGAGCAACGCGTGTTTCTCAACCGCAATGGATAGCCCATCACCCGCTTCGGCATCCACACCTTAGTCGAACGCCACGCAATGATAGCTGCGACGAAAATGCCTTCTCTCAGTTCAAAACGGGTCAGTCCTCATGTCATTCGCCACTCCACTGCCTCTCATCTATTACGTGCGGGTGTCGATTGCTGGAAATCGGTTGCGGCAGCGGTTGCTGATGGAACCCTTGGGACGTAAAATTGCTCCAGGTCGCCTCTACGCATTGGATTTTTCCGGAGAAATGCTGCGGAAAGCTGCGGCAAGGGACATGAGTTCCCCGGTGGTTATTATCTATGCTTCCGCGGAAGATATTCCTTTACCGGATCAAGCCGTAGACAGGGTGCTCATGATCAACACATTTTCACAATTCCCCAAGCGACCTGGACTCGTAATTTCGGAAGTCTCCCGTGTTCTTCGCAAAGGAGGAAGGCTCGATATAAAATACTTTTTCAGCAGGAAAGAAATAAGTTTGCATCATCATTCCAAGGCTGTCCTAAAAGATTTCAGCATCCCGGAAAATCCGCTCCTTTATAGTTGGTTCAGTTCCGGCGGATTCATATCAGCGGCTGTGGATAGAGAAGACGGTTTTCATTTCACGTCCCGTCTTGTGGGACATAAAAATTAGATGGACGGCGGCGAATAAGCATATATGGGTGTCAATGTTTGGCTGCAAACTTTTGAATCCGTGCCATGAACAACGAGATCCCACATCTCTCAACAAGATGTGGGAGAGAACGTCCCAGACGATCAGCGTATCGGTAGGCCGACAGCTCTGAAGTGCCTCAGTCAACTCCGGCGCTGTTCCTTGGGTTGACCATCGTTCAACGTTTTATATAGGCATCGCAGTGAGCCTGTAACATGTCGTAATTTAAGGATAACCACTGACTAAGAATTCGTAGTACCCCCCATGGATACCCCCAAAAATTCGGCTCTTCCTCTTATCCATCCAATAGAAATTCTTCTGCGTAATCCCCCGGGTGTGCCATCACCAGCCGATGTAACGCCGACCCCCAGATCCTTGAACTGCAGCCTTTGCTTTGCCTCCAGAGACAAATATAACAATATGAGCGGTTTTGCCCTGGCTGTCGGTTTCCGACCCTTCCCCTTTACTTTCGCTTTTGCATTCCCTTCTCGCAGCCTTTCTAGCATCATCTAGTGCCCAGCCCACGAAACGGATTATGCGGTGCACCGCATAATCCGTTTCGTGAGATGACCTCCTGTACCTGGAATAGGGGCAATCAGTCGTTATCTGTTGATCAAAGGGAGATTTGAATGTTATAGTTAGCAAGCGTTATGTCCTTGGAGTCTGTCATTATAACTGACGACACCTCAGTTTTGAATTCATTAAAGCAGCTATTGCACTCATCTGCATGTCATTTATGATAACCGACATTACATTTCTTCTGCTGGATATCTTCCTGAACATAGACTATACGTGAAGCCAATCTGCCGCTCCGCAACATTTACCGGACGATGGAGAGAGTTAAATAGATGAGAGAATGCAAGGACAGTTTTACCGAGTTTCTGGAGGCTTTCCCCGAAGCGGTTATCATACACGATGGCGAAATCATTGAGCATGTCAATCGGGCTGGTCACGGCATCTTCGGAGCGGACAGCGTTGACCGGTTGGTCGGTATGCACGTTGCGGCTTTCTTGAAGCCGGATTGCCGTCAGACTGTTTCCGGGCGAGTGACAGACGCCAAAGAAACCGGAGCGCCGGTTCGTCCCGTGAAACAGCAGTTACTGCGCCTGGATGGGACTGCATTCCATGCGGAAGTGACCGGCGGTTCGTTTATTTATAGGGGCAAAAGTGCGTTTTTTATGGTAATAAGTGACGTTGAACGGCGGGATCGAGCTGAGGAAGAGCTGCACAATAGCGAAATCAGATACCGGGAACTGGTGGAAAGCGCCAACAGTATAATTCTCCGTTTTGATGCATCCTTAAATATCACTTTCCTGAACAAATTCGGCCGGGATTTTTTCGGCTGCGAACAGCAGGACATAACCGGCAAAAAACTGATGGACGTTATTGCCCCTACGGCGGAGAGTTCCGGCAGGTATGTCAAGTCAATCATAGTGGATATTTTCAGAAACCCCCAAAGATACAGAACACACGAATATGAGGTCATCAGGCGTGATGGTTCACGATTCTGGATTTCCTGGACAAACAAACCCGTTTTTGATGAAACCGGCAGGTTCAGGGAGGTATTGAGCATCGGCACTGATATTACCGAGCGCAAGGTTGCCGAAGATGCGCTGCTTGCATCACGCGAACAACTGAAATCAATGGGAGCCGAACTCTCGATTGCCGAAGAAAGGGAGCGACAGCGCATTGCAACCGAATTTCATGACCTGTTAGGACAGAATCTCGCCATGGCCAAAATCAAGCTGGATTCCCTGCTTGGCAGCCCCTCCTCATCCGACCTCCCCATATCCATTCGGGAGGTGCGTGAACTGTTAGGTGAAGCAATCAAAGAACTGCGCTCCCAGATATCCCGTATCAGTCCCCCCATCCTGCACATGGTAGGGTTCGAAGCCGCTGTGGAATCCCTCTGCGAGAAGTATCAGGAAGATTGCGGGATTAATGTGGTTTTTATAGATGACGGCAAAAAGAAAATGATTGACGAGGATCTGCGCGGGACCCTTTACACAATGGTGCGTGAATTGCTGCTCAATGTCGCCAAGCATGCAAGGTCAAAAAATGTTGTGGTTTCCGTAGAAAAACTCGAAGATAATATTGAAATCAGGGTAGAGGATGATGGAGCCGGTTTTGATCTATCAAAGGTTTGTCAGCCCACGGGAGAAAAGAGCTGCCTCGGACTTTTCAGTATCAAACAGAGAATCGAATACCTCGGAGGAACCCTGAATACAGATTCTGAACCGGGCCGGGGTACACGCATAACTCTGCTTGTCCCGTTGAACTCTGGCCGGCATAAGGCATAGGAGTGTAATATGAATATTAAGGTTCTACTCGTTGACGACCATACAATAGTCAGGCATGGCTTGCGGGCGCTTCTGGAAAAGGAGGCGGATATGGAGGTTGTGAGCGAGGCCGGCAGTGGCAGGGATGCCATGCAGCTTGCCGGGGAGCTTTTGCCCGATGTCATTGTAATGGATATTGCCATGCCGGATATGAACGGCATTGACGCCGCCCGCCGGATTGTCGCGGATCACCCGAAAATCAATATCCTTGCCCTTTCCATGCTTGGAGACAAACGGTTCGTTTTCGAGATGTTCAGTGCGGGTGTCAAGGGGTACCTGCTGAAGGATTGCGCGGCCGATGAACTGGTGAGGGCAATCCGCGCCGTTCACCATGGCGAAATGTACCTTTGCCCCCAAATAGTCGGTATTGTTGTCAAGGATTTCATTAAGCTGCCCCCCGAAGCCTCTACTGAAACCTCCCCTGCTCTTACATCACGCGAACGTGAAGTATTGCAACTTATCGCGGAAGGCAAAAATGCAAAGGAGATTGCTTTCATTCTCAGATTGAGCTCCAAGACCGTTGATACATTCCGTCAGAGTATCATGAAAAAACTCGGACTTAATACAGTTGCGGAAATTACAAAATACGCCATACGGGAGGGACTTACGTCTCTTTAATAATTTTCCCCATCCCTCTTCATACTTTTTCCCCCCCCCATTTCGGCATTTTTTTACACAAGTCTCGGCAATATTCTCATTCAGCTCTCACCCACTATAATGTATAAAAAGCGATGGTGTTATTCCTATAAAAAAGAGGGGAAACCTTTTGTAGACTTTCCCTGTGAGTAGAAAGGAGAAGCCTTCGAAAGCGCTATCCTCAAGAATGGAAGATCCGCTTAGCCTTGGATAATCAACCCGTGCATATCTGTATCATCAAATCTCAAAAACAAGTTGAACGCTTTTGAATTTGCGCATGTGTCGAACCATGGGTCATGGCTCAACCTTATCAGGATACCTTTGGGCAAAATTACCGGCACCATGGACAAGGATTGATATTAATGAAAACAGCGCAAGTTAATTGGGGAAGTTCGGTGAAGACGAAACCAACCTATGAGGAATTGGAGATAAAAATCCATGACCTGGAGAAAGAAATTAAGGACTGCAACAGATGCAGCGAAGGGGCGCATAAGAGCGACATATTACTGTCACAGATACTACAGGGGACATTCATACCCACTTTTGTGATAGACAGCAGGCGAATTATCACCCACTGGAACAAGGCCCTGGAAAACCTGACCGGGTTTTCCGCCGCGGAGATGATCGGAACACGCAACCATTGGCGTTTATTATACCCGTCGGAAAGACCATTAATGGCGGATCTTGTCGTAGGAAAGGCATCGGAAGATACAATAGCACGTTACTATGGCGGCAAATATCGGAAATCAGCGGTCATAGAGGCAGCCTATGAAGTTGAGGACTATTTCCCTGAACTGGGTCGATGGCTTTTCTTCACCGCCTCGCCTTTGGTGGACGGCAATGGCGGGATCATCGGCGCGATTGAAACATTGCAGGACATCACGGAACAAAAAAGGGCGGAGGAAGAGCTCAAGCAGAGCGAGCAGAGGTACAGGGAAATGAGCATTACGGATTCCCTGACCAAGCTGTACAATTCCCGGCATTTTTTCAGACAGCTCGGAAATGAGGTCGAGCGTGCAAAACGTTACGGTGGGGCCCTGTCGCTCATCCTGCTGGATATCGACGATTTCAAGAGATACAACGATTCTTACGGACATCTGGAAGGGGACAATGTTTTGAAGGCCCTATCCAATGTGATGAGGAAGAACTTGAGGACCTCCGACTCGCCTTACCGATACGGGGGCGAGGAATTCACCATATTGCTTCCCGGTACAGAAGGCGAAAATGCTTTCATTGCAGCGGAAAGGTTGAGGAAGGATTTCGAGAAGCTTGTTTTGTCGCCTTCGTCGGGAGTGGAAGTCCATGCGTCCGTCAGTATCGGAGTAAGCGGGTATATTCCCGATGAACAGCCATCTGCTTTTCTTAAACGGGTTGATGAAGCGATGTACAAGGCCAAAACGCATGGGAAAAACTGCGTTTTCCTGGCCCCATGTTGCCAGGAAGAATAATAGAGATTATGCGATGCCGCCGGGAATACTGGAACAGAATGACTATCTGATAACAGTGCTTGACGCAATCCCTTTCATGGTATTGGTCGTAGATGCCGACATGAAAATACATGACGCAAACCTCGCAGCAGTTCATCTGCTTGGGAACGAGTATTCTGCCGGGTCAAAGCGTCACTGTGGCAAGGCCCTTCGATGCATTCATGCAATCGAGACTGTCGGAGGATGCGGTAAGTCACCGTTTTGTCTGGAATGTGTCTGCAGAAAATCCGCAGAAATAGCGCTGGGCAATACAACAGTGTCGCGTCAGAAGTGCCATATGACAATCCTGAAGAATGGCAAGCCTGAAGAGATTTATTTCGATGTTACCGCGGCGCCTTTTGCATGCCATGAAGATCACCTGGTGTTGCTGCTTATTGAAGATACAACAGAGTTGATGCTGTTAAGTAAAATTGCCCCCATATGCATGTACTGCAAGCGAATACGTAATGCTGATAACAGCTGGGAGAAGATTGAAGACTACCTGTTGCGCAATAATCATCTTAAGTTTACCCACAGCTTGTGTGCGGAGTGCAGAAAAAACCGTTACCCGGAAAATATTTAATGAAATGCAAACTTCGAAACAGAGACAAAAAAGGACGTAGAGGAAGATGAGCGACTAACCCGGGGTTTACCCGGAACGAGGCCCATTCATGGCAAAAAACAAAAGAGATGCATCTGAAGCAGCCGAGTTGCGCAGCTGCGTGGAAGAACGGTTACATACGCAAACGCCGAAATTACATCTCGTCCGGACCGGGGAAGAGGTCCAGAGGCTTCTTCATGAACTCGAAGTCAAACAGGTTGAGTTGGAGATGCAGAACGCGGAACTCCTGAAGACAAGGGATGAGTTGGAAGGTGCACTGACGATCTGTACCAACCTTTACGATTTAGCGCCGGTAGGCTACTTTACACTCGAACGGGATGGGGTTATCCGCAGGGTGAACCTCATCGGCGCCTCCCTCCTCGGGAGCGAGCGCTCCGGGCTGATCGGACGGCGATTCGGGCTGTTCGTCGCAGATGAAGACCGTCCGTTTTTCTCTGAATTTCTAGGGAAGGTTTTTGCGAGCCAGGACAAAAAGGCGTGCGAAGTGGCGCTCACGAAAAAGGGGAAGCGCCCGCTCCATCTGCAGATAGAGGCCGTGGCTTGCGCATCTGCTGAGGAGTGCCACGTTGCGGTCATCGACGTCACGGAACGCAGGCGCGCTGAAGATGCGCTTACCGAAAAACGCCGGGAGCTTGCGGAGATCAACCGCACTCTGGAAATGCGCATCGCCCGGAATGTGGACGAACTGCATCGGAAGGACCAGCTTCTGATCATGCAGGGCCGCCACACCGCCATGAGAGAGATGACCAACAATATCGCCCACCAATGGCGGCAGCCGCTCAATGCGCTCGGACTCCTTATCCAGCAACTGCCGTTCTTCTATGACTCGGGCCTATTCAGCAGGGAGTGTCTTGAGGAGAATACTTGCAAGGCCATGCAGTTGATCCAGCAGATGTCCCGGACTATCGATGACCTAAATCACTTCTTCAGGTGCGATAAGGAAATGACTACCTTTCGTGTTTATCAGGTGATCAGGCAAACGATCTCCCTCATCGAAGAGAGCTTCAAGGCCCAGAGAATCAGTATAGGCTTCCACACGGAAAGTGACCCGATGATAACCGGCTATCCCAATGAGTACGCCCAGGTACTCCTGCATATACTGATGAACGCACGTGACGCGCTGGTCGAGCGCAATGTTGACGAACCCCGGATTTCACTGCGCACGTTTGCGGAAGAGGGCAAAACGGTATTAGCCGTTACCGATAACGCCGGCGGAATCGCCGAGGATATCATGGACAAATTGTTTGATCCGTACTTTACCACCAAGGGACCGGACAAAGGGGCGGGGATCGGACTTTTCATGTCAAAGACCATCATCGAGAAAAACATGGGAGGTAGGTTGACGGCGCGCAATACGGGGAACGGCGCGGAGTTCAGGATCGAGGTCTGACTGCATGACAAGCCGGTTTGTTCCATGCTCCGGCTTTATCACTAGTGTGGCTCCCTGTATGAGGAACAGATCACTATGAATGAAGGTCAAAAAAGGAACACGCCAGGGGCCAAGCTTGATGCGCTTTCCTCACTGGTTTTTGTAGTCGACCAGGATGTGAGGATTAAAGAATACAAAGCGACGGCTTCCGTTTTCTTGATGGCCGAGAGGATGACCGTCCTTAATCGGCGAGCCGGCGAAATAATGCATTGCATACATTCGAGTGAAGTAGAGGAGGGATGCGGTAGATCTCCGTTCTGTAAGGACTGCATTATCAGGGATTCCGTCACGGAAGCCTTTCAGGGGAATCGTGTTGTTTGTCGCCGCACAAGATTAGAACTCCTCCTAGATGCGAACAATATAGAGATATACGCAGAGATCACGGCTTCTCCCGTTTCCTTCCAGAATAGGCCACTTGTGTTGCTTGTGATTAAGGACATGAGAGGAGTGTGATTAAATGGAAGATGGAGTGTGATTAAATGGAAGATGTAATTGGGATAATATTGGCAGGCGGCGCCGGCGAACGTCTACGACCGTTGACATCGGCCAGGGCCAAGCCGGCAGTACCTTTCGGCGGGAAATACCGGATTATCGATTTTGTCATCAACAACTTCATTAATTCCGGCTTGCGAAACGTAAAGATCCTGGTTCAGAACTTGTCACAACCTTTGATAAATCATGTGAACAAGCTGTGGCCTTCCGTTCCTGTTTACAATTTTTATGTCCAGGCGATCCCGGCTCAGAAGAGGGTCAGTGAAGAGTGGTATAAAAGCACTGCGGATGCGGTTTTCCAGAACCTCAATATTTTTGAAGATAATCTCCAATACAAGAGAGCGGCGATATTTTCCGGTGATCATATCTTCAAGATGGACGTAAGTCAGCTTGACCAATTCCATCAGGGGAAATGCGCGGATTTCACGATTTCCACCATGGTCATTGGGGCTAAAGATGCAGGCCTTTTCGGCATCCTCGAGATCGATGAACAAAACAGGGTAATAGGTTTTGAGGAAAAACCTAAACACCCGAAAGAGATCCCGGGGAAGCCCGGTTTCTGCCTTACTTCCATGGGGAATTATATCGCCAATATCTCCACCTTAACGGGAATCCTTCGTGAAGATGCAAAAACAGAGGGATCTATGCACGATTTTGGCAAGGATGTGATCCCGTTCATGCTGGGAAAAGGGCTCAGGCTCTTTGCTTATGATTTCGCCGAAAACAAAGTTCCGGGTGAGGATCAGATCTATTGGCAGGATGTTGGCACCATCAGATCTTACTGGGAAGCCAACATGGACCTGGTGAGCATCAACCCTGATCTGAACCTCTACAATGATCTGTGGCCTTTAAGGACAACGCCCGACTTTACACCGCCAGCAAAATGCGTATTCAGGCAGTCGCAGATGGATAATTCAATCATGAGCGGCGGATGCATTATAACCCAGGCGGAATTGAGCAACTCTGTGCTTAGCCAGCGGGTACGCGTCGAACGGGGAGCTCAGGTCTTTGAAAGCGTCATTTTCGCTAATGTCAAGATCGGTGAAGGGGCATGTCGCGAGTTCATGATATGTCCGGTATTGTAGCACGTAACTTGTCCGGTTTATATTGTCGTTGGGAGACGACAAATGAAACGGACAACATGGCTACAGGAGACCAGACTGATGAGATTCAAAGAAG
>Ga0326727_10014143_pt1 | contig 17487 bp, 10 predicted proteins | sample MB2enrmetagenome_FD_207643 | JGI IMG/M metagenome (GOLD analysis project Ga0326727, IMG submission 207643) | Lab enriched peat soil microbial communities from McLean, Ithaca, NY, United States - MB29MY | ecosystem: Environmental > Terrestrial > Soil > Wetlands > Peat | place: USA: New York...
AGACGTTGCGCCTGAACCCGAACAACGAGCGGGCACATAAGCTTCTTGGCAACAGGCTTGAGAGTAAAAAGGATTGGGATGGCGAGATCGGCGAAGAACGTGAAGCCTTACGACTGAACCCAAAGGATGAGGATGCCCATTTGCACCTCGGCGTGGCTCTCGGGATGAAGGGCGATTTGGATGGCGACATTGGCGAGCAGCGCGAGGTACTGCGCTTGAACCCGGATAATAAGTACGCGCACTTCCTCCTCGGCCTGGCACTGGAGGCAAAAGGCGACCAACGGGGTGCTTTGGAGGAATACCGCGCGGCCTACATGCTCGACCCCAAGGACGCGACCTATAAGGAGAATTACGAGCGCCTGTTGCGGCAGGTGAATCAATGAAGAAGAGTTATGTATCACGTAGCTACGATCACTCCTCTTGTGGGCTTCCCTCCGATGACGAACCTACGCCCTCTTGACACAAAGCGCCTCACCAACCCGCCCAGTTAGCACAGGAATACCCCCGACAGTTTTAGGCTGGGACGAACCGTCGGGGCGAAAGTTTTCTCTTGACAAACGGGGTCGGGAGCGGTATACATATACGTATGACCACATTAGACTCTATAGACTTGAGAAATATAACTTAATCGAGGGGAAAAATTCATGCAAAACATGCAGTTTTGTGAGAATCCACAATTTGAACCCCTTTATAACTTCCGACTTTTGAAAAGGGGTCGGAAAGTATTCTTGGGCGATAAATCTGACCCTAGAAATTGCAAATACTTGAAGGAAGCTATCGTCGAGCATAATTGGCCTTCACAGTGGCATTCACGTTTTCCCGGCGGCTACATTTTGCTATCTGTAAATGGCGAAAAGAAGCGTTTTGATTTAGCGCAGCAGAATGTATATGGAAAACCCGCCTACATTTTTCCTGCCACGAAAGAAGTTGAAAGAATTTTTCTTGTAAAATGCGCTGAAGAACAAAAAACAATTGTTGAAGGGCAGAAAAAAATTCAAGAGGCCAAAGATCTGTTTGCCGAAGGCGTCAAGATTTATGCCCATGGCGATTTGTGGGGTGCTGCCGAGAAATACAAAGCAGCAGCGGAGCTGGACCCCTCATATGCCGAGGCGCAGTCCAGGTTGGGCCACACCCTTTTGAAACTCAAGCAACCCGAAGAGGCCCTCAAATTCTTAAATCACGCTGTCTCATTGACTTCCGACATGCGGCTGTTAAGCCTCGGATATGACGACATTGGTTTGGCCACGTCGAACTTAGGGGACCAAAGGGGCGCGATGTCCTCCTTTAATCTTTCACTCATGTTCGACGGGAGGAATGCTAAGGCCCTTGTCCACCGAGGGATATCTCATCGCAAGACGGGCGAGCATGACAGGGCATACGCCGACGCCTTAGGCGCTCTGAATTGCCGCCCCGCGTACCCGCCTGCACTTCGGCTCAAAAAGGAACTGGAAGCATCAGGGCACATAACCCCGCTCGCGACAGCGGCTAGCGGGGGGCTATAGAGCGGGCCCTGCGCCGTTAGGCTGGCGGTTGGCCGTCGAGCAGCACCATGAAGTCTTGCCAAGTCCTAAACACAATTCTAAGGAGGAGAACTCTATTAATACCGTTGATCTCAGAACCGAGGCCCCGCTGGATTGCTACATCCGAGAGTTTGAGGCCTTCCTCGGCGCACTGGAAAGACTGCTTGCTGGGCCGGGATCATACTTCGATCCCGAGACCTTACCAGATCCACAATTACCTGAAGATTTCTGCACCCGCTACCAGGCGCTGCGTGACGGCGCTGCTCGGGACCTATCAGAGATTGTGCGAGCATCTCTGCCCATAAAGAAGTTCGAAGTTACTCGGGGTCCGGAGTTCCCGATTCAAGGATGCCTCCTACGGGAAGAAATGAATTCCATGCGCTCGGACGTGAAGGCATGCTTAGCGGCTCTTCGCTCCAGGTAAGTCTCAAGTTGCCACGGTCACGGCTTAAATGACCGTTGGCTTTTTCTTCGATCGCGAACCCACGGTCATTTCCCAAAACGAATTGGCCGTGGCCACCTCCGGGTCACACAACCTCAGGCGCCGTTCGAACGGGTGAATGCCATCACGAGATGCCGGGCTCCCGACTTCGTCGGGACAAGTTGCCCTACCCGGCGTTCCGCAGGGAGGATGCGGAACGAGGGGACGGCGAGCCGTCCCCCTGCACCTTGCGCAACTCGATCACGAGCGAAAGGTCATCGGCGCGGCAAAGGACCCAAAATAGGTTTTAGTGATGACCTAGCCGGGGGGTTGACTCTCCATCACAATGCGCAGAATGCGGTTGATGCGCGTCTGGTAGCCCCTGCCCTGCCCTTTGAGCCAATCGAGCACGTCCGCATCGAGACGAATCGTCAATTGCCTCTTTGCCGGGGGCCAAGGCGTCGTGGCCTTTTTGAGAAAAGTCCTGTCGAGCGGCGGGATGTCCGAATAGTCGATATCGGCATCCCGCATGCGGTCAATCCGTGCCAAGTCGCTCTTCATAGATTTTTTGTTCACGTCGGCTCCCCTTTCTCATGGAGATGATGCGCGTTCCCTCATCCTCCTCGCGCGGTGAATGGGCGATGACCACCAGACGCCCGGCCAATAAGCCCAAAGTGATGAGCCGTTCTTCCCCATAGTCGAAGCGGTCATCTTCGAACGTGACGCAAGGCCCGGAAAACACCTCTTCGGCATCCTCGAAGCTGAGGCCATGCTTGGCCAGGTTCTTCCGGTTCTTCGCTTCGTCCCATTCGTATTGCATTTCCGTCTCATCCCACAATGTAGCTCTTTTTGTAGTTACAGGCAAGCCTAAATCACGCGACTTTGTCGGGACAAGTTGCCCTACCCGGCGTTCCGCAGGGTGAATGCGGAGTCAAGGGGACGGGTCGCCGCGGCGACTCCCCCTACGACGAAACACGCACGCTTCGCTGACCGACCGTACGAGGCGCGCGGAAATGGGCGATTCCGCGCGGTGCTGGTTCAATCCACCCTCTGCCCCCCCGATCACCGGTGCGATCAGACCGGACCGTGGGAGTTTCCGATCCGCCAGGTTGACAAATCGGGCCGCGAACCGGACCTCATGAGCCCCAAAGGAAATTAGACGAGGCTAGAATTTCACCTTGTGAAAATGCCGGGAAGGGCGGGCTGCAATTCGACCGATTTAGGGGCGCTTCCTCACTCCAGGGCAATATTTCTGGCCTATGGCATGGCGAATGCTCGCCACTTACGCGGAGTTTGGCGCCAGCGCCAAATGGCGCCCCACGGCTAGTTCTCAGGGTCTAAGCGCCGGTAGAAGTTGCCGGGTGTCAGGTGTCGGGCGCTGGGAGCACCGGTGCTGTGGAAACGCCAACGGACAAATGGTAAATGGTAAATGATAAAGGGTAACTGGAAGCGCTCTGTGAGGAATGGAATCCCGTGGGCAGCGTGCAGGAGGGCGTGGTCATCTTATGAACGGCAGACAGAAGCGTCAGAAAAAACCGCGGCTCTCCACGATGTACTAGAAACAAAAGAGGGTTAGCTGTTTATAGTAAAAATGTCTGAAAACTCTAAACCATTAAAACAGGAAGAGTTAGGCTGAAACGTGGGATCCAAGGCGAGAAAATGGGCGCGGCTCTCCACGATGTACCAGAAACAAAAGGAATTATCCATGATGAGCGAAAACCTCGCAAAAGTCTATGTAATTGGAAGTACGACAGTTAGCTAATTTTCTTTGGCCAGGGTCAGGGGAAAAAGGGGGGATTAAAAAGTGAGGCCGACCCTCTGTAAGTTAATGAAAACAAGTATAGAAAAAATGTCTGCTTTTCGCCTCTCCACGATGTTGATGAAAGGAAACGAGTTATAGCGGTCTCTCCACGATGTTGATGAAAATAAAGGTAGTTAAGATAGGTGTCAGGTTTCAGGCTCCATCCCCCAAGATGGCTGCTTGGCAATTTGCACATAAAGCCGAGAGGGTCCGGTCTGCGGAAATTCTGGCCGCGCTGAGGGCTCCAGAGGCGGATCAGCAGTCCGCACACCTGCAACGCGTGGAGGACTCCTGCTTGCGCTGGATGTGGCGCCTTATCAATCGCCTTCGGGAAGGTCCGGCTGGGAAGACTGAAAAACAAAAAATAAAATTACTACGTTCAAAGCCGGAATGTGTATGAAAACAAAGGGCGCGACGACAAAATGCCCGAAAAGAAACGGGCATTTTCGATTAACTTTCGGACATTTTCGGCAAACCGACAGCAATTTTGCAGATTTTCGGGGTGAATTTACGCTCGCATACAGCAATCCTCTACATATTTGTGTTGACTCCCTCCCCACCATTCCATGGTACATTTCCACCCTAAGGAGCTGACCATGCGACGAATCAAATTTGCTTTCATTCTGGCCATCCTGCTTGCGCTGGGCAGCAACGCGCACGCGCAAACACCGGCGGCCTTCCGGGTCTTGTTCGGCGTTACCGACGTCAGCATCACGCGCTGGGACGGCACATTGAAAGTCATGCAGGCCGGGCAATACAACCTGGAGCCCTGGCGATTTGACGGCTCCGATATCATCGACGGAGACCTGTTTCGTTTCTCCACCCACCCCGGGCACTTTTTCGGCGCGCAGAATAATGGCGGGCCTCCGCTTGCCAATGGCTTCATCCTCACCGCCATGGCAGTGGGAGACAACAGCGAGTTTTCCTTTTCCACGGCGCAAGGTGATTTCAGTTTTCGCGCCGCTGAAGTCCCTTATGGGAAGGGAATCTACAAGCTGGGCGGGCGAATTTATGTGGATCGAGTGCCGGTGACGACGCGGCTGAGCGACACGCCGGAAGAAGAGGACTATCCCTCGCTCGCGGCCGGCGCGAATGGCGATATCTGGCTGGCATACGTGCAATTCCATCACAGCCCCGACGCGGACCGGATCCGCGCGGACATGCACGAGGCGCCCAAAGACCTCAAACTGTACGCCGAGCCCACGGGGGGCGATCAAATCTGGGCAAGGAAATACTCAGGCGGGAACTGGGGCGAAAACATTGCCGTGACCCCGGCGGGAAAAGATTGCTATAAGGCCGCGGTGGCCGTGGACGGCAGCGGGAGGGCGTGGGTAATCTGGTCGGAAAACCACGGGGGAAATTTCGATATCTTCGCGCGCGCCGTCGACGCTTCCGGAGCCGGCGAGCAGGTGCAGATTTCCAAGGAGGCCGGCTCCGATATCGATGCCGTCGCCACCACCGATGCGGGCGGCAGGGTTTGGATCGCCTGGCAAGGCTGGCGCAACGGCACGGCGGCCATTTACGCCGCGCATCAGGAAGGCAAAGGCTTTTCCAAGCCGCTGAAGATTTCCAATTCGAACCAGGACGAGTGGAACCCCGCCATTGCCGCGGACAAGTCAGGCCGCGTGGCCGTGGCGTGGGATTCCTATCGCCACGGCAACTACGATGTCTACGCGCGCACGTATTCCGGGAAGGCCTGGGGCGAGGAAATCCCCATTGCCGCCACGGCGCGATATGAAGCCTACCCTTCCATCGCCTTTGATGGAACGGGCCGCCTGTGGATCGCCTACGAGGAAGGCGGTGAGGGCTGGGGCAAAGACTTCGGCTCTTATGTGAGCACCGGCATCTCCCTCTATCAGGGCCGCGTGGTAAAGTTGCGCGGGCTTGAGCCCAACGGCAGTTTCGTTGACCTCGATGCCTCCTTGGATTCGGTGTTAGTGGGCGTTCCGAATGCGCGCGCGGATGTGCCGGGCAGTCAGGCGCAATCGGGGTCTTTGGATCCGATTCCGGACGCCGCCTTGCACCGGCCTCCGGACGTGGCGATCTCTCACTTCCCGGGGCTTGCGCGGAACACTTTGCCACGCCTCGTCGTGGATGGTTCGGGACGAATCTGGCTTGCCTTCCGCACGCCCCATCCCAACTGGTGGTGTACCATCGGAACCGTCTGGACCGAGTACCTGGTGTCTTTCAACGGCAAGGTTTGGACTCAACCCATTTTTCTGAATCACACCGATAACCTTTTGGACAACCGGCCGGCGGTGGCGGCGGTGGCGAATGGCAAATTGTTGATGGTGAATTCCTCCGACGGCCGCCGCGACGACAGTCCGGCCAAAACGTCGAATGCCTTCCGGCCAAAGGCGAAGGCGGGTGCGGACCCCTACAATAATGATCTTTGGAGTCAGGAAATTAATTTGGGCCCGGCCACTGAGGCGATTCCGGTGGTAGCGGCGCCTCCGGCAACGGCCCCCGCAACGACCTTTGACCACGCCCGCGTGGCGGCTCTGCAGGCCATCCACGAATATCGCGGCGGGCCGGAACGGAATCTGCGCATTGTGCGGGGCGAATTCCACCGCCATAGCGAAGTCTCCATGGATGGCGCGCAAGACGGCACGCTTTACGATCAATGGCGCTACATCCTGGACGCCGTGGCCCTGGACTGGGTGGGCTGCTGCGACCACGATAATGGCGGCGGGCGCGAATACTCCTGGTGGATCACCCAGAAGCTGACGGATGTTTTCTACACGCCCGGGAAATTCGCTCCCATGTTCTCCTACGAACGCAGCGTGAGTTATCCGGATGGCCACCGCAATGTGATCTTCGTGCAGCGGGGCATCCACACGCTTCCGCGCCTGGATCCGTCGCGAGTGATGACGGCCGAAGAAAAACGGTTTGAGCCCACGCCTGACACGCAAATGCTCTACGCTTACTTGAAACAATTCGATGGCGTCGTGGGATCGCACACCAGCGCCACCAATATGGGCACCGATTGGCGGGACAATGATCCCAACGCCGAGCCCGTGGTGGAAATCTACCAGGGCATTCGCCAGGATTACGAAATGCCCGGCGCCCCGCGCGCCAACAGCCAGCAGGACTCCATCGGAGGCTGGCGGCCCAAGGGCTTCGTCAGTGTGGCCCTGGATAAGGGTTACCGCTTGGGGTTCGAGTCGAGCTCGGATCACGTCTCCACCCACATGAGTTACGCGAACCTTTATGTTAAGGATCTGACCCGCGAGTCCGTCCTGGAGGCTCTCAAGCAGCGCCATACCTACGCCGCCACCGATGAGATCCTCGCCGACGTCGAAAGTGGAACGCACATGATGGGCGATGAGTTCTCCACCGCGGACCCGCCCACGCTGAAGATCAAACTCCGCGGGACTTCCAAAATTGCCAAGGTCACCATCGTTCGCGACGGCAAGTTTGTATACTCGACTTCCCCCAACACGCAGGAGGTGGAATTTTCCTGGCGTGACAACCAGCCCAACAAGGACAAGACGAGTTATTACTACGTGCGGGGCGAACAGGATGATGGCGAGATCGTTTGGGTCTCACCGATGTGGATTAAATACACCGGGAATTGAGCCGCGCAGCTCTGCTGCTTTCCGATGCATTCCTCAGTGATGGCTCGCGTGCCCGGAATCATGCAATTGGATTTCCGGGCCATTCGAAACTGTTCCGAATTCTCCCGAGGGCCATACCCAGATGGCGGCGGTATCCGTGAGATCCTTTTTTACCAGTTGCTTGCCGGCGCTGGGCCCCATCATCAACAGGGTGAGCGAAAGCCCATCGGTCTCGGTGCCGGTGGGCGCTACCACGCTTACAGCAAAACTGCTCTGCACCGGGCGTTCGGTAGTGGGGTCGATGATGTGCCCGAATTCTCCAGGCTCGATAAGGCTGGCGTGCCATTGCTCGGAGGTCGAAACACTGTTGTTGTGCAGCACAACCTGCGGATCTAACCGCCCCGAGGGGTCCCGCAAGTGCACGAGCCACCCGGACAGGCCCGGCGGCGCGCCCCATCCCAGGAACGTGCTGCCTCCGGCGTTAACCAGCGCGCTGCGAATGCCCTGGGCGCGCAAAACCTCCGCTGCCCGATCTACCGCGAAGCCTTTCCCGATCCCTCCCAGATCAATCCTCAGACAGGATGAATGGAACTCGATACGGTCGGGAGGAAGCAACTGGATCTTCTGGTATCCGACGCAGGCGCGCAGGCGGTCAAGCTGCGCAGCGGAGGGAGGCGTTCCCTCGCGTTGGGCTGCCTTCCAGAGGTCCACCACGGGAGCGATGGTGATGTCAAACTTGCCTGCCGAGAGCCGGGAATAGGTCAGTGAATCGCGGATTACCGCAAAGAGAGCCGGCGGAACCCTCACGGCATGAAATCGGGCCGAGCGCTCAAGGCGGCTGAGATCGCTTTCCGGATCAAAGTTGCTCATCACGTGATCCAGATCAACGATCTGCTGGAAAGCCGCATCAATCGCTTGGGACGCCCGCGCGGGCGATGGGTCGTAAGCCACAATCTGATACACCGTGCCCATCGCATATTGCTTTTTGTAGACGAGCTGCGGGGATGCGGCCGGAGTTTGGGACAGGGAGAACGCCAGCACGAAGGGGAGGAGCAGCGCTCTATACCACGGCATAAGCCACGTTCCGAAGCTAGGGTTTCGACACGCTCTGCTCAGGGCGGCTGAGGTGGACCACCCCGCCCGTGCGGAGCCCCGGTACGACAAACTCCGTAAAGCCATTCTGCGCCGAAGGCGTGAGACTGATGCAGCAGCCGTGCTCGGGCGTTCCATAACGGATTTGGGAAAATGTTCCTTTCACCCGCACCTGTGCGCGCATTTCCTCGCCGGAGTAGTTCACCAAATTGAGGCGGACTGTGGAATCGCCTTTCGCCTGGTAAGCGGCCACGAGGATCGTTTCCGCGTTCCAAAGACTCACGGTGCGCGCAGGTTCCTTGAGCAGCCGCCACACGTCGCGGGCAAATGACTCGGGGTCGGCGATGGGCGCCGGCAATTCCACCACTCGCCCTTGTCCCGTCGCGTAAACTGTCACCTCGCCGTTCCTCTCGGAGGGTGGCGCGGAATGCCACGGAACATTGCCTTGCCGGCCAATCAGCACGGCTGTTCCTCCGCGCGCTGTGAACCCTTCCACAATGTCGGGAGCATCGCCACCCAGCGGTCCAAAGACCACGATCAGGGCCATTCCGTCCAGACGGTCCGGCGCAAATTCGCTCGGGCGGATCACACGGAAAGGGATATTGTGCCGAGCCATGAGGTTCAACAACTCATAGGAGGAATCGTAATCGTGCGTCAACACGCCCACATCGCTCATGAGCATGGCCGGTGAGTCTCCAGCCGTTCTCGCGTAAAACTGAATGTACTGGTTAATCCCGCTCCAGACCTTCCCCGCCTGGGAATCTTCCCGAACCAAACCCTCCTGCAATTGCTGGTGCAGCGGAAGAATGAGGTCAGCGTGAAAGGCCCCGGCCTCCGCTATGGCGATCTTGTAATCTTCGGGGGGAGGGCCGTACCGCTGCTCCAAAGAATCGGTGAGGTCCCATCCAAACTCCACCAGCGGCGCCTCGCCGGGGTCATAGGCGTGTTCGAAACGTATGAAGGCGACATTGGAATCAATCCAAGGCTGTTGCGTGGGGCTTGAAACGGCAAAAACACCGTCTCTTTTGACTACCATCGTGCCGGTCATCTGTGGTTCCTTGCCGCCCGGCCAAATCAGGCGGATTGCCAACTCAGGGAAATGTGCTCGCAAATTCTTCGCCAGGCTCGCACAGTCAGCTTGTTGTTTCGCTCGTTCGGGGTCGCTTTCGACCGGCGCATTTCCCGGAACCTTGATCAAGACTCCCGTCAAACCGACTTGCTTACCCGCCTCGGCGGCCGATTTCGCCTGCTCCGGAGCAGTCTCGGCATAGACATGATAGCCTTGTATTCTCGCGGTCCTGAATAAAGAAACCTGCGCATCTCCCCATGGAATCACGATGTCGGTGACCCCGAGTACCTGACGCGCAGGGATGGTGGGCTCGGTCCAGCGAACGAAAACACAGCATCGCCCGGGCGGCGCGATGAGCAGAACGGCCAACAGGATGACGGTGCGAAGTCTTTTGATTGAGCCGTCATGGCACTGCTTCAGCCGTGCCGTGGAAGGAATCGCTCCCGCATCCCTGGCTCTTGCGGCGGGCGTGGCCAGCCTTGCGAGCTCATTACTCCAACGCATAGACCATTCCTTCAATGTCGGCCAGATAGATGGCGCTTTTGGTCAGGACGGGGCAGGATTGCACCGACATGCCCAATTGCGCCCGCCATATCGTCTGGCCAGTCGCGGTATCGAGGGCAAGGGTTTCCCCTCGGAAGGCCTGAATGCAAACTACGCCTTCTGATATCACCGGAGACGCCATAATGACGTTGCTGATTTGCACCTTCCAGTTGAGCCGCCCACTGGATAAATCCAGAGCATAGAGGAACCCGTCCTTACTGCCCGCCAGGACTGTGCGGTTTGCAACGGCGGGCGAGGAAGAAATGCCCAAGCCGGTTGAATATTTCCAGCGAATGATTCCCGAGGCCGCATCCAGGGCGTAGAGCGAAAAATCTTCCGACCCAATTAACACCGCGCCGTCGGCGAGCGCCGGCGAGGACTCAATGCCATCACCGCTTTCAGCAGTCCAGACAACTTCACCAGAGCCGGAATCAAGGCAGTAGACTTTGCGATTGCTGCACCCGAAATAAACACGATGTTCTTCGGCGTAGGCGGTTGAGTAGATGCGCGCGCCGGATCGGAAGGTCCACTGGACCTTCCCCGTTGAAAGGGCGGCGGCGTAAAAGTACCCGTCTGCCGAGCCGAAGAAGACCGTGCCGCCAAAAACCACCGGCGACGTCCAAACTTCGGCTCCGGTGCTCACTGCCCACAGCTTTTGTCCGGTAGTTCGATCGACCGCAAAAACCTGGCCGGAGTCGTTTCCGAAGAGAACCTTGTTCGCGCAAATGGCGGGAGTACTGTGAATCCCGCTTCCCGTCTCGCTCTTCCACGCTTCGCGGCCCGAGTGGACATCAATCGCATGAAGGGCGCCATCAAGGCAGGTGATGTAGAGAAGGTCACCGGCGAGCACAGGAGAGCTTCGCACCGAATCCTCCAGGCGGAGCTGCCATAATACGCGCTCCGGGGCGCGTCCTGGCCATTGGCCCTGTCCTCCGGTGCGCCGGACATCGCACAGCAGGGTAACCCACGTGGTGGTGTTTACTGCTTCCGCCATGAGAGTGCTGTTATCCCATTTCAACCTTGGAATAATTGATCTTGTTGATTTCCCAAACCCCGAGCCCCAGCCGGCCGGCCGCTTCGATGTGCGCGGGCTGACGGAAAAACAGGTTCTTGCGAGGGTTAAGGCTGTACTCCTGGCCGTCCTTCGCCATATTCGCCGGATTCCGGTCCCAGAGAGACAGGGCGCCTTCGAGTTCCCGTTTTTTCGATATGATCGCGAGCTCAATGGTATCAACGGCCACGGGATCCGTTCCGAAAAGCAGGAGGCCCGGCTGGCCGATGAATTGTTGAAGCTGGGTTTGCGGCCCCCCGTGCCACACCTCGCGCATGCCGTCCAGAATACTCAGCACGGCCTTCGAGCGCAGCGGTTCGGTGGAACACAGCACGCCGATCAGCGGATCGGTAAAGGTAATGGGCGCCTTGTGCGTCCGGTTGACATTATTAAATGACCCGTAGCCAAGGTTTTTCAGGCAGCCCGTCACTCCGGCGGCCGAGTGGTCTTTGAGCGTGGGGATGTTCACGATCTTGGTGATTTGCTGCGTCACCACGCTCGCCAGATACGAGCGCGTCTCCCACTCACCAAAAAAATCCGCCTGGCAATAGATGTTTGTGTCGTAGCCCGAAACGTCAGACTCCCGATGCTCGACGCCCACCACCCGAATTCCCACGGGCAGGAGCGCGTGATAGCCGCCTGCCTGGATATAGTAAGAAAAGCGGTCATAAACCAGAATATCCCGTACCCCGGCGGACCGAAGGCCGTGGATCACCTCACGGACAATTTCGGGGGAAGAACAACATGCCGGCGCCCCGGCCGGATTGATCTTGATACCCACCACATCGTTGGGGGTCACAAAGCGCGCCCAGGCCGCGGCGGGCGAGGTTTCTCCGGTAAGTTCTTTCATCCCTTGCTCGATCATGCGGCGGACGACGGGCTGCGACACGTGATTGTCGCGGATGGCATTGGGGTCGTGAATTTCAATCACGCGGCCCGGAAACAGGCCCGGCATGCCGAGAGGAGATCGGCGGTAATCCTTCAAGCCGTGAACATGAATGGGGGGCGGGTCAGGCAGATTTACTTCCCCGGCGGCACGGGCGCGGGCGCCGCCGATGACCAGGCCGGTGGTACCCGCGAGCGCATGGGTTACGAAAGTTCGGCGATTCATTCAATACCGCCACGATCCGGCAATAACATTCGCACATTCCAGCTTGGGCGGGATGGATTCATGGGGAGTGAAATTATCGCATGCTTTACCGGCGAAACGCGAGTTGACACAGTCAGTTATTTATCGACGGGTCCTGCGGCCCCGGCCGTGGCCAAGCCCCGGCCTCCTCGCCATGGCCCGGGCTTGGTCAGTAATCTAAGCTACCTCAGAAGTACAACTTCAGTGAAAATTGCAAGTTGCGGGGACGCAGGGCGGCGGTAACCTCACCGAAAGTCGCGGCGTTGGAATTGGTATTCGGCGCGTCAAAAATGGGTGTGTTCGTGGCGTTGAGGAACTCGGCCCGGAACTCCAACCGCTTGGATTCGGTGATGGGGAATCCTTTAAAGATCCCTGCATCCCAGCCTCGCTCTCCGGGTCCAATCAATGTGCCCGGACCGCAAGTTCCGAACGTGTTGGCAGGGGGGGTTTGAAACGCTGCGGTGTTGAACCACGTAACTCCTTGGCCCACCTGGTGATTATAAGTCACGGGACCGAGGCAATTTCCCATTTCCGCCATGGCGTTGGTTCCCGAGGCATTTTTGCCGGTCACCGAGAGGGAGAAGCCTGTGTGCATGGTGACAATCCCCGAGAGCTTCCAGCCGCCCAACACGCCCTTGGCCACCCGGTTCCACTGGCTCCCGAACCTTTGCCCCGACCCCACCGGCAATGCGTATACATAGGAGTAATCGAAGACCTGGGCTTCATTGAAGTAAGCCGGCCCCCAGGCATTGTGTCGATTGTACATATCTTGCGGCCAGGCAGAATTGCCCTTGGCCTCTCCGCCCTCGCCCTCCCAGCCCTCGGTGTCGGCCATGGCCTTTTGGAAGGAGTAGGAGGCCATAAACTCCAGCCCCTGCGTCATATGTTTGCGCAAGCTGACCTGCAGACCATCGTAGGCTTGCAGGCCGTTGGCTTCCGTGCCGGCAATGGACGTTATTTCGCCCTGCAGGGTCGGGTTGCCCGACAAAAACGGAGGAGGGCACGGCGTGGTGTTCGTGGATGGGCATCCGGGATCACCCGGCATGATCTTTTGGTCATAAGGCATGGGATCCAGCAGATGCGTCCCATGCTGGCCGACGTAGCCTATAAATAGAAGCATCTGGCCCGGAAACTGATGCTCGATGCTGAAGTTCCACTGTTGCTCCATGGTCGGCTGAATATCAGGATTCCAGACCCGGAGCTCCGCCGAGGCAAAGGGATTGGCCGGGTTGGCCACGGTGGAAAAGCCCTGATCGGTAATCGATCCCGGGAAATATTCCGTATAGGGCGCCGCCGTGGCGGTATATTTCGCCGTCGACTGCGTTTGGTATGGCGGGTTATAAGGCAGCCGGAGATTCGTCCCCGTGCCTTCCAAGAAGGAAGAGATGGTGTACGCGCCGCGCACCACCGTGGACTTACCCAGAAAGCTCGGGCTGTAGGCGAACCCGATGCGCGGCTGCCAATCGCGCCAGTAGTTATTGTAAAGGGCGCGGCAATTGCCATAGGTGCAACCCGTTTGGCCGGCAAAGTACTCCGTGCCGTTTACCAGTCCAAAATTGGCCTGGCGGTCGCCGACTTCATACCAGGGCTGATTATAGGTCCAGCGCAGGCCGAGGTTGACTGTCAAGTGGTGCGTGATGCGCCAGTCATCCTGCAGGTAGGGGGAAGTAACCCAACTCCTCTGCCCATACATCCCCACATTGACGGAGATAGCCAGAGAACTGGGTAGCCCGAGGAAGAAGCTGGCTGGACCATAACCGATGGAGGTGGGCTTGGTCACGCTCGGACCGTCCGTATATTGCGGGCCGAAGGTCATGGTGCCGTACTCGCCCGTTCCGAAGTAGGCGTTGTTACTGTTGTGGCGCTCGGCTTGAAAGCCTATATGGAGGATGTGATGGCCGCGCGTGTAGATGAAGTCCACCGTGGGTTCCACGGTCGTATCCGCGAAAATCTGGTTGTTGCCCTGCACGCCGATCTGGGAAGCATTGCCGCCGAGAATCAATCCCGGCAACCCTTCACCATGATCGTTGCCCCCGGCAATGCCAATCGCCTCGGCAAAATTGCCCAGTCCCTGTACCTGTGATCCGTAGGTATCCAGCGTGCGGTTAACCCCTACTTTCGCATCCATGACCAGCGTGGGGCTAAAGGTGTGGGTCCAGTCAATGGCGCCGCCATGAAAGGGCACGTTATCAAAACTCTCGCCGACGAGCGGATAAGAGTTTTGGGGAGCATCGTGCTGGGTTCCCTCGGAATAACTGCCCCAGAAGCGGTCCTGGTCACGCAGCATGTAATCGACTTTGAGGTCACCCTGATCGTTTTCTAAATTTGTATGGTTCGTGTAGAACACGTTTTTCGTAAGGTTGTTATTAACTGGCTCTGCATAGACGCCGGAGGCGAAAAGTTTTTGGGCCACGGGATCGATCATGCTGAGCGGGATCAGGTTGTTGGTAAACGCCACGCGGTTGGCCGTGGGGTTGGCAGGCTCCGTGCAAGGTCCGCTCATTGAGGCGCAAGGGTTATAGAGCTGGATGGCCGTCGGGTTTTGTGCGCTGACGGTTAAGATGTCGGAGAAATCGCCTTGACGCTCCGCCGCCGTCATGACGGAGAAAGCCGCTACGGAGGCCGGAGTGTCATTCCGGTGGCCCTCGTAATCGGCGAAGAAGAACAGCTTGCCTTTTATAACCGGACCGCCAAACGTGCCGCCGAAATCATTCCAGCGCGCGTAGGGCCTCGGTATTGCCCCCCCAAGGGTCGCGTTGTTCGCCCAGGAATTGGCGTTAAATTTATCGTTGCGGACGAACTCGAAGACGTCGCCGTGATAATGGTCCGTGCCGGACTTGATGGTCACGCTGATGACCCCTCCCGAAAATTGGCCGTATTGCGCGGGAGCATTATTGGTGATCATGTCGAATTCCTGGATGGCATCGACGTTGGGCAGGTAGGAAGAAATGTTGTCGACCGTCAAATTGTTGTCAATCCCATTCAGCAGGATGGTGTTGTTCTCCTCACGATTGCCATTCACGTAGGGCTCGCCACCGCTAAAGGTCGTGCGCTTGCTGGTTTCAAAGGAGGTGGGGTCCACCGTGGTTACACCGGGCGTGAGCAGGGTAAGTTGAAGAAAGTCCCGGGTCGACAGGGGAAGATTCTCGTTCAAGTTTCCGCTGGTCACCAGGCCCACTTGCATGGTGTCCATCTGGAGCAGGGGAGGCGCTCCCGTCACCGTAATCTTCTGCGTCGTGGCGCCCACGCTTAACGCCGCATCGACGCGGGCAATCTGGTTCATTTCCAGCCCAACAGCCGGACGCACGGCGGTCGCAAAGCCCTTGGCTTCCACCGTAAGGGTGTATTGCCCCGCCGGCAACCGGGGAAAATCGTAAACCCCGACAGAATTAGTTTGCGTGGGCCAGACGGTGCCGCGCTGCACGTCCGTGGCCGTGACACTGGCGTTCGGCAGCGCGGCGCCCGACGGATCGGTAATCGTCCCGGTTATGCCGCCGGTTATTTCCTGCGCCCTGATCGGCTGGGAAATCGTCAAAAGGAGTGCGGCAAACATCACCGCCAACCCCCAGCAATAAAAACCATGGAAGAACCGAGACTCTCTGCGCTTCATAATTGCTCCTCTCTCACTTAGTCCCCGCGGGTCGCCTCGCGCGGGGACGGTCACCTTGTTGTTACCGTTCGGAGATGGCTCCGCCGGGCCCATGGTGGTGCCCCGGGCAAAGCCCTCCTCCACCGAGGCCCGCTGAAACGTGCCCGGGCCTCCCGTCTCCTTCTTCCCACCGGGTTGGAGTGATGCGGAGAGGTTTCCCCACGGGAAGATTGCATTGGGTCAATATGGCTCGTTCCACTATGCGGAACATTCTGTTTCACTACCTTCAGCGAAGGGTTAAATAGCAGGCCCCCTTTCCTTTGTCAAGCGGAAAAAATCAGGGGCCTGAAACCACCGCCTGCCGGGCGGCAGTTCTTACCTTCAACTTGGGACCACGTGCTGGTGGAGTTCCGGGGAGAGCAAAACGCCTCTCACCGCCTCGAGGGTATGCTCGACGTCGCGAATCGTATGCGCAGCGGACACGAACCACGTGCCTCGCCCCGTGATATTGATTCCGCCGGCGCGCAGCAGAGCCACAAACTGCGCTTGGCTCTCCATGCGACAACGGGCGTAGGTTCGATAATCGGTAATTTCGGACTGCGTCGTGAAGGTGGTGTTGAAGACGCTGGGAAGCCCCTGGACATGCATCGGCAGGTCCGTTTGTCTCGCCAACTTCCTCAGTCCATCGATCAGGGCGGATCCGGCCCGGTGGATGGCGGCGTAAGCCTCGCCATGGTTTTTCCGGAGCGCCTGCAGAGTGGCCAGGGCAGCGGTGCAGCTCAGCCGGTTGGCATTGTAGGTTCCGGCGTGTTCCACACCCCCGGCGAACTGTTCCATAAGGTCGCGCCGGCCCGCGAGGCAACTCACGGGGTAGCCGTTCGCCATGGCTTTGGCAAAGACGGCCAGATCGGGTTTTACTCGCAAAAGTTCTCCCGCTCCTCCCAACCCGACGCGAAATCCGGTAATCACCTCGTCAAAAATCAAAAGGCTTCCAAATTGTGAACAGAGTTCCCTTGCCCCTTCCACGAAGCCCGGCCGCGGCAGGATTACCGAGGTGTTGCACATGATCGGCTCCATGATCACGGCGGCAATTTCACCCGGCTTTTCATTCATCCTCGCGGCCAGCAAGCCCAGATCGTTCCACGGCAGCGAGATGATGGACGCATACGCGTCCGCACACTGCCCGGGGCTTTCCGGGACGGCCTCGGGCCGGGACGCCGGTCCCATTAAGGACGGATCGGGGTGGACGCTGACATCCACATTGTCGAACCAGCCGTGGTAATGCCCCTCGAATTTAATCACCCTCTCCCGGCCGGTGGCCGCCCGGGCTAGCCGCAACGCCGCTTGTACCGCTTCCGAGCCCGATGACGACAGGCGAACCATCTCCGCGCAGGGGACAATTTCACAGAGGGTGCGCGAGAGAGACAGTTCATCTTCGTGTTGCCCGGCGTACAGTTGGCCGTTCGCGACGCTTTGGCGAATCGCTTCGTTAACCTCACCGTCCGCGTGCCCTAAAATGATCGGGCCCATCCCCAGGGCATAATCGATGTATTCGTTGCCATCGACGTCCCATAAACGGGAACCCTTCGCACACTTGAAGAAAAGGGGAAAGGGCTGCATCTCCAACCGGACATTGCTGTGCACTCCGCCCGGCGCGTATCTTTTCGCTTCCTCATACAGACTTTGCGAGTGAGAGGTCCCGTTCGCGTGTGAGC
>Ga0326727_10014144_pt1 | contig 17486 bp, 12 predicted proteins | sample MB2enrmetagenome_FD_207643 | JGI IMG/M metagenome (GOLD analysis project Ga0326727, IMG submission 207643) | Lab enriched peat soil microbial communities from McLean, Ithaca, NY, United States - MB29MY | ecosystem: Environmental > Terrestrial > Soil > Wetlands > Peat | place: USA: New York...
CAACAGGAAGGACCCGCACCGGGCCTGCGCCGCAGTTCGGCACAATTGATCTCGTTGTGCCACGATGCGTGACGATAATATTACGATCGCCGATTCTGCGTGTTTAAATTAAATTTTAGTACCACCCCATTTATGATGAATCGACGGACGAGTCGCGTCGCAGAGGGTCTGACGAGTTGGCTTTGATCCATCCGGTGCCCGCGTGGGGCGGGCGAGGAAGGGAAAATCGCCCCTCGCCTGCGAAGCGGGAGAGGGGGCGAACCACCGACATTCCCCTCACCTCCTGAAGCCCTGACGGGCTGGTACTCCTCTCGCGCAGGGCGAGGAGAATCAAGCTTATCCTGGCGCCTATGGGCGTCCCCGCCCGTCTTCCCCGAAAAGCGGCAGAATTACGCCATGTCGGCTTCGCCGAACGACAGGCTCGGAGGCCTGTCCTACTGTTTTTCGAATGACAGGTGCCGCCAACCCGTCAAAACCCCTGCGAAGCGCTACTCGGATGACGCCTTGCGGAGCACGGCAACGCAGCCCGGCACCGGCTGGTCGCGGTCGCGGCGCACCGAGACCCGCTCGAAGGCCAGCACCTGGAACCCGGTTTCGACCGCCAGTCGACGCAGGTAGGCGTCACCATGGGAGATCCGCCGCGAGTCCTGCAGCAGGAAGCCGTCGCCATCATGGCATTCGGTGGTGAACGCGAAACCGCCACCGCCTTTGAGCGCCTGCCAGGCCGCCTGGAACAGCGCCGTCAGGTCACCCAGATAGATCAACACGTCGGCCGCCGCCACCAGATCGTAGGCGGCCGGCCGCGACGTCAAGATGGCAACCAGGTCGGCCGCATCCAGCCGATCGTAAAGGCCCCGCTGCCGGGCTTTCTCGATCATGCGCGGGCTCAGATCGACGCCATCCAGACGGGACAGCAGGGGCCGTAGCGCCACCCCGGCAAGGCCGGTCCCGCACCCGGCGTCCAGACATGCGAACGGGCCGTTGCCCAGGGCGCGGGCCACGGCCTCGGCCAGGATTTCCGGCGCCCGGTAGCCCAGGTTGTCGCGCAGGTCCTTGTCGAAACTGTCGGCATACTGGTCGAACAGGCCGGCGACAAAGGCGGCCGGCGCGCCGTCAACCGGGGCCAGTCCCGACAGGCGGGCCAAGGCCAGTCCCGCCCCGAAGCGATCGGCAGGGTCTTCGGCCAACAGAGTCCGGTAAAGGAGCCGCGCCTCCTCGGCCCGTCCCAGGGCGGCCAGACATTCGGCCTGAAGCCACAGGCTTTCGACGATGTCCGGGGCCAGGGCGCGGGCTTTGGCGAAAGAGTCGAGGGCGGCCATCCCGTCGCCATGGTCGCGCTCCGCCTGCCCCCGTTCCAGCCATGCCAAGGCATCGGCGCCATCCAGTTCGGTGGCCCGGCGGGCCATCTCCACCGCCTCGGCCGTGCGCTTCAGACGGCGCAGCACCGCGGCCAGATTGGCGTGGGCCTTGACCGAGGCGGCGTCGACGTCGATGGCGCCGGCGAAGGCCAGGGCCGCCTGGTCCCAATGGCCCAAAGCCTTCCAGGCCACGCCCAGGGCGTTCAAGGTCCGGGCATCGGCCGGATGCAGGCCGGCGGCACGCCTCAACGGCGCCAGCGCGTCGGTCGGGCGATCCTGTCGCAGAAGGATCTCGCCCAGTTCGGCATGGACCACGGCCAGATCGGGCGCCAGGATCAGCAGGCGGCCATAAAGGCTTTCGGCGGCGGCGAAGCGCTCCTGCGCCGCTTGGGCACGGGCCATCGCCAGCAGCGGCGGAACCGCTTCGGGGGTCCGCGCCAGGGCCTTGGCCAAGTGCTGGGCCGCCTTGCGCCCCTGCCCGTCGGCCAGGGCGACCAGGCCCAGCAGATAGGACAGTCCCGGCAGGTCCGGGCGCTGCTTCTCGACCAGACGGGCCAAACGCCGCGCCTCGTCGGTCCGTCCGGCGTCGAGGGCGGCGAAAGCCTTGGCCAGGGCCTGGCCCAGATCCAGCGCGGGCATGGGCCGTCAGGCCGGAGAGGGCGTTCCCTCGCCCGCCGGCTTCTTCGGCTTGGGCAGGTCCAGCTTGATATGCAGTTCCTTGAGGCGCTCTGGCGTGATGTCGGCGGGAGCCTGCATCAACAGATCCTGGGCCTGCTGGTTCATCGGGAACAGGATGACCTCGCGGATGTTGGGCTCGTCGGCCAGCAGCATGACGATGCGGTCCACACCCGGCGCCGAGCCGCCATGGGGCGGCGCCCCGAAGCGGAAGGCGCTCAGCATGCCGCCGAACCGCCGCTCCACCTCTTCGGCCGGATAGCCGGCGATCTCGAAGGCCTTCAGCATGATGTCGGGACGATGGTTGCGGATGGCGCCCGACGACAGTTCGACGCCGTTGCAGACGATGTCGTACTGGAAGGCCTTGATCTCGAGCGGATCCTTGGTCAGCAGCGCCTCCATCTCGCCCTGGGGCATCGAGAAGGGGTTGTGCGAGAAGATGATCTTGCCGGTTTCCTCGTCCAGCTCATACATCGGGAAGTCGATGGTCCAGCAGAACTTGAAGACGTCCTTTTCCAGCAGATCCAGCTCGTTGCAGATCCGGGTGCGAACGGCGCCGGCGAACTTCTGCGCCACCGCCTTCTTGTCGCAGCAGAAGAACACCGCATCGCCGTCCTTCGCCCCGGTGGCCTGGCGGATCGCCTGGATGCGGGACTCCTCCAGGTTCTTGGCGATCGGCCCCTTGGCGCCATCGGCGGCGAAGATGATGTAGCCCAGGCCGCCGGCCCCCTGTTCGCGGGCCCACTCGTTCAGCTTGTCGAAGAAGCTGCGCGGACGGTCGCCGGCACCCGGGGCCGGGATGGCGCGCACCACGGCCGCCTTGGTCTCGATGGCCTTGGCGAAAATGCCGAAGTTCGAACCACGGAAAGCCTCGGTGACGTCGGAAATGATCAGCGGGTTGCGCAGATCCGGCTTGTCGGACCCGTACTTCAGCATGGCATCGTCATAGGTGATGCGCGGGAACGGACCCTTGGTGACCGCCCGGCCACCGCCGAACGCCTCGAACACGCCCTGCATGACCGGCTCGACCGCCGCGAAGACGTCGTCCTGGGTAACGAAGCTCATCTCCAGATCCAGCTGGTAGAACTCGCCCGGGGAACGGTCGGCCCGACCGTCCTCGTCACGGAAACAGGGGGCGATCTGGAAATAGCGGTCGAAGCCCGCCACCATCAGCAACTGCTTGAACTGTTGCGGCGCCTGCGGCAGGGCATAGAACTTGCCGGGATGGATGCGGCTGGCAACCAGATAGTCGCGCGCGCCCTCGGGGCTGGACGCGGTCAGGATCGGCGTCTGATATTCGACGAAGCCCTGCGCGATCATCTTCTGGCGCAGGTAGGCGATGACCTGGCTGCGCAACAGCATGTTGGCATGCAGCTTCTCGCGCCGCAGATCCAGGTAGCGATAGCGCAGACGCATCTCTTCGGGGAAGTCCTGCTCGCCGGCCACCTGGATGGGCAGGACGTCGGCCATCGATTGCACCTGGGCCTCGGCCACCTGCAGTTCGATCTCGCCGGTCGCCAGCTTGGCATTGACGGTATCGGCGCTGCGGTTCACCACCTTGCCGGTGACGGTGACCACGCTTTCCGGACGTGCCGATTCCAGGACCAGGAAGATCGGGCTGGAGACGTCGACCACGCACTGGGTCAGGCCGTAATGGTCGCGAAGATCGACGAACAGCAGATTGCCGTGGTCGCGCTTGCGATGCACCCATCCGGACAGCCTGGCGGTGGTGCCGGCGTCCTGGCTGCGAAGCTGGCCGCAATTGTGCGTTCTGTAGCAATGCATGGTCATCGTCCCAAAAAACGTGTTGCGCGGAAACCCGTCGGAAAGCGGAAAAAGGGCCACGCCGCCAGGGCTTTGTCAAGGCAACAAGGCGTCGGATCGACCGTTCCGGCGGTTTTTTTGGGGGCGCTTGGGCAACACGGACGAAGGTCCCCGCCGACGGCTGCCGACGGCGGGGCCTTGTCGCTGCGCTTACAGGCGTTCGAAGATCGCGGCGATTCCCTGGCCGCCGCCGATGCACATGGTGACCAGGGCATAGCGGCCGCCGATGCGCGCCAGCTCATAGAGCGCCTTGGTGGCGATGGCCGCCCCGGAGGCGCCGATGGGATGCCCCAGCGCAATGGCGCCGCCGTTGGGATTGGTCTTGGCCGGATCCAGCTCCAGGGCCCGGGCCACGGCCAGGGCCTGGGCGGCAAAGGCCTCGTTGGATTCCACCACATCCATCCGATCGAGCGTCAAGCCGGCCTTCTGCAAGGCCAGCCTGGTGGCCGGGATCGGCCCCTCGCCCATGAGGTCGTTGGGGACACCGGCCACCGCGTAGGACACCAGCCTGGCCATCGGCTTGAAACCGCCGCCGGCGGCGGCGACGGCGTCGGCCAGGACCAGAAAGGCGGCGCCGTCGTTGATTCCCGACGCATTGCCGGCGGTCACCGTGCCATCCTTCTTGAAGGCCGGACGCATCTTGGTCAGGGCGTCCAGCGTGGTGCCCGGCTTGCAATGTTCATCGACAGCGAACACCACCTCGCCCTTGCGGGTCTGGCGGACGATGGGAACGATCTGCGCAGCGAACCGCCCTTCGGCAATGGCCGCCCCGGCGCGCCGCTGCGATTCGACGGCAAAGGCGTCCTGCGCCTCGCGGGTAATGCCCCATTTGGCGGCGACGTTCTCGGCAGTGATCCCCATATGCCCGACGCCGAACGGATCGGAGAGTGCGGCCACCATCAGGTCGATCATGGTGGCATCGCCCATGCGGGCGCCGCTCCGCATGGCCGGGGACATGTAGCCGGCCCGCGACATCACTTCGACGCCGCCGCCGATACCGAAGTCGCAATCCCCCAGCAGAATATTCTGCGCGGTGGTAATGATCCCCTGCAGGCCCGAGGAACAGAGACGGTTGACCGTCTGGGCCACCGAGTCCATCGACAGTCCCGCCTGGATCGAGGCGACGCGGGACACATAGGCGAAACGGTGATCGGTGGGCAGGCAGTTGCCGACGGTCACATAGGTGATGGCCTGCGGATCGACGCCGGAGCGGACCACCGCCTCCTTCATCACCGTTCCGGCCAGTTCATGGGGTTCGATGTCGCTCAAGGCTCCGCCGAAGGTCCCGATGGCGGAACGCACGGCGCTCAAGACGACCACATCGCGATTGCTCATATCTTTCTCTCCCTCCCGGTTGGCTCAGGGCCGGCCCGATCGTTGATAGGCCTGCCGAAGATCCCTGTTCAACCGCGCCACTTTATTATGTGCAGTGCAGCGAAAGAAGGATAATTATCGGACGAACGTTTGCATGTCTTCCTGCTCCACCCCCGCCCCACGCTTGCACCATGGCAGAGGATGCGTGTATAGCAGGTTGCCATGACCCTCATCGCCGATAGCGCGTCGCTCGCCGCCTTTTGCGAGCGCCTGCAAAATGCCCCCTACATCACGGTCGATACCGAGTTCGTGCGGGAAAAGACCTACTGGCCGCAACTGTGCCTGGTCCAGGTCGCCGGACCCGAGGAAGCCATGGCCATCGATCCTCTGGCGCCCGGCATGGATCTGGCGCCGCTGTTCACCCTGATGGCCAATCCCAAGGTGCTGAAGGTGTTCCACGCCGCCCGGCAGGACATCGAGATCTTCCAGCATCTGTCGGGAGCCATCCCGGCGCCGTTGTTCGACACCCAGGTCGCCGCCATGGTGTGCGGCTTCGGCGACGCGGTCTCTTACGAAACGCTGGCCTCGCAACTGGCCCACGCCCGCATCGACAAGTCGCTGCGCTTCACCGACTGGGCCCAGCGCCCCTTAAGCGACAAGCAGTTGCATTACGCCCTATCCGACGTCACCCATCTGCGCCCGGCCTATGAAAAGCTGAAGAAGCGGCTGGACCGCGACGGACGCTCCGATTGGCTGATCGAGGAAATGGCGGTCCTGACCGACCCCAAGACCTATCGCACCGAGCCGGCGGAGGCTTGGCTGCGTCTCAAACCCCGCTCGTCAAGCCCGCGTTTCCTGGTGGTGCTGAAGGAACTGGCGGCCTGGCGCGAGACCGAGGCGCAGGACCGGGATCTGCCGCGCCAGCGGGTTATCCGCGACGAGGCCCTGCTGGAGATCGCCGCCCATGCGCCCGCCGCGGCGGAGGACCTGGCCCGAACCCGCGGCCTGTCCAAGGGCTTGGCCGAAGGACGGCAGGGAACCGCCATCCTGGCCGCCGTCCAGCGGGCCCTGGCGACACCGGAGGCCGAGTGGCCCAAGGCGCCGGAACGCAACGACCTGCCGCGCGGCCTGGGTCCAGTGGTCGATCTGTTGAAGGTGCTTTTGAAACTGAAGTGCGACCAGAACGACGTGGCGCAAAAGCTGGTGGCCTGCAGCGCCGACCTGGAAGCCATCGCCGCCGACGATAAGGCCAAGGTTGCCGCCCTGTCCGGCTGGCGCCGCACCATCTTTGGCGAGGACGCCCTGGCCCTGAAACATGGCCGCATCGGCCTTGCCCTGGCCGCCGACGGCCGCAGCCTGCGCCTGATCCCGCTGACGGAAAACACAGCTCAGTAAACAGTGGCGCCGGCGTCTCTGCCAGCGGTCCTCGTGCCCTCTATCCCCGCGTCAAGGCGTCGAGCAGATCGGCTTCGCGCGGCGGGTTGGCGTAGACCGGGCGGATAGACATCCCCTGCTTATCCAACAGCCACGCCACCTCCAGATGGTAGCGGCGACAGAGTCTGCTTCGCGCAAAATCAAGTGCCGGGCTGCCGGCTCTCAACAGGGTCACATTCTCATCGAAGTCGAAGTCGCCGCCCTTGCCCACATAGTCGGCATAACCTTCGTCCAGCCACGTCGGACAGCGCCGGTCGAAAAAGCGTCCAAAAGCCCTGGACTGCATCACATGAGTGGGTTCGTGGACAATGACGTAGGAGAGAGGCCGACGCTCGGCATCGGCCATGGGACCGATGTGCGGTGACACTATCCTGTTCTCGGCGATACTGGACTCACGGATATAGATGTTCGTTGTAAGCCAAGAATAGACAAGTCCGCCGGCCTTCGTTTGAAACAATCCGTAAAGCGCCAGTCGCCAGGTGGAATTGCAAAAGAAGAGTCGGAACCTTTGATGGGACGTGTAGAGTTCCGAAGTCTTCATCCGTCGTGTTGCGTCATCGAGCACGCTCGTGATCGCATCTTCGATTGGCCGATCAGACCAGACATCGAACTGCCGATAGGCCACGTGGTCGGTGAAGGCGGGCTGCGGATAGCTCAAGGCACCAAGATAAAGCGCTGCAACCATCAACAGGCTCCCTGCGGCCCGCCGCGCGACTTTCCAACGGCGTTCGGTCAAATTGCCTCGCCATCGTACAAGCGGCTTTTTTTTGCGGGACGCCTCTCGCACCGATATCACCCTTCCCTTTTCGCCTGCTCTTGAACGACATGCCGGCGCAGCAGGGTGCCGCGGCCGTCATAGTCGGCGATTTCGCGGCTACCCTCCGACAGAAAGGCGGTGACCACGCCGTCCACGGTCTTTTGGGTCCGCCGGCCCAGCGGATCGTAGGCATAGCTGTCGCTGTGGCCGGTGGCCGTCACGCTCAGCAGATGGTTTTCCGTGTCGTAGGCATAGGTGGCGCATAGGCGTCCGGCCAGGTCAGCTGCAGCCGCCCACCGCGTCATGGCCGTAGGTGAAGCTGCCGTTGGCATCGCTGACCGAGATCAGGCGGCCAAGGACGTCACTGGGGAAGCACTTTTTTCAACACCAAGACCATCAGGGATCGCCTGCGGCGATCCGCACCAAGAGCACCAAGGCGATGGTGTCGAAGAGAGAATGTCGCGCCACCACGGCGCGCCCTCTTGGTGACCTTGGTGATGCCCGCCCGCGGCGGGCGCTTGGTGGTTATTTTCTGACGCAGGCCGTCGACGGATCGGCGGGTCTTTCAAAATGAGAACAATTGGTGCGGAGCAACGGTGCCCCGACAACGCACAGAAAGCCGTCTGCGGGATTTCTATGCGCTACCGGGGCGAAGTGTGCCGGATCGAAATCGACTTCGACCCCTTTTCCCCTATTCCCCTGATTCCCGGTTTCAATGGGAAATTCTCTGGATCAGACTTTTGTATGCTGCGTCCAAGGCCAAAATTAGCTTATTACGGTCTGCATTCGTCAAATATATATCTGGTATTTTCCTTATAGAGTTCCCGATATTATCTGACAATATATTTATTTTCTCGTGCCTCGACGCAGAATGCCAAGTTGGGAAACCAATATTCAACCCGACAAAAACCGACTTCTCTCCCCTCTTATAGGTCAAGTGATCGCTTGGTGGAGGAGCTATATCGGCATCAAAAATTTTTGGGAAGACTATGATTCCCGTGATCTTCGATTCAAATTTGGTGCCGTATATCCTCTCTAGAATTTCGTCTTCAAACCACGCAGCAAGCTCCAGGGATTCGACGCCTACCGTAGTGAAGGGTCTGACCATGAACTTAAATGGTGCATTAAGCTGATTACGCACGGGGGCGTCGCTCCGATCAGTCGGCATCTGCTCTCGCTTGGTGACCATGGACATCCTCATCATACCCTACCAACGAAACGTCAAGGGCGGAAAACTTCCGTTCTCGATAACGTAGTTTCCGGTTAGTTCAAGCTCATGAACCCTCGCCATCAACCGGGTTGAGTATGATGTAATCACCTGCATCTGGGCGTTGTTCTGTGCATAATAGGTTGTCGAGTAGCGATCAGTTGGGTTTACCTCAGAGGTTATTCCATATTTAAGGATTTCTCCGGCCGGGTTTACTAATTGGTATACGTATGTTTGCTGCTGAGAATTCAAGGAATTGCCGCGCATAAGGGAATCGATGGCTATTCCAGTTGCTGCGCCTGCGGAGGCCACACCACTAATGATTGCTGGGTTGCCTGGTGCACAAACGCCCCCGGTCCCAGCGTCGCACCCCGCCGAAGCCACCACGCCAACACCTGCCCCGATTGTTCCACCAATCGCCGCTGCCTGGGCCGTGCTATTGGGCGAGGTGCCATTCTCGGCTGCATTCGCCGTACCGATCGGGTTCATCTGGCTGAGCAAGCCGCCTGCCGCCTCCGCCGCCAACCCGCTCGGATCGGTCAGGTTCAGCGGGTCATTCCCGACATAGGCGTACAGATTGATCCCGCCATTATATCCGATGGGATCGGTCTGCAGGAAGCGGCCCTGTTTCGGGCTGTAGTAGCGGGCGCGGTTGTAGTAGAGGCCGGTTTCGGCATCCAGGCGCCGGCCGGCGAAGCGGAAGGCGTTGCCGGCGACGCTGGCGGCCTCGCCATAGGCGCCGTAGGCGTATTTGTCGCCCACTGCTCCGGTGGCCGATGACAGGGCGATGACCGAGCCCAGGCCGTCCTGGTGGTTGAACGATTTGGTGGAGACGCCGCCACTCACGGTGATGGTCACCACCGGCTCGTCAAGGCCGGGGCCATAGACGGAGCGGCGCAACAGATTGCCGCTGCCGTCATAGTCGGCGATCTCGCGGCTACCCTCCGACAGAAAGGCGGTGACCACGCCGTCCACCGTCTTTTGGGTCCGCCGGCCCAGCGGATCGTAGGCATAGCTGTCGCTGTGGCCGGTGGTGGTCACGCTCAGCAGATGGTTTTCCGTGTCGTAGGCATAGGTGCCGCATAGGCGTCCGGCCAGGTCAGCTGCAGCCGGTTGCCCACCGCGTCATAGCCGTAGGTGAAGCTGCCGTTAACATCGCTGACCGAGATCAGGCGGCCAAGGACGTCACTGGGGAAGCACTTTTTTCAACACCAAAACCATCAGGGATCGCCTGCGGCGATCTGCACCAGGAGCAGCAAGGAGATGGTGTCGAAGAGAGAACGTCGCGCCACCACGGTGCGCCCTCTTGGTGACCTTGGTGAAGCCCGCCCGCGGCGGGCGCTTGGTGGTTATTTTCTGATGCAGGACGGGCGTGCTGACGATGGGAAAAATAGGTCAGTGGGACTGGCGTCCCTGCCTGTCTTCCCCGAAGAGCGGTGCAATGGAGCCCTTTCGGCTTCGCCGAAGTACGGGCAGCGACGCCCGTACCCGCTTTCGGTTCACACGGCCCTCTCACACCTTGCGCATCTCGAACCGATCGAAGCCGGCCGCCCTGGCCAACCGGTCGTAACGACGTTCACCAAGATCGGGGCCGAACGCCGGGTCATCGGCGGGAACCTCGAGGACCAGGGCATCGCCGTCGCCATACAGCCGGGTGGTGCGGAGTATCCCGGGCACGCCACCGGACATGGAATGCCCCAGGCGCATGGCCATGCCGATGACGCGGGCACGGCGTTGTTCCTCCTCGGTCAGCAGGCCGCGGGCGCCAGCGGCCAGTTCCATCTCGACATCACCCTCATAGCGGGCATGGATGGCCAGCGCCAGGGCGGCACGGTCCTGGTGACCCAGCCCCATGAACGGCAGGCGGAAGACCCGAAGGAAGGCCTGTTCGGCCCGGTAGTCCGGATGCTCGTTCCAGAAAACGTCGCCCAGCAGGCAGGCGGCGTAGCGCAGCCGGCCCTGGGCCGCGGTCTCATCGGGGAACAGATCGGCCATCCAGGCCAGGACCTCTTCACCATGCTCGGGGAACCGTCCGGCCGTCTGGGCCATGTCGAAGCAAGAGGCGATCAGCGGATCCTGCCATTGGACGTCGGCGGGCAACCGCTTGAAGAACTGGCCTTCGCGCATGCCATAGACCGAAAAGATCAGCCGCGACGGCTGGGCATGCTCCACCACCCTTTCCAGCAACAGCGCGGCGATAGGCAGGTGGGGCACCCGCTTGCGCGACAGCCCCGGCACCTTTTCCAGGGACTTGCGGCTTTGGTTGGCGATCAGTTGGATCAGGCGCAGGGACTCGCCGCGCTCCAGGCTGAAATTGTCCAGCACATGCAGGGGATGGCCGGTCTGGGCCAGACAGAGCCGGGCCAGGGCGCGCCAGGCACCTCCCACGGCATAGAGCGGGCGGCCCTTGGTCCAGCCCCACCAGTCGATGTCCTTGAAATGCCGGTCGATCATCCCTTCGGCGACCGCGCGCACATTGCCCGAACCTTCCGACAGGCGCAGGACACCCAGGGGCATGGTGGCATAGGGTCCGGCAAAACGGCCGCGATCCAGCGCCACCAGCTCCAGACTGCCGCCGCCCAGGTCGGCCACGGTCCCATCGGCGGCGGGAATTCCGCACATCACGCCCATGGCCGCCAGATGGGCCTCTTCCTCACCCGACAACACCGTAACGGAAGCGTTGCAGCGCCGTTCGATGGCCTCGACGAAAGCCTGGCCGTCCTGGGCATCGCGGACCGCCGCCGTGGCCAGGATATCCAGGCTGTCGACCGCCATTGCCCGGGCCAGTCGGACAAAGCGGCCCAGCACGGCAAGCGCCTCCCGCGCGCCGTCGGGATTGAGGCGATTGGTGGCGCCCAAGCCCTGGCCCAGGGCACACACCGCCTTCTCATTGAACAGGGCCACCGGCGTGCGCGTGCGGCCATCATAGACGCACAGGCGGATGGAGTTCGACCCGATATCGATGATCGCCACATGCTGATGGCTCGGCACCGCGGTGGGGGCGGCGGGCCGGGCCAGCGGAAGCTTCCAGCGGCTCATCGTTCGGTCGCAGTCTTGACCAGCAGCTTGGGCAGCGGACGCCCGCGGCCCAGGGCGCTGCCGCGCCCCGACAGGCTGGGATTGGTCATGAAATAGGTGTGGGCGGAGAACGGCTTCTCATCGGGCTGCGGAGCGATCCGCGTGTAGGTGCCGTCCGATCCCAGGACCCAGCTTTGCAGATTGTCCTTGAGGTTGGCTGCCATGATCTGCTCGAGGATCTGCCGCTGAACCGTGGCGTTTTCAATGGGCACCAGGGACTCGACGCGCCAATCCATGTTGCGCGTCATCCAGTCGGCCGACGAGATGTAGATTTTCGCATGCCGCGACGGCAGCCGGTAGCCGTTGCCGAAGCAGACGATGCGGCCGTGTTCGAGGAAGCGGCCGACGATGCTCTTGACGTGGATGTTCTCGGACAGGCCGGGCACGCCGGGACGCAGGCAGCAGATGCCGCGGATGACCAGTTCGACCTGAACGCCGGCCTGGGACGCGCGATAGAGAGCGTCGATCAGCTTGCCGTCCACCAGGGAATTCATCTTCACCCAGATGGCCGCCGGGCGGCCGGCCTTGGCATTGGCGATCTCGGCATCGATCCCGGTCAGCAGGCGTTGACGCAGGGCCAGCGGGGCGATCGCCAGCTTCTCCATTTTTTCCGGCTTGGCATAGCCGGTCATGAAATTGAAGGTGCGGTTGGCATCGCGGCAGTAGGCCGGGTCGGTGGTGAAGAAACTGAGGTCGGTGTAGACCTTGGCGGTAATCGGGTGGTAGTTGCCGGTTCCGAAATGCACGTAGGAGCGCAGTTCTCCCCCCTCGCGGCGCACCACCAGCGAGATCTTGGCGTGGGTCTTGAGTTCGATGAAGCCGTAGACCACCTGGGCGCCGGCCCGTTCCAGGTCGCGGGCCCAGCCGATATTCGCCTCTTCGTCGAAACGAGCCTTCAACTCGATCATCGCGGTGACCGACTTGCCCATCTCGGCGGCCTCGGCCAGAGCCTTGATGATGGGACTGTCCTGGCTGGTGCGGTAAAGGGTCTGCTTGATCGCCACCACATTGGGATCGCGCGCCGCCTGCCGCAGGAACTGCACAACCACATCGAAGCTCTCGAAGGGATGGTGAACCAGGATGTCCTTCTTGCGGATGGCGGCAAAGCAGTCGCCGCCGAAGTCGCGGATGCGCTCGGGAAAGCGGGCGTTGTAGGGGTGGAACAGCAGATCGGGCCGTTCATCGATGATCAACTGCTTGATGTCGACAGTCCCGATCAGCCCCTCCAGGGCAAAGACATCCTCGGACTCCACCTGCATGTCCTGCATGATCAGGGCCAGCAGGTCCTGTGGTATGTTGGCGTTCACCGTCAGGCGGATGCAATGTCCGCGGCGGCGGCGCTTCAGCGCCGATTCGAAAACGCGGACCAGATCCTCGGCCTCTTCGTCGATCTCCATTTCGGAGTCGCGGATGACCCGGAAGACTCCCGCGCCATCGACCCGGTAACCGGGGAACAATCGGTCGAGGAACAACGTGACCATGTCCTCGATGGGCAGGAAGCGGATGCCCTCGCCCTCCAGGCGGACAAACCGCTGGATCTGATGGGGCAGCGGCAACAGGGCCCGCATCACCTCGCCGTCCTCATGGCGGGTCAGGTGCAGCACCATGGCAAAGCCGAGGTTGGGGATGAACGGAAAGGGATGGGCGGGATCGACCGCCAAGGGGGTCAGGACCGGAAAGATATGATCCATGAAATGGGTGTCGAGCCATTTCCGGTCGGCCCGGCTCAATTCCGAGATGTCGACCACGGCAATGCCGTTGTCGCGCAGTTCGACACGCAGGCGGCGCCAGGTGTCCTGCTGCTTGTCCAGCAGCAACCCGGCCTCGCGGTGAATCTCGGCCAGTTGCTGGGCCGGGGTCAGGCCATCCTGGCTGGTGGTGTTGACTCCGTTGGCAACCTGGCCTTTCAAGCCGGCCACGCGGACCATGTAGAACTCGTCCAGGTTGGCCGCCGAAATGGACAGAAAGCGCAGCCGCTCCAGCAACGGATGGTTGGGATTCTCCGCCTCTTCGAGGACCCGCGTGTTGAAGGACAACCACGATAACTCGCGGTTGATGAAGCGGTCGATCGAATGGATGTCGATCGGCGGTGCCGGCAACGTCTCGGGCACCTCTTCCGGCATCTCGGCGCAATCGGTCTCACTCACCACATTCTCTCCCGTTCCGCTCATGGCGTCCTCGCCGTCTTTTATATATGCTCGCGCCAGCGATGTCATGGACAGGGAGACGCGGCTTTGAGGATCCTCTACCTGCTGCGCCACGCCAAATCCGCCTGGGACGACCCGGGCATCGACGATTTCGACCGTGCGCTCAACAAGCGCGGACAGCGCACGACGCGCCTGCTGGCCCAATTCTTCGAAGCCGAAGCGATCCGGCCGGCGATGATCCTGTGCTCCCCGGCCAGGCGCACGCGCGACACCCTGGGGCCTCTACTGCCGGTTTTTGGCGAAATTCCGGTGATTTTCGACCGGCGTATCTACGAGGCCGGCTGGACCACGCTGCGCACCGTGCTGAAAGGCCTGTCCGACAGTGCCGACACCGCACTGTTGATCGGTCACAACCCCGGTCTGCAGCAGCTGGCCCTGCATCTGGCCCGCGAGCAAGCGAACCCGCTGTCCGCCCGGCTGGCCGAGAAATTCCCCACCGGCACCCTGGCGGTCCTCGCCTCGCCGGCGGAACGCTGGAGCGAGATGAACCGCGGCGGCTGCGATCTGATCAAGCTGGTCCGTCCCGCCGATCTGGGCGACGCCGCGGCGGACTGACGTCAGGCCTGTCCTCCTGCCTTCCGCCACGCCTTCAGACGCCCTCCTCCAGCGGCTCGGCGTGAACGACGACCCGCCCGACGCCGCGCACGCACTCCCGGATCCGCTGTTCCACCTCGTCGGTGGCATCGTGGACCAGCCGCACCGACAGGTCCGGCCGGAACAGGCAATGCAGCGAGACGTACAGGCCGACGTCGCCGTGGCGAAGGTGCACCCCATGTGCCTCGCAGACATGGTCGACCGTCTGGGCGACCTCCACCACGATGGCGGCCAGGCGCTGAAACTCGTCCTCGGCCAGCGGCTTCCCGGCCAGGACCGTGTCGCGGCGGGGGTCGATGTGGGTTTCGATCAGCACGTCCGCGCCCAACTCGTCGCGCATGGCCGCCTCCACGCCGGTCGCCACCACATGGGCGGCGGCAATGTTCATGGTCTCGTCGACCTCGATATCGAAGCTGACATGGCGCCGGCCCTCCACCGTATCGATGGTGATGGCATGCACCAGCACGCCGCGCCGGCCGGCGATGACATGGACCGTATCCAGGATCGATTCATCGTCCAGCGCCAGGGGCTCGGCCTTGACGAAGGCGTCGCCGCCGGGAATGCGCGCGTCGACAGCGGCCGCGACGGCGTCGCAGACCTGCTGGACGCGATCCAGCGGCATGGTCCGCGCCACCCGGATCAGCACCTCCACATGGGTCGTCGCTCCCGCCGGCCGTACCCGCACCCGGTCGATCGAGGCCACGCCATCGATCCGCCGGGCGATCTCCTCCACCTGCAGGGAGATGCCGTCCGGGGCCGAATCGATCAGCACGTCGATGGTTCGCTTCCCCAGCCGATAGCCGACATGGACGACAAAGCAGGCCACGCCGATGGCGGCGATGGCATCACCCTTGGGATAGCCCAGCGCCACCGCCCCCAACCCCAAGAGAACCACCGCCGAGGACAGGATGTCGGTGGCGAAATGCAGGGCATCGGCCTCCAGCGCCTGACTGCGCGTCTCCTTGGCCACCCGCATCAGGGTCCGCGAGCGCCATAGGTCGATGGCGATCGAGACGATGACCACCGCCACCGCATACCATGTGGTTTCCACCGGCTGGAGGGGCTGCATCAGGCGCAGCACCGCTTCACGGACGATCCAGGCGGCGGTGGCGAACAGCAGCATGGTCTCGGCCAGCGCCGAGACGCTTTCGATCTTGCCGTGACCGTAGGGATGGCGTTCGTCGGCCGGCTTGTCGCTGACCCGAACGGCGATGTAGGTCAACCCCGCCGCCCCCAGGTCCAGCAGGGAATGGGCGGCCTCCGACAACAGGCCCAGGCTGCCGGTCAGCAAGCCGGCAATCAGCTTGATGACGGTCAGCCCCGCGCTGGCCCAGACGGAGCTTAAGGCCGCCGCTGTCTTCTGCTCCATGGGTATACTCTCGACAGTTCCGGGATCAGGACGCCGATTCGCCATCCGCCGCCAGGACGGTGCGAACCAAAGAGACGGTGATGTCGCGCCGGTTGGCCAGGGCGGCGGCATCGATGGCCGCCACCAGATCGCGGGCGGCATCGAAGGTGCGCTCCATCCGGGGCAGCAGAAAGGTCAGGACATCCGGCGCCACCCTCAGCTGGCGGTCGGCGAACAGTTTGACAAGGACCGCGGTCAGCAGATCGTCACCGGGGGGAAGGATCGCCGCCACCGGAATCGAGGACAGCCGGGAACGCAAATCGGGCAATTCGACGCCCCAGCGCGCCGGCGCGGCGCGACCGGTCAGCAGCAACCAGCGGCCGGTCTCCTTCATCTGGTTGAACAGATGGAACAGGGCGGTCGCATCAACCCCGCGGTCGGCATCCTCGACGGCCACCGCAGGATGGGCGGCAATGGCCGGCACCGCCTCCACCGACAGGGCCGCGGCCGGCACCACGGCGCCGCCGCTGCGCTCGGCGAAGATGTGGGCCAGATGGCTTTTGCCGCAGCCCGCAGGCCCGAACAGGCCCAGGGCAAAGGACGGCCAGGAAGGCCACCGGGCGATCCATCCATGGGCGTCGGCATTGTTGTCGGCGGTCAGGAAGTCGGCCGCGGAAAACCCCGGCTGATGGCCGAAGTCCAACACAAACTGGATCGGGGAACTCATTCAAGGGGCTCCGCTCTCGCCGGCTTCGCCGCTGTAGAGAGTGCTGGCCAGGTACTGGTCCAGTCCGAAGCGGGCCAGGACACCGATCACCGCGGTCACCGGCAGGGCCAGGAGAATGCCCAGGAAACCGAACAAGGTGCCGCCGGCCAACAGAGCGAAGATCACCCAGACCGGGTGCAGGCCGATCTTTTCGCCGACCAGTTTCGGCGCCAGGACATAGCCCTCGAGCAGATTGCCGACGACAAAGATGCCCACCACCAGGCCGGGCAGGGTCCAGTCCGGTGACTGGGCCAGGGCCAGGGCGATGCTGATGACAAAGCCGGATATAGTGCCGAAATAGGGAATGAACGATCCGACACCGGCGGCAAAGCCCACCACCAGCCCCAGATCAAGGCCGATGGCCGTCAAACCGATCGCATAGAACGAGCCCAGGGCGAGACAGACCATGGCCTGGCCTCGCACAAAGCCGGCCAAAGTCCGGTCGATCTCGCCAAGCTGGATACGGATGATGTCGGCATGGGGCCGCGGCAGCCAGGCATCGACCCGACTGGTCACCCCCTGCCAGTCCCGCAGCAGGTAAAACGTGACGACGGGCATGATGAAGACCAGCGACAGCACATTGACCACCGCCAGCGACCCGGTCAGCAGGCTGGAAAAGAAATGGGCGATCCAACCCGCCAGCGTCCCGGCATATTCGCCACCGGCCGTGCGCAACTGCTCGATATCCTTGGGCGACAGGTAGGTCCTGGCACTTTTCCACAGGGGTTCGGCGCGGTGGATCAACTGGCGGACATAAGCCGGCACCCGCTCGGCAAAACCGACCACCTGGTCCTCGACCAGCGGCGCCAGCAACAGGATGGTCAGAACCACCGACAGGAAGAAGGCCAGGGTGATGACCACCGTCGCCTGCCCGCGCGACAGGCCCAGCCGCTCCAGGCGATGGGCCAGGGGATCGAGAAGGTA
>Ga0326727_10014145_pt1 | contig 17485 bp, 13 predicted proteins | sample MB2enrmetagenome_FD_207643 | JGI IMG/M metagenome (GOLD analysis project Ga0326727, IMG submission 207643) | Lab enriched peat soil microbial communities from McLean, Ithaca, NY, United States - MB29MY | ecosystem: Environmental > Terrestrial > Soil > Wetlands > Peat | place: USA: New York...
GGCCAAAGTCGCCGAGCTGGACGGTGATGACATGAATGAAAACAGCATCATGCGGACGATCGCGGGAGGGAACTAGCGTGATATCCTGGAAATCCCTAAGTCGAAGCAATATCCTGTGGTCTCTTGTCGCGCTGGCGGTTCTTCTGGTCTTCAACGTGTTTTTCACGCCGCACTTTTTTCGCCTGGAGGTCAAGGACGGCCACTTGTTCGGCAACCTGATCGACATCTTGAAAAACGGCGCTCCGATCATGCTGCTGGCCATCGGGATGACGCTGGTTATTGCGACGCACGGAATCGATATCTCCGTGGGTTCGGTGGTGGCGGTATCTGCCGGCGCGGTGGCCATTCTCATAGGCGGAGATCTAACCGGCAACCCACGGTATCCCATTATCGTGGCAATGCTGGCAGCTTTGGCGATATCCTCCGCGGCCGGGATGTGGAACGGAATGCTAGTCTCCCGAGTCCGCATGCAACCCATCATCGCGACACTGATCCTTTTTGTCGCCGGTCGCGGGATTGCCATGTTGTTCACGAACTCAATGCAAATCTGGCTGTACGCAAAACCATTCGCCATCCTGGGTCAGGGCTACGTCTTGGGACTTCCGTTTGATATCTACATCGTGGGGTTTGTGCTGCTTTTGACCTTCATCGTCACCCGAAGGACGGCGGTGGGAATGTTCATCGAGGCCGTCGGAAGCAACCCGACTGCAGCCCGGTTTTCGGGTATCAACTCCCAGAACATAATCTTCTGGGTCTACACGTTCAGCGGCCTTTGCGCGGGAATAGCCGGGCTCATCGTATGCTCTACGGTCATGAACGCTGATGGCAACAATGCGGGACGCCTCTTCGAGCTGGATGCGATTCTGGCCGTCGTGCTGGGTGGAACCTCCCTGAACGGCGGAAAGTTTTACCTCCTGGGGAGCATCATAGGCGCGCTGATCATCCAGACTCTGACGACAACCATCTACGCATTCGGCGTCCCCTCGGATGTCGCCCCGGTTGTAAAGGCCTTTGTCGTGTGGGCCGTGTGCCTGCTGCAGTCACCGAGGTTCAGGTCGATGATCGCGAACGTATTCGTTCGAAGGGAGCTATCGACATGACCAGGAGACTCTTCGCGGGCGTCAGGAATCTTTCCGTCTTGGTGACCCTCGGTCTTTTTATCATCATGTTCGGATTGGGCTCGGTGGCATTCCCGGGGTTCTTTTCGTTTCAGAACTTTCTCAACCTCTTCATCGACAACGCATATTTGCTGGTTCTTGCCGTGGGGATGACCTTTGTCATCATATCCGGAGGCATCGACCTGTCCGTCGGCTCCATGCTCGCCTTGGCCGGCATGGTCTCGTCAAGCCTCCTGGAAAAAGCTCACATGAGCCCACTGTTCGTGATACCCATCGTGCTCATCATGGGAACATCCTTGGGCCTCTTCATGGGCTACTTGATACAAACCTTCGACCTCCCGCCGTTCATAATCACGCTTGCCGGGCTGTACCTGGCGCGAGGTCTTTGCTACGTCGTCAGCCTTTTTACGATTGCGGTCCAAAACCCGTTTTTCCAGGCTGTGGCGCATGCGCAAGTCAACATCATCGGCAGTAATTTTCTTTCCGTGGGCGCGCTTATCGCGATCGCGGTGGTGCTAATAGGGTTTTTCATCTCGCGCTACACGAAGTTCGGGCGGACGGTCTATGCCATTGGCGGCAGCGAGCAGTCCGCCGTGTTGATGGGACTTCCTGTCGCGAGCACCAAAATCGCGGTCTACGCTTTGAGCGGTTTCTGCTCGGCACTGGGTGGGATCGTATTTACTTTCTATACCCTCTCCGGATACGGGTTGAACGGAAGCGGGATGGAGCTGGACACCATCGCAACGGTCGTCATCGGCGGAACGCTGTTGACCGGCGGCGTTGGAAATCTGTTTGGAACGGTTCTTGGCGTACTAGTGTATGGAATCATCCAGGTGCTCATCGTGTTTCAGGGCACGCTCAACTCGTGGTGGACTCGAATCGTCATCGGCTTCCTGGTCTTCTTATTCTGCCTGCTGCAGCAGCTGTTCGAGCGGGGAAGGGGTGGGCGGGTCGCGGGACGCACGGCCGTGAAAGCGGTGAAAGCCGGCTAGGGGCTCATCAGCCCCGACGGCCGGTTACCGCTGCGACGCGCTCGTGCGGGCCGGTCCTCCGGCGATTTTCCTGAGGACCGTCGCCAGGATGCCCCCGTTCCTGTAGTAGTCGAGCTCCACCTCGGTATCAATGCGCACGGTTAGCTTGAAGCTGCGCTCCCTGCCTTGCGTGTCCCGTGTAACGACCGTGATTGCTTGCGCGGGCGCCGTGGGGTTGGCAATCGAATACTGCTCTTCGCCGGTAAGGCCAAGGGTTGCGGCGCTTTCTCCGGGTAGAAACTGCAACGGCAGAATGCCCATGCCGACGAGGTTCGACCTGTGGATGCGCTCGAAGCTTTGGGCAATCACGGCACGCACGCCGAGCAGGAGAGCGCCCTTAGCCGCCCAATCGCGGGAGCTGCCCGTACCATACTCCTTGCCGGCTATCACGATGAGCCCAACGCCTTCCGCGTGATACTTCTCTGCCGCCTCGAAAATGGTCATCTGCTCCCCGGAAGGGAAGTGCCGCGTGAACCCACCCTCCACCCCGGGAACCAGGGCGTTGCGAAGCCTCACGTTGCCGAAGGTCCCTCGCACCATCACTTTGTGATTCCCCCTCCGAGAGCCGTACGTGTTGAACTCCAGCGGTTCCACCCCGCGGTCTTTCAGCCATTTTGCCGCCGGGCCTGTCTCGGGGATCTCACCAGCGGGCGAGATGTGGTCCGTGGTCACCGAATCTCCTAAAACGGCAAGGACGCGCGCCTCGATGATGCCGGCCAATCCGGGGGCTTCCCGGGAGGGATTTTCGAAGAAAGGCGGTTTCCTGATGTATGTGGAGTCCTCCTCCCAGCGATAGCGCACGCCGGCGATCGAATCGATCTTTTCCCAGCTCTCGGTGCCTTTGAACACTGTGGCATAGACGTCACGAAACATCTGTGGATCAAGAGATGAGCGGATCGTTGCTTCGATCTCCGCCTGTGATGGCCAAATGTCTTGAAGCTTTACCGGATTCCCGTTCCGATCTAATCCCAGCGGCTCCGTGCGAAGGTCGATATCCAGTGTCCCGGCTAGGGCATATGCGATTACAAGCGGAGGCGAAGCGAGGTAGCTTGCTTTGACCGTCGGATGTATCCTGCCCTCGAAATTGCGATTGCCCGAGAGCACAGCGACGACGGTCAGGTTGTTGTCCTTCACGGCTTTGGCTACCGCCGGGTTCAGGGGGCCGGAGTTTCCGATGCACGTAGTGCACCCGTAACCAACCAGGTGAAACCCCAGTGACTCAAGGTACGGCGTCAGGCCGGCTCGGTCCAGGTAGCGCGTCACCGCGCGTGATCCCGGCGCGAAGCTCGTTTTGACATAGGATGGAACGCGTAGCCCGAGTTGTACAGCGTTTCGCGCCAAAAGCGCTGCCCCTATCATGACCGCGGGGTTAGAGGTGTTCGTGCAGCTGGTGATTGCGGCGATGACGATGGAACCGTCACGGATCGTTTCCCGCGCTCCTTGAAGCTCGATCTCAACACGGGCTGGAGGAGGGGCCGTGCCCGCCTGTGCCACGGCCTGCCAAGTGCCCCGAGTTTTCGAAAGCGGGATTCTGTCCTGCGGCCTTCGCGGACCTGCCACGCTGGGCTCCACGGCGCCGAGATCCAGCTCAAGCCGCTGGGAGTACTCGGGTTCACCCATCTGGTCGGAGCGGAACAATCCTTGCTCCTTGCAGTACCTTTCCACCAGATCGACGAGCTTTTCCTCCCGGCCCGTGTCGCGAAGATACGCAAGCGTTTTCCCATCCACTGGGAAGAACCCCGCGGTTGCCCCATACTCCGGCGCCATGTTCGCGATGGTCGCCCTGTCTGCAACGGAAAGAGAGGACAGTCCGGGGCCGAAAAACTCAACGATCTTCTCGACCACGCCGTGGGCACGAAGCATCTGCGTTACGGTGAGGACGAGATCCGTCGAGGTCACACCTTCCTGCAATCCGCCGCTTAGGCGAACGCCGACCACCTCAGGGAGCAGCATATACAACGGCTGACCCAGCAGGGCCGCCTCCGCCTCGATTCCCCCCACGCCCCAGCCCAGGACGCCGATTCCGCCTATCATTGTCGTGTGGGAATCTGTGCCGACGACTGTGTCGGGAAATGCCACATAGTCTCGAACTTCCACCACGCTCGCCAGGAACTCGAGGTTCACCTGGTGGACAATGCCCGTGGAGGGTGGAACAACGCGCAGGCCCTCGAATGAGCCAGCTCCCCAGCGGAGGAACTGGTAGCGCTCCTTGTTGCGCTCGTACTCGCGCGCACTGTTCTCCCCAAGGGCCGTCCGCGTCGCAAAGGAGTCCACCTGGACGGAATGATCGATGACGAGATCGACCGGGATGAGCGGATTGATTGCCGCCGGGTCGCCGCCGAGCTCGGCCATGGCGTCCCGCATGGCGGCGAGGTCAGCCACCGCGGGCACTCCCGTGAAGTCCTGCATTAGCACGCGCGCAGGCAGGAAAGGGATCTCGCGCGCATGCGCGTCGTGCGCTCCCAGCACAGCAGAGACGTCCTCCTCCTTCACGAGGAAGCCGTCCACGTGGCGAAGCACCGACTCCAGAATCACCTTTGTCGCGAAAGGAAGACGGGATACGAGATTGGATCCTTTTCTTTCGAGCTTTTCAAGACTGTAGTAGTCGATTCGGCGGCCGTTGGCCGACAACGTTGCTTTTGTGCCCAGGGGATCAAGTGTGTTTCTCTTCATCGTCTTCCCTTACATCATTGTATACACCACAGAGACGTTGCAGCGCTATTGTCATCTCCTGCTGTTTGCTCTATCATTGATCCGAGAGTCAAGAGATGCTGGTTCCCGCCGAGGTCTGGACAGTGGCGAAAGCCGATCAGGGCAACGCGGTGCTTGTCAGACCCCTCGGTCTGGACGTGGCCGTGCCTATCTTCATTGCGCCCCTGGAGGCGCAGTCCATACTGATCGGGCTTGGGAGCGTGAAAATGCCACGGCCTCTGACCCATGACCTTTTTATCACGGTCCTCGAGAGCCTGGAGTCCTCCGTCAACCGCGTGGAGATAACTGCCCTCAAGGAAGGAACTTACTACGCCAAGCTGATCCTTGATTCCTCGGGATCAGAGATCGCGGTGGACGCACGGCCTTCCGATTGTCTTGCCCTGGCCGTTCGAGTCAAGTGTCCTATCTATATTGATGAAGCCGTTGTGGATGAAGCGGGCATCTCGGTGAAGATGGTGGAGGAGAAGAACCGGGAACTAAAGCAGGGAGAGGTGGCAGGGGAACAATCAGCTGAGGAAAGCGAAACCCCTACCGTCACCGAGGTGGCTCCCGCCGCCCAGGAAGACGAGATGTCCAGCCTCCGAAAACTCCTTCAAGCTGCGATAGATGAAGAGAACTACGAGGAAGCCGCCCGGTTGCGCGACAGGATAAGGGAGATAGAAAGCGCCTAGGGGGGGTCCGCTACAAGGCTGTCTCAATCCGGCCCTATCGTTGTTCCGATGTATCCGCCGCCTGTGAGTATGCGCTCCAGGTTTTCCAGGTTTCTTCCCTCCGCGAACACCACCAGAAGTCGGGAAGCCGCGGCCGCACGAGCCGCAGTGGCATCGAACGGCGTGTTCTTCCCAGGGGTCCACTCTCCACCCACGATGTCCAGCATCTCCTTCCACGAGATTCTTTGCAAAGCATGGGCGTCAGGGTTTGTGCGGGGGTCCGCTGAGTAGACTTGCGCGATATTCGAAAGATTGACCACCAGGGACGCGGAAAAGCGCTGGGCTAGGACCACTGCGTCGTTGTCCGTCGAAAAGCCCGGCTTCCAGCCTGCCGCCACCATCACCCGGCCGGCAAACACCGTGACGGCGGTGGGATCCGTGACGAGGTCTTCCACACACCAGGGGCGAAAGATCCGCCGCACTAGCTCCCCGTTCACTCGAGTGGCGGCAATGCCCACCCAATCCTGGTCCTCGCTCGAGGCCGTCGAGGACGCCTCGCGAAGAGCCGCCTGGTATTCACGGGCAAGGCTCCCGCCCCCGCACACGATGATGAGCTTGCGGTTGGCACTCCCGGAGAGGTAACGCTCTACAAGCCTGGCGAAATCCTTGAGGAAAGGGACATCGAGCCCCCTCGGAGCGATGATCGATCCGCCCAGAGAAATGACTACAACGTTTGGCATCATGGCCGAACTATAGATCAATCATCAGAGGACGGCCAGGGGAGAGTTGCGACCGCGGTGCGTTGCGCTCTTGCAAAACGGTCCGAGTGAGTCTATATCTGGTCCATGGAAAAGATGAAAATATTCGTCGCAGATTCGATCTCGAAAGAAGGGATTGCTGAGTTCGGGAAGCACCCCGAACTGGAGCTAATGGTCAAGACGGGGCTTGCCCCGGACAAGCTGGCCGTTGAGCTGAGCGACAGCGTTGGGCTCGTGGTGCGCTCGGCGACGCAGGCCTCCCGTGAGGTCATCGGCGCTGGCAAAAGCCTCAAGGTCATCGGTCGCGCAGGCGCTGGGGTGGACAACATCGACGTTGCCGCCGCATCCGAGCGCGGCATCCTTGTGCTGAACACTCCGGGAGGGAACGCCGAAGCAGCAGGTGAACTTGCCATCGCCATGATGTTCGCCCTCGCTCGCGAGCTGACGCGAGCAGACGCCTCCATGAAGGCAGGCACATGGGACAAGAAGAGCTTCAGCGGCTGCGAGCTCCTGGGCAAAACGCTCGGGCTCCTGGGGATCGGCAACGTGGGAAGCATCGTCGGCTCCCGGGCGCTCGCCATGGGAATGAAGGTCCTGGCGTATGACCCGTTCGTGAGCGCTGACAAGACGAAATCTCTCGGCTTCACGCTTGCGAGCTTTGATAAGGTCATCCAGACCTCGGACTTCATCTCCATCCACGCGCCCAAGACTGCGGATACAAAGGGTATCCTCGACGCGAAGGCTTTTGCCCGGATGAAGAAAGGCGTGTACATCGTCAACTGCGCCCGGGGCGGGATCGTCGTGGAGAAAGACCTGCTGGCCGCTTTAGAAAGCGGGGTTGTGAAAGGCGCGGGGGTCGACGTGTACGAAAAAGAGCCTCCTGATGACTGGACGCTCGCCAAGCATCCGCGCGTAATTGCGACTCCGCACATCGGCGCCTCGACTGGCGAAGCGCAGGTTAATGTGTCTGTCATGATCGCGCGGCAGATCGCCGCTTACCTCCTCAAGGGAGAGATCATCAACGCTGTCAACGGAGTGAAATAAGATCTTGCCAAGGAGGCGTAGTGCCGCCGAAGGCTGTGCAGGGGAGGCGGCAGCCATTTGCAAAGCAAACGGCGAGAACCGCGAGGGCGAGCGAGGCCAAGGAAGGCCGAAAGCCAGCCCTGGCGCGGTTTTCCGGAGCACCAGGGGCGAAAACCGCGTGAAGAGCGCCCGCCCGTCCTTGCCGTTTTTCTCATCCGGGGGTACATTGCGGACGGGAGTGGGAAAATGAGCTCCGATATCACTGACCTCCTTCGGGAGTGGGAGTTCGACTCGGACAACCAGATCCGCATTATCCAGGCTGATGACGGCAGGCAGGTGCTTCAGGTACGCCAGCCAATGGGCATCGAGCAATACGAGCTTGACGGGCGGCCTGACGGCAAGCATCCCCTTGGCCGTGAGAGCATGGTGGAGGAGTACCAGTCGCGCCTGGAGAACTACAAGAGCGCGCACGGGACGGACAACGGCTTTAGCATCACGCATGACGACTTCGCCAACCTCCAGGGTGAGGGGGTGCTGTATTACTTCCGCTACCTCGTCCTGTTCCAAATCGGGGATTTTGTCCGTACCGCGCGCGATACCGAGCATAACCTCAGCCTGTTCTCTTTGGTGGAAAAATACGGGGAGAGCGACGAGGATCGGAAGGAATTGCTCCAGTACAAGCCGTACGTGGTGCGCATGAACGCAATAGCCCGGGCTATGATCTCACTTCACAAAGAGATGAAGGACGCGGCTGAGGACATCCTCACGAACGCAATCAATGCCATCGAGGGAATGAATGATATTGACACGCCCGCGTTCCAGTTCGAGCGCGTGAGGTCTCTCAACTACCTCAAGGCGACCTTGAAGCAGATCCATGAAAAGAAGGAAACCCCTCTGGACGCGCTGAAGACCGAGCTTTCAGCCGCCATCGATGACGAGGACTATGAAAAAGCCGCCGTGATTCGGGACCGGATCCGCGAAGTCGAAAGAGAAGAAGCGTCTTCGGATACGGCGGAGCCTGAGACCGACGCCTAGCGCGGCAGACGGGCACGCGCTAAACGGGGCGTGGCCGAGTCGCGCCATCACCCATCTCTTTGCCGCATCTTGTTCCTTCCCGCGCACCCTGCTATCCTCCCGTTCGGGGGATGAGCCGATGATCAGGAGAAAATCCGACATGGAGAAAGAGGTGCGCGAGCATATGCGGGATGGCAAGGGAGCGGTGGAAATCCTGCACGTGTTCCGGCAGAAAGAGCTGCGAGGCAAGGTTCGTCTCTTTGCCCGCCTACGTTTGCAAAAGGACTGCTCTATCGGCTACCATCTCCATGACGAGGAGGAGGAGATATTCTACATTTTCTCGGGCACCGGCAGGGTGACTGAGGGGGACACCATCTCTGTTGTCGGTCCCGGAGATGCGGTCTTGACCGGGGGCGGCGGAGGGCACTCTATAGAAAACCCCGGCGAGGAACCGCTGGACTTCCTGGCAACGATCCTTTTGTATTGAGGCCCCTATCGATGTTTGCCTTCCTTCGTCCCCGCGTTCCCCAGGAAAAGCTCGCAAGCTCTTTTCAATGGTTCGACAGGAGGATCTTTCCCGAGACCGAGACGCAGGGGTACTCCGCCCGGCAGGAGCGCGGCGCATTCCGCCTGGAGTTGCGCAAAGAGAGCTACTTCGCCTGGGAAACCATGGTCCGAGAAAGGCGTTTTGCTGATTTCCTCCTCGAGGCCGAGCTGGAAGCCGACCCGTTGAACGGGCATTCGGCGCTCGGTGTCGTTCTGCGTCACGTGAATGATGAAAACTTCTATTTCTTCCTCATCTCGTCGCGTGGGAACTATCGATTCGACCTGCTTTTCAACAACCACCCCCAGCACCTCATTGAGTGGACGCGCCTGCCCGAGCCCGACGGTCCGTCCCGGCGGCTCTCCCTGGTAGCCCACGGCTCGCATTTCTCTTTCGTGGTGGACGATGAGTGGGTGGGCGAAATAGATGACGAAGTCCTGCCGGCGGGCGGCATTGGGTTCGCCGCGCAGACGTTCCAGTCCGCTCCGGGAGGGACATTCCGGCTTCGCCGACTGGCGGTGAACACGCGGCCGCTGGATGTGGAGAGGGAACACCTTCGCTGGACTTACTTCTTCCCCTCCTCTCCGCAGGCGCGCGTCAGGCTTGCAGAGACATTTTTCGGGATGGGAAACTACCACGCCGTCGTAGTCCAACTGCGCCGGGCGCTCAAGAATCGAGAGGGCACCGCCGCTGAGCATTTCCTGCTGGCGGAGAGCTGTGCCCGGCTTTCCCTCCTCCCGGAGGCAATTGCCGAGATCGACACAGTGCTCCGGATGGAGCCAGGTCACAAAGAGGCGCGGCAGGAGAAGCCCAATCTCCTATATCTCGCCAATCGGCTCCTGGAAACGCGCGACGAGATGCGCTCTCTCCTCGCGGACGAGGCATTCTCCAATCGGCCCGCCGCATGGAACCTCCTCGGAAATGCCGAATACGGGTTGGGCAACTGGGAAAAGGCGTCCGAGGCGTACCTGCGGGCGTGCGACCTTCAGCCGGACATGCCTCTCTTTCTCGGAAACGCAGCCCGAAGCCGGGAGCGTGAGAGCCGCAAGGAGGAAGCGAGAGACCTGTACTTGAGAGCCGCCCGGGTTCTGTTTTCGGAGGAAGCGTTTGACGAGCTTTCCCTCCTCCTGCCAAGGCTCCATGCGCTGGATCCCGGCAACCCCGAGGTCCAGTCCCTGGAAGCGCGGATGCTCTATCGGGAAGGGAAAACCGACGAGGCGCAGCGCATTCTCTCGGGGCTCGCAGACGAGGGAAAGGCCGACGGCACGGCCAGCTACCTGTTGGGAATCATTCTGAGCGGACAAGGGCGCAGGGCGGAGGCGCTGCCTCACCTGGGACGCGCGGCCGCTGCCGAGCCATCCTTTCCCTTGTACCAGTTTCGCCTTGCGGAAACGCTTTATCTGCTAGGGCGCGACCCGGGAGCCGTCCTGGATGCGGCCCTTGCGCTCGCTCCAGACGACCCATGGACGAACAACCTCGCGGGGATGATCAGCCTGGAGAAGGGCGATGCGGAAGGCGCCGTCGGGTTTCTCCAGAAGGCGCGGGCTGCGGCCCCGACGGAAGTCGATATCGGCATGAACCTTTCCGAGGCGCTGTCTCGCGGAGGGAAGCACGAGCAGGCAATTCTTGTGCTCGACGAGCTGGCCCGCACTGTCGGCGCCGGAAACGCAGCGCTCGCGAACCAAAAGGGAAACATGCGCGCGCGCATGGGGGACAATGCCGGCGCGGTGACCGAATACGAGAGCGCCATCCGCCTTGACCCTATCAACCCTGCCTACAAGGAGAACTGCGCGGCGGCGTGCCTTGAGATGGATATGGTCCACCGCGCAGAGGAGTTGCTGGCAGAGGTGGAGCAGGAGCATCCCTCCGCCTCGGTGTACAACCTGCTGGGGAACGTCGCAGTGCTGAAAGGCGAGCTGATCCGCGCCGAGATGGCGTACACCGCTGGCATGGGGCTCGAGGCGGACAATACGGACATCAAGATCAACCTCGCCATGCTATTCCTGCAGAAGAACGATTATACAAAAGGGAAGGAAATGCTGGAAAGCATCCTTGCCGGCTCTCCCGGCCATCCTCGCGCTACGCGCGCGCTGGAACGCGCCCGCGCGCAGCATGAGATGCACATTGCTTGTGTGCAGTGCGGGCGCGAGTGGTGGGCGCCTAAGGATCTGCCTTCGCAGCCCGGGATGAAAGTCCGCGGCGAGCCGCCCGGAACTGCGCCTGCCGGCCGTTGCCCGAAATGCGGTAGGGTCTATTGCGTGTCGTGCGCCTCCGCGAATATCAGGGACATGCGTTTTTTCTGCCCTTATTGCAATGAGAACTTGAAGCTCTCCGAAGACTCGCTGAAGTGGCTCTTGGCCCGGGCCATTGAAGCGGCACCCCCGGCACGCCAGGATGCGACTCCTTCGGCCTTGCCCGCCGCGGCACCTACGCCTGCGCGGTCTATAGACGGTGAAGACAGGGGGATGTGGGCGGGGCCCGAAGACGACGCGGGCGGGCCGGGGCCGGTTGAGGCCAAGGATGGAGACGAAAAAGCAGCCGTGGAAGGCGACACCTCTGCGGGCAGCCGGCCGGCAGAGGGAGGGGCTTCCGAAGGCGGTCCATGAGCCACGCGCTCCGCGCGGCCTTCCGCCGCGATAGGGCTATGCTTGACAAAGGAGGGTCCATCGATAGTATGGTACCATCCTGTCGGGCTGACAGGCATCGCCTGAGGGATTGGCAAAAGGGCACTTGTTGAGCAAAAAAGCTTTCCTTACCACTCTTTTTCTCGTCGTGGCCTGTTTATCGTTTGGGCAGGACATGGTTTCCGCTGAGAAGTTCTTCGCCTCGCTTTCGGCAAGCTTTGGGGCGGTAAAGGACTATGAGGCGGTACTCACGATCACGCAAGGGAAAACGACTTCTCACGGGAAGGTTTCATACAAGTCGCCGTTTTACTTGCGCATCGATTTCGATGACCCCAAGGGGCAGGTGGTAGTGTTCGACGGGGAAACGCTCACGTTCTTCTCCCCCCAGTACGAGGTGGTCCTCGAACAGAAGTACAAGAAGAAGAGCGCGGCGCAGATCGAGAACCTTGCCAGCAGCCAGGGGCTGTCCATCATGCAGCGAAACTATTCGATGGCGTATCTGACGGGGCCCGCTCCTGTTCCACTGGATGACGGCTCCCGGGAGATGGTGGTGAAGCTGAAGCTGACATCGCATGGCACTACGGGCTTCAGCCAGCTCATCATCTCGGTTAAAGACCAGCTTATTAGGAGGATCGAGGGGACCGAGGTGAACGGAGACAAGGTCACGATGGATATCGCGAACATCCGGGTCAACCAGGGTGTGCCGGACGAACGTTTCACGTATGATCCTCCCCCCTACGCGAACGTCATCTCGGACTGGCTCTTCGATACGGAAGAGTAGGGTATGGAATCCATCGGCGAAAAGCTTCGGCTTGCCCGGGAGCGAAACAACCTGACCCTGGAGCAGATTGCCCGTGACACGCACGTGGCAAAACGCTTCCTCAAGGCCCTCGAAGATGAGGACTTCTCCGTCTTCCCGGGGGAGACCTACGTGATGGGCTTCCTGCGCAACTACTCTGAATACCTTGGGCTCAATCCCGAGGAGCTCGTTGCGGTCTATCGGAACATCAAAATCCAGGAGCAGCCGCTTCCCATGAGCGAGCTGCTGGAGTCCCGTCCCAAGTACCCGCCCCTTCTCGTGGTGGTGGCCGCAGTGGCCGCGGTGCTTATCCTAGCCGCCACGGGTTATCTCATCTACCGGGCCGCCGCGCGCGGAGTGGGCAACACGCAAGCCGCCGTCAAGACGCAGGCGGGCGGTCACAATGAGTTCGTCTTCCAGGACGAAGTGCGGACTATGTGGTTTGCCACAGGGGACGTGATCAGTGTGCCCCTCTCCGGCAAGACCTACCAGATACAGGTGGGCGCAATAGGAGATACTCTGACGCTCAAGGTGCCCGGCGGCACGGTGGATCTTACCCTCGGCAAGGAAAGATTCATCGACCTGCAGGGGGACTCGTCGGCGGACATCAAGGTTGTCTGGAACGACGTGGACCGCACTTCCCCACAAGTTCGCGTCAACCTCGGACTCTACCGGACCGCGGGGCAACCCGCCGACAATTCGACGGCGGCCGCTTCCGGTCTTCCCGCTGCCGGGACCGCAGCCGGCAGCGCGCCGGCGACTCAGAACGCCGCGCAGCCCGGCGCTGCGGCGTCGAACGCCGCCGCGGCGGGACAGACTACGGATTCGGGAGGGAACGCGGTCCCCGCGACGGCCGGTGCGCCGCCCATGAGGGCAGGCGACTTCGCTCCTGTTACGCTCATGAAGAGCCCCACGGCGTCTGCCTTCACCTTGGACTTCGTGTTCAAGGGGGACTGCCTGTTCCGCTTCCTTGTGGATGACAAGGACCGTGAAGACCGCTTCTTCCAGAAGGGTGAGCAGTTCAGCATCGAGGCCGTGCAGAAGCAGGTCACGATCTGGCTGTCGAACGCCGGCGCGGCGCGCATGCGCGTGGACAACCGGGACTTCGAGCTGGGCGCGCTCGGAGAGGTTGCCACCCGGAGGGTCGCCTGGGGCAAGGACGCGACCGCGGCCGGGTATGTCCTCGAGATCTCCGCGCTCTACTAAAGCCACGCCCCGCACGAGCATCCCCGTTCCCCGTTCCTTTCATATCGAGAGTCTCGGGTGCGCAAAAAATCAGGTCGACTCCGAGTTGATGATCGCGGCCCTCCAGAGGGAGGGCTGGACGCATTCTGAGACTCCGGAGGCCGCTGAGATCCTGATTGTCAATACTTGCGGTTTCATCGCAGCGGCTAAGACCGAATCCATAGAAACGACGCTCGCCCTCAAGACGAGTTTTCCCGAGAAGAAAGTCATCATGGCGGGCTGCCTGACGGAACGCTACGGCCAGGAGCTTGCCGCCGAACTGAGTGAGATAGACGGCTTCATCGGAAACAAGGACCCTCACGCGATTGTTGATCTCGTGGAGGGGGGAATCGGCGCAGCCCGCGCAAAACGCCCGGGCGGCAGGTCCCTTCACCGGCAGCGGTTGGAGAGGACCAGGCTCTTGTCGTTCCCCGGTTCCGCCTACGTGAAAGTGGCCGAGGGCTGCTCAAACCGCTGCACCTATTGCGCCATCCCGCTGATCCGTGGCGACCTTGCGAGCAAGTCCGTGGAGTCGATCCTGGATGAAATACGGGGGCTCCTGGCCAGGGGGGTGAGGGAGCTAATTTTTATCGCCCAGGACCTCGGGAGCTTTGGATTGGATCGCGGTGGTGCCGAGCTGCCTCAGCTGATGAAGGCGGTCGGCTCACTGGATGGCCTATTCTGGGTGCGCCTTTTGTATATTCACCCCGACAGGTTCCCTAGGGAAATCCTGGAGATAATGTCACGCGACCCCCGGTTCCTCCCGTACTTCGATTTGCCGTTCCAGCACGCTGCTCCAAAGATCCTGCGGGCCATGGGCCGCACGGGAAGCGCGGAAGCGAACCTCGAGCTTCTGGATGAGATCCGCCGGCGCCTGCCGAGTGCGGTCGTCCGCTCTACGTTTCTGCTGGGATTCCCCGGTGAATCCGAGGAGGATTTCCAGCTCCTGCTCGATTTCCAGCGGAAGGCTCGTTTCACGTGGCTCGGGGCTTTCACCTATTCGCGGGAGGAAGGCACGCCGGCCTATGGCATGAAGGACAGGGTGACAAAGGCTATTGCCGAGCGGCGGCAGCACGAGATCGAGGGACGGCAGGTCCCGATCACCGCGGAGGCGCTCGACGCACAGGTCGGGCGGACGGTGGAGGTCCTCGTCGAGGAAAAAGTGGAAGGCGAAGACATGAGCATTGGGAGGGCGTACCTCCATGCTCCTGATGTGGACGGACTCGTGGTCGTGCGCCAAAGCCTCGCTCCGGGGCAATGGACACGGGTGCAAATCACGCGGAGAAATGGCGTTGACCTCGAAGCGGAGGTCGCTCCGTGAGTGATCCTGTCTGGTTGGAGGCGCTCAACCCCGAACAGAGGGAGGCGGTCGTCCACCAGGGAGGCCCGCTCCTCATCCTGGCAGGGGCCGGCTCGGGAAAGACCCGCGTCATCACCACGAAGATCGCCTACCTCGTGAGCTGTCTGGGCGTAAATCCCCGGTCCATCCTGGCAGTCACTTTTACCAACAAGGCCGCCCAGGAAATGAAGAGTCGCGTGCTGACCATAGTTCCCCGGGCCGAGGAAGCGATGGTGCGGACATTCCATTCATTCGGTGCTTGGTTCCTCCGCGTGAACGCGGCGCTGGCGGGGTTGAGCCCGCACTTCCATATCTACGACGAGGATGATTCCCTCTCGCTTCTGAAGGGAAGCCTCGAAAACGCCGGGGCGAAAGGGGTGCTTCGCCTGGCCTACAACCAGATCAGCCGCGCAAAGGATTTCGCCTTGAGCGCTGCCGCACCGCCGGATGAGATACGGCGCCACGGCTGTGATCCCAAGCAGTACGAGAGTTATGAAAGGGCGCTCCGAAAGACCGGCAACGTGGATTTCGGCGACCTGATCCTGCTTCCCATTGTCCTCATGCGCGAACACCCCGAGGTGCGCGAGCGGACGCGCCAGAGGTTCCAGGTCGTTCTCGTGGACGAGTACCAAGACTCAAACATCGCCCAGTTCCAGCTTCTCAAGGAGCTTTGGCGGCCCGAGACATACTTGTGCGTGGTCGGCGACGATGACCAGTCCATTTATCGCTTCCGGGGAGCGGAGGTTGGCAATATCCTCTCGTTTCCCGAAGTCTTTCCCGGCACGACGATCGTCCGCCTGGAGAGGAACTACCGCTCGACGCAGCCCATCCTCGATATCGCCTCTGCCGTGGTCAGCAACAACACAGGCAGGCTCGGGAAGACGCTCTGGACGGAGAAAAGCGCGGGAGAGCGTCCCGTGGTGTACTGCCTCGAAGACCAGGAAGAAGAGGCTGAGCTGTGCTCAAGGATCGTCGCCGACGGGTTCCGTGGCGACACGGCAATCCTTTACCGCATGAACGCGCAGTCGCTGCATTTCGAGAGGCTTTTCCGGGAGAAGCGCATTCCGTTCCGGCTGATCGGCACCACAGGCTTCTATTCTCGGGAGGAGGTCAAGGACGCGGTTGGGTATTTATCGCTTCTTGCGAACCCAAATGACGAGGTGCGCTTCCGCAGGGTTGTAAATAAACCTGGCCGGGGAATAGGGGAATTGAGCGTGGAGAAGATCGTCGCGGAATGGCGCTCCGGCGGCGGCACTCTCATGGAAGCTTCTCGTCGAATGGCGGCAAGGTTGCCTTCGCGCACGCGGGCCGGACTGCACGATCTTTTGACCATCAACGAGGAGCTGGCGTCCGCGCTCCCAGAGACCCCGCTCTCCGAGCTTGCACGGGTCCTGATATCTCGCACGGGGCTGTACGAGCTGTACAAGAGCAGGGACCGCTCCGACGGCACTGCCCGCTCGGCGAACCTGGAGGAGATGGTAAGCGATCTGGCCTCCTACGGGACGGGGCCGCAGGAGCTCGTTCGCTACCTGGAGGATGTGGCCCTCGCGAGCCCGGGGGATGAAAAGGCACAGGGCGACGCTGATGCGAAAGTGAGCCTGATCACCATCCACAACACCAAGGGTCTGGAGTTCGATAGGGTGATCATCACTGGCCTGGAGGAACAGATATTCCCGCATTCATCGAGCGACTGGGGGGAGCCTGAGGAGCTGGAGGAGGAGAGGCGGCTGTTCTACGTTGGGATCACCCGCGCTCGTGAAAAGCTCGTTATGACGTGGTGCAGGCGGAGGCGGATCTTCGGCAGATACTCCGACATGGCGCCGTCACGGTTCCTGGATGAGATCCCCGAAGGCACAGCGGAACGGGTGGGGGAGGATAAAGAGGCGGAGGCGGCGGATGACTACCCGGTAGGATCCGGCGTCTACCATGACGAATATGGCCCCGGCGTCGTGGAAAGGAAATGGTATACTGACGGGACCCTTCTCGTGCAGGTCAGGTTCGAGTCCGGAAGGGTCGCGAAGTTCCTGCCGAAATATACACGGCTGGAGCGGATAAGCTTCGGTGAATAGGGGTAGCCAACGGGGGGAGGGGAGGGATGAAAGACGTTCAGGGAGGCCCGGACTACAGAAAAACGCCAATTCAGAAGGTGGGAATCCGCCACATCCGCTATCCCATCACCGTCCGCGACAAGAACAGGGAAAAGCAGGACACCGTGGCCAACCTCACGCTGTCGGTGAACCTCCCGCACAACTACCGCGGGACGCATATGAGCAGGCTTATTGAGGTGTTGGACCGATTCAAGAACGAGGTGAGCTACCACACCCTGGATGTCATTCTTCTGGAGATCAAGAAGGCGCTGAACGCCGAGGAGTCTCATATCGAGATCGCGTTCCCGTTCTTTCAGCGCACGCAGGCCCCTGTTTCCGGCATGGAATCCACGATGTCCTACGACTGCCTCATCTCGGGCTCGTACGCCAGGCGCTTGGAGATTGCCACCCGTGTGGAGGTCCCGGTGCATACCCTCTGTCCGTGCTCGCGCGAGATATCGCGCGTGTCCGCGCACAACCAGAGGGGAACGGTCTCCATCACGGTGGGAATGACGAAGTTCATCTGGATCGAGGACTTGATTGAGATTGCCGAGACCTCCGC
>Ga0326727_10014147_pt1 | contig 17483 bp, 13 predicted proteins | sample MB2enrmetagenome_FD_207643 | JGI IMG/M metagenome (GOLD analysis project Ga0326727, IMG submission 207643) | Lab enriched peat soil microbial communities from McLean, Ithaca, NY, United States - MB29MY | ecosystem: Environmental > Terrestrial > Soil > Wetlands > Peat | place: USA: New York...
ATCGAAACCTGAAACCGCCACAGCAAGCGCCGCCAGCCATATCCTGATATGACTGGCGGCATGAAAATGAGCTTTTACTACATCTTCAAACCGCCACTTCTAAGACATATTCACACCGTCGCCAACACCTACAAAACGCTCTTGGGGCTTCTATACAGTACAGGCATCCGAATCGGTGAGGCATTGGCCTTGAACCTGGAAGACTTTTACGGCACCGACGAGCGGCTCTTCATCGCGAAGGGCAAGTTCCGCAAGGCCCGTTGGGTGCCCCTGTCTTCTTCTACTTGCCGAGCGTTGCAGTTGTATCTGGACAAGCGCATGCGTATCAAGCCCCACTTGCCTGACTCTCCGTTGTTCTTGAACCTACGATCCCAACGGTTGCACTACACTACGATCGAACACACCTTTAAGCGATTATTGGACCAATGCAAAATATCCAACGGCGAACACACCGCCCCCCTAATTCACGACGTTCGGCACAGTTTCGCCGTCCACAGACTTCTGGCCTGGTACAAGGACGGGAAGGATGTGAACGCACGGCTGCCTTGGCTGGCAACCTATATGGGCCATGTGCACATAGAATCGGCCCAAGTATACCTTCAAGCCACACCGGAACTGACCGAACAAGTTTCTCAGCGCTTCTACGAATACTATCTACAACAAGTTGAACATGGAGGAAAATCATGAAAACCATTCTAGCTAACTATATGAAACGTTTTTTCAGTCAATATCTGCCGCTACAGAAAGGACTTTCCATTAATACTATTTTGTCTTACCGCGATGCAATCAAGTTGCTTTTTTGCTATGCTGCCGACACACTCAAAAAAAGCGTCGACGATCTGAAGGTCGAAGAAATCGAGGAATCGCTTGTATTGACTTTCCTGGATTATCTTGAAAACTCCAGAAGCTGTACCCCACAAACACGAAATGAAAGACTGGCAGCCATCCGAATGTTTTTCGCTTTCATCGCCCGAGAGGAGCCAGCGTTGACCCTCCAGTGTCAAAGGATCCGTACCATCCCACTGAAACGCACTGAACATAAGACCGTCGACTACCTTGAGGAACAGGAGATGCAAGCTTTGCTCGACACGGTGAATGTCGACTCGCGTACCGGAATCCGCGACAGAGCATTGCTGCTGCTGCTCTACAATACCGGTGCTCGTGTCAGTGAAATTGTAGGGATCAAGACGTCAGCCTTACATCTGCAAGGATCACCTCACGTTACGCTCCTTGGAAAGGGCAAGAAGCACCGGAGTTGTCCGCTATGGCCTGAAACGGCACAGGCTCTACAGGCGTACCTAAAATGCCGTACCCCAAATGGTCCGGCAGACGAACAGGTGTTCCTTAACGCCAACGGCGCACCAGTCTCACGCTTTGGGATTCGCCATATCACGAGTAAATATGCAATATCTGCCCAGAGTAAATGCCCATCCCTTAACACAAAGACCATCAGCCCGCATACGCTTCGCCATACAACCGCCATACATCTGCTGCGGGCCGGTAACGATATCAATATGGTCAGCTACTGGCTGGGACACGTCAACATCAACACCACACACATCTATGTAGAAATAGACATGGAAATGAAGCGGAAAATGCTCCAGAAGACAGAAGCTCCACTTGTCGACAAAACCATGCCGTGGCAAAAATCCGAGGTTTTGGACTGGCTTGCAACGCTTTCAAAGTCACCACAATTATGTGCAGCAAATACTGATCGGAGGCAAGAATGACGGAACATGAAGTTCTTAACTTCACATTACTTTCAACTTCACATTATATTTCTAATGTTGAGCTCAACATTAGAGATAAATATTAGATATTATTGGAGAAATCACCCCACCCTGAGGACACCCCATCGCTGGCTATCTTTTCCCCATTCTCTACTACTCCGGCCTTGAGGAAGCGCTTTACCATGCGCAGCACAAGCTTGTCACCTACCCGCTGGCTGAGAAACTTCATAATCCAGTTCTGGTCCATGCTATTGAAGAAGTTTTTGATATCAGCTTCTGCAATATAGTTGACCATCCCCTCCTCAGCCGTAAGATTCAGTGCCCGTAGTGCCTGATGGCAACTCCGGTCATGACGGAATCCATACGAGTCTTCGATGAAATCCTGCTCGTATACTGCTTCCAGTATCCGAACCAGTCCCGCCTCTACCAGCTTGTCTTCTATGCATGTTATCCCCAAGGGACGTAGTTTGTTGCTGCCAGGCTTTGGAATGTACGTCCGCCGAACAGGTTGCGGAATGTATGCCATCCGGTGTAGTCTCTCCAGCAATTTCGCCAGATTGCTGTCCAGGTTCTCGGCATATTCCTCCTTGGTCACATTGTCAATGCCCGCAGCAGCATTCTCCCTCAGCCCCTGAAAGCATTCCCGCAGAAGTTCCTCGTTCATCAGGTAATACAGGTTGGTAAATCTGAACGCAGGCTCCTGTCGGGCTTTCTCCGCTATGCGGTGTAATTTCGTTGCCACCGGTTCATCGCTTCTGCGAGCGTCCGATGTCTCCTCACACCCCTCTACCACGTGTAGCTCCCTTCCCTCCAGCGGCATTACCCGCCTTCACAGGTATTATTGAGCTATCCGACTCCCTGCTAAAACCTATTTGCCTTCCTTCCTCTTCGGTTGTCCGGCATACTCCCTTTCGGAAGAGGCGCAGGGTCTCCCGGGTTACCGCATAATCACAATGTCAGGCATGCCATGGTCTACGACCCCGGAGAAGCAAGCATCTCCTTGCCATTTACGTCGATGCTTGTGTTGACTTCCACTTATGGCACAGTGTCGTCCTTCTCTTCTTAGCACTTTCGAGGCTCAATCCCTTCAACCTTTCGGCTTACGGCCTGCCTGCTTGCTGTCCTACGCTTAAAATTTGATGTCACCATCAAATCTCCAAGGACTTGCTACCCGGCGGTTGGCCCCCTTCCGGGGCGGGGTTCTCACCCGTGAGATTATGCGACCTTGCCCGGCCGCAACACCATACATAACTTCTCACGATTCCTTACAGGTATGAGGATGGTGACATTGTCGCCTTGAGGTGATCGGGACGGTGATTGTATAATAACCGGCCCTCCTCGTAGCCAGGCATTCGCGGAAACCACTACCGCATCGCTCTATGGCGAAAGCTGCTACCTAATGAACTGATATCCCAAACCTCTTGTAATAATTAGCCAGGCCGATGATCGAAGTATAGGCGGGATTGAGCTCAACAACCTCGATCCCAAAGCAATAAGCCATGGATTTAATGCCCTGAATGATCTTGTTATAGGAAAATCTGTAAATCATCCTGGCGTGCTTGTCGGGCAGAAAAACGGTGCGCGCATGTTTAGGTTAAAGCCTTCCGTTGTTTCCATCGCTTCCAGCTTCGTGGCAAAGAGACCCCACTCCATGCATCGCGTTTCCATCATCCCCCCTCTCGCCCGGAAAGTTGGATTTGCCGATTCCGGTTGGCAGTTATGGCTATCCCAAGTAAGTCTTCCTATCCAAGGTAACCGACCAGATAGAGTACTTTTCCGGAAGATTCTTCTTCAAATTTCAAGATGAATGACTCACCTCTGACACGTATGCCCAGTTTCTTTGAGAGGTTCTCAATCAAACCGATAAAAATCTTATCCTGATCCAGGATTGTGCACGCTACCAAGCCAGTAAAGCGATGCAGAAATTCTTCGATCAACATAGTGATCGTCTGAGCATCTATCAGTTACCAACATACTCACCTGATTATAATCCGATCGAGAAACTTTGGGAAAAAGTGAAACCGGACGGAACTCACTTGCATAGCTTTCCCAAATTCGATGATCTGTCGAAAAAGTAAAGAGATATTCCCTCTCTTTGAAAATTGTATAGAGAATGTGCTTTCTCTCTTTGGCTTTTACAATGAACCAGAAAATCAGATGGATCTTGAGGCTGCATCAATTACGCTCAAATTCTTTTACCTAAAAACATAGTAGGCTTTTTCATTCTCCTACGTCTGTGTACATAATTGTCACTAAAGGGTTCCTGGAAGCATATTTATGCATTTCGTGTGCCAATATAATTTAAATATATAGATTATAATATGTTTTTATGTTATTCGGCTGGGGTGAGCGTTACTAAATTGTACATTTCAAATTCGACATAATATTCCTGGACATAGCCATATTCCAGGGATACGGCAGAATTGATGTCGAATTACTTATGTACTTTTTAGTATGTATAACAAACCGACACGGCTTCTACCGAATTATAATCAATACAAAGGAGTAAGCGGCAATGCCAACAACATCATCGTGTGATTGCGATCGGAATCAGATGATTCTTTACAACGTTGGGAAATGCCCCTTAAGCGATCCTACTCATCCTCTCGCACAAACGATATATGTTGCTGGATAGCGCTGCCCGACGAAGTATTCACTAAGCGTCAAAACGAAGTAAAGCCTCACATCCATATAATTTACCAATTTAACTCCTGTAATGTTTTTCGATAACAGACCCGGAATGTGCTTGCAAATCCCTCCGCGTTTATCGGGAAAGCAGTCAACGGCAGATCGCTGTCTCCTCTGGTCTGATGTCTGTGGTCTCTAGTCCCTGGTTAGCAAGCAATCACCGGATAAATCTTTAACACCTGCCACTAATTTAACATTCATGCCCCTCCCCTTTCCTTTCCCATGCTTTTGGCTTTTCAGAGAGTTCGACATCTCAATTTTTATAACATATGGTATATCTCATAAAATCTTCGTAAAGGGCACAATCCATCGTTAACGCAGGAAAATTTGATTTTACTTTCTTTGGTATATTTTATGAATATAAGAATTAAGTAGTCAAGTTGGCATTTCTCTCGTGGGTGAACCACTTTTTACATAAAATAGATTTACTTAGAAGCTGTAAAATGAGAAAATATGGCAATGATCGCGGTATTCATAGCGAAATGACGAGGAACGCCCCTTTTATCCCACTGATTCCCCTGGCTATCAAGATCGATTCTCCGTGGTCGATCTTCTTCCGGCACTTGCGTGTCGGCGAAAGGGATGAATAACTTTCTTCTTTACAAGTTCATAACGATGCGAGATGATGCGGAAATCTTTACCAGCGCGACTTGGGCTAAGAGAAAGAACCCCGGTCCTAAATAGGAGATTATATGAAAATTTTTATGCTGGGTATCTCTATACTGCTTGTTCTCGCAACGGGACCAGCCTCTGCCGGTGACTATCTGATCGGCGAAGGTGACGGACTCGATATCTCAGTCTGGGGGGTTAAAGACCTCGATGTTTCCGTCAAGGTACGCCCCGACGGCAAGATCACCATTCCAGGCTTGGGCGACGTAACAGCCAGCGGTTTTACCCCCAAGCATCTCCAGAGCGCCCTAGCCGTTCGGCTCAAGGAACTGGTCAAGAATCCGATCGTTACGGTCTCAGTGCGCGAGATTACCAACAGCAAGGTTTATATCTTTGGCGGCGGTGTCCAGTCCGGGGTCATAGACCTTAACCGCCGAACGACCCTTCTGCAGCTTCTCTGCCTGATCGGCAATGTACCTTCTCCGCCGGCGGCCGCCGTGGTAGGCTCGCCGACAGTCTCCGCTGGGGCCAGCGCCAACGTGGCCGATTACCGGAAGGCTTATGTTCTTCGCAACGGGAAGAAAGTCAAAGAAGATTTTTACAAGCTTTTCATCGACGGCGACACGAGCGAGGATATCATCATCGAGTCTAACGATTACATATTCATACCCCAACTGCTTGACAAAAACATTTATGTTCTCGGCGCAGTTACTATACCCCGCTCCATAGAGTACAGGGAGGGTATGACGGTCATTGAGGCGATCCTAGAATGCGGCGGATTCACCAAATTCGCCAAACAGAACGACACTCTTGTTCTCCACAAGGATACGAACAAAGATACAGCCATCGTGGTTAAAGCGAAGGACCTGATCACTGACGGCGACCTGAAACAAAACGTCAAGCTGAAACCGGGAGACTATGTCATTGTCAATGAAAGCATGTTTTAGGGGGAGCGAACAGCGGTGGTCCCTGTTCAACTGTTTCACTGTTCAATTGTACGCTGTTAAACAATACGCAGTACGCTGTAAACGGAGTTTCCATGGAGAACGAATTCAACGATAGAGAATTCAACTTTAGAAAAATTCTCAATCTTTTGCCCATGCACAAGCAGCTGTTTGCCATCGTCGCATTGGCCATCATGAGCGGAGTGGTTGTTATCACCTACATCATACCGAAAAAATATGAGGCACGGAGTATTTTTTTTGTTGAACAAAATGTCCTCAAAGATCTGGTCGCAGGAATTGGCGGAACACCTTCCAATTCCGAGGCAGATACTCAAAGGGAGCTGATTTCATCGTCAAAATTATTACAAAAAAAGAGCCTTATGACAAAAGTCATTAATGACCTCGGCCTTAACCTGAAGATACAGGGAGCTGCTCGTTTTGAAGAAACGATTATAAGGTTGCAGAAAAAAACTAATATTGATGTAGATAATAGAGACGGCCTGATCACCGTCTCTTTCATCGATAAAAACCCCCGCTTTGCCAGAGACTACGTGAATGCGCTGGTACGACGATTTATCGAAGATAATTTATCCACAAAAAGGGAGGAATCATCCGGCGCCACAAGTTTTATCTCCGAGCAGATCGCATTGTACAAAGAGAAAATTGACAAGGCCGATGCCGAAATAAACAATTTCAGAAGAGAAAAAGGCGCCCTCCTTTCCTCCGAATCAGTAAACTCTCAGTCCGAGATCGGCACGGTGCAGCAGCGGCTGGATGACCTGATTCTGAAGCGCTCCCAGCTCGAAGCAATGCGCAAACATTTGAAGAGTAACAACCCGGCAAGAGCCAAGCTCCTTGCCCTTCAGAAAAGGCTGGAAGAGCTACGCGTGGACTACACGGATAAATACCCTGAGGTGTTGAAGGTAAAGGCGGATATCGAAGCGGCCAAAACGGAGCTCAATGGAAGTTCGACCGGTTCTTCTTCAGTGGTTACCGACCCGTCTGAGCTTGAGAGGATAGAAGCGGAGTTGCAGGCCGTCAGAATCAGCGAGGCAAATGAGCGCGCCATCCTGGCAAACTCGAGGGGACTGTTGTGGGAAGGCCCACGCGCTAGAGCAACTCTGGAAAAAATGATCCAGGAAAGAAACAAATATGGAAATATTTATGATCAGTTGGTGGCCAAGGGGGGGCAGGCAGAAGTTACAAAACAGATGGAAATGCAGAACAAGTCACCATCCTACAGGATCGTGGAGCCGGCCCAACTCCCTGTCATACCGATCAGCCCCAACCGTGTAAACTTCATCCTTTTGGGGATTGTCGCCGGGATAGCGGGCGGATTTGTACTGCTGTTGGCAATCAATTACTTCGACAGGACGGTCAAGACCGCCGACACATTGAAGGAGCTCGGCGTACAGGTTGTTGCGACCATTCCTAAAATCATCGACCCGAAATTAGCCGGAAAAGAGCGGCGCAGGGATCTGCGGCTCTACATTGCCTCCGGAGCCTACTTCTCCATGATCCTCGCCCTGCTGGTGCTCGAGGTAATGAATTTGTCTCCTGTGGAAAGAATTATTGGACTTATTAACGGATAATAGATTGTGGTAAAATTATTAATTGATAGTGTAAAATGAGTGGCAAGTGAATAGTTTAAATTAGGTACTTTTAACTGTCTCAAATTATAAACCACTATTTAACTGGTCAGTGGTCTCTTTGAGAAAGGAAACAAATGAGCAGAATCGAGCAGGCACTGGAAAAGGCCGCACATTTGAGGACTACCACCAGCAGCGCTGTTAAGACCAAAGAGCCCGGGAATGCATCTGTACAGGCCATCCGGCAGCATACGCTGCTTCCGCCAATGGACGGCGCCGAATTCAAGACGCATATTGAGAATCCGCTTCTCGCCACACTGTGTGATCCTCATTCTCCCGTGAGCGAGGAATATCGAAAACTCAAATCGGTCGTGTCCGCTTTTGCGCAACAGGGTAAGTTTAAAAACGTCATTATGGTGACGAGTTCCGTCAGCGGTGAGGGGAAAAGCATCACCTCCCTCAATCTCGCCATAACCCTTGCCCAGGAATTCGACCACACCGTGCTTCTGGTCGATGCCGACCTGAGAAAACCGTCGCTCGAGGGGTATCTCGGCATGAATACAGGGAAGGGGCTGTCGGATTATCTTAGCGGAAAAGCCGTATTAAGCGAACTGCTTATAAAGAGCGGCATCGGCAGGCTTACCCTCTTGCCGGGGGGGTCGCCGCTCAGAAACCCTGTAGAGCTTTTTTCGTCGCAGAAGATGAGAGATTTTATCTTAGAAATCAAGAACCGCTACCCCGACCGCTTCATCATCATCGACACCCCTCCCACGCTTCCCTTTGCCGAAACACGGTCACTTAGCGCCCTTGTGGATGGCGTGCTTTTTGTCATCAGGGAGGGAAGCGTGACCCCGGAGAACATCCTGGAGGCAATGAATACCTTCGACAGCGAAAAGCTGATCGGCACTGTCTATAATGATGCGACCAAGGCAAGCCTGAACGGACACTATCATTATTACGGGTACGGATACGGGTACAGCGGACAGGAAATGGGAATCAGTCACAAGAGACAAGAAACCGGGAGTTTTCTGTCACGCTTGTTAAGGCGCTGATGGACCAGTGACCACTGTTTTACTGTTTAATTGTCCACTGAATCAAAGGAGTAAGCATGTATCAATCGTTTTTCAACCTGACGAGCAAACCGTTTGATCTTCTGCCCAACCCGTATTTTCTTTACCTTAGCAAGTCACATAAAAGGGCGTTGACCTACATCGACTATGCCATACGGGAACGGGCGGGATTCATCCTTGTTACCGGTGAGATCGGCTCGGGTAAAACCACCCTCATCCGCAGCCTCATCAACAGACATCATGAAAGCATTGTTCTCGCCAGGGTTTTCAATACAAGAGTCAGTTCAGAACAGCTCATGTCCATGATCAATGACGATTTCGACATTGCTGAGAAGAATGTTGTAGAAAAAACCGCACTTCTACGTAATCTAAATGAATTCCTGATAGAGCAGTACGCCAAGGGAAACAAGCCGGTGCTCATCATAGACGAGGCGCAGAATCTGACCCCTGAGACTCTTGAGGATGTGCGGATGCTTTCTAATCTGGAAACCGATAATGCCAAGCTGCTGCAGATTATTCTTGTCGGCCAACCCGAGCTACGCCAGACATTGGCTTTGCCCAGTCTCATGCAACTGCGCCAGAGAATCTGTTTTCACTGTCACATCCAACCGCTGAAGCAGGAGGAAGTGGGAGAATATATTCTGCACCGTCTGGAAATCGCCGGCAACAGGCAAGCGGTTCTTTTTTCGCCATTGGCTATAGATACGATCTGGAAATACAGCAGGGGGATCCCCCGCCTTATAAACATCATCTGCGACTTTCTCATGATTTCAGCGTTCGCCGAAGAAAAAAAACAGATCGATGAAGAAATGGTCCTGGACATCACTGGCGACCTTGACTTTGAAAACCAGTACTGGTCCAGCAGCATGCCAGATCTATCAACTGATGGTAAAACCATATCAATGATTACCGGAACTGAGTCAGCAACCGCCATAGCAAAATTGCTCCGAGAAGTAACCGAACGTCTCGATAAAATGGGAAAAGAGGCGGCGGAATACAGAAAGACAGCCGACAAGGTATTTGATGAGAAACTTGCCGCATGGGGCAATGCCTTGCTGCTTCAGGTGCATGAAACCAATGACTCAATCGGCATCATAAACAAGAAAATTGAAAACATAATAAAAGAGATGGAAAATTTCACGCAATACGAAGAAGATAAAAATCAAAATAATGGTTTTCTGAGGAAAATATTTAAGTAAAAGCGTACAGAATATAGCGGATAGAAAGGTTGACGTAATAGTTCGGGATTACAAGGAGTTGTGCGCTATTAACCTATTTTTAACGCCATCATAAATAACTCTAGCTATTATAGGGTGTTAGAGTCAAATGGCACTACATTCGTGCAATTTTGCGTTACATAGTCAGTTTCTGTATTCCTCCAGGGGTTGTTGAAACACCCAGCTTCTCGCAAATCTCTTTCAGATTCTTCTCGGCAACGGTGGCCTAACGGATATTCAGGGTTCTGCAATCGCGCTGCCTGAAGGTGGCTGTTACTCGCTGCTTTACTGACAGAGTCTCCTGCAGGTTTGTCCCAGCTTGCGGTGACACCCTATACTTTCAGTTTGCTTCTGATTACCTATACTGCCCAATAGGCTGAGACTTTGATAAACAGATGACCTTCCGTCCTTTCTTCTTTATGGTGAAATATGGGACCAGTCCCAACTCCGATTTAAGGCTGTGAAACACCGTCTCCGGATCGGTCAGCATGGTATAGGTCTGCCATAGCATGGCCTCATCCCAGGTGAGCACGTTGCTGCGCGGGCAATATACGCCGGGAGGGTTAGCTGTGTTCCATCAACCGGAGTTTTCTCCCAGGTAAACACTGGAGCGGAGATATCAGCACTGGTGAAAATGATCGAAGAAGGCATGCTTTAACCCGTCATCAATCATAAAATACCAGATACCGGGACATACCCCTGACAGCGGTTTAGCCATGGAAGCGACAAGAGAAATATATTGGAATGTGGGGCACGGGGTTATTGTCCCCCTCTACCTGCTCGGCATTACCGCCATCGTCATTTGCGGATGGGGATTTTACCAGCGCATACGTGTATATAGCCTGGGCAGGCCGCTCGACCGGTTCGACCGGTTCCCCCTGCGGATCACTCTGATGCTGAGGCACATACTGACCCAGAGCAAGGTGTTGCGGGAACCTGGCCCTGGCTCCCTCCACGCTCTCTTCTTTTGGGGATTCGGCCTCCTCTTTATCGGCACCCTGCTGATCATGGTCCAGGCCGACTTGAGTGATCCGCTCTTCCATCTCCGCTTTCTCAAAGGGGGATTCTACAAGCTTTTTTCGCTTCTCCTCGACATTGCCGGAGGAGTCGCCATCGTTATGCTGGTTGGGTTACAGGTGCGGCGTTTCTACATAAAACCGGCGGGGCTGCAAACGGTACGTGACGACTACCTCATCCACTCTCTCCTCTTAACCATCCTCATTACCGGCTTCACCGTTGAGGGAGTGCGGATAGCCTCCTCAGAGATCGGAATTAATCCCGTTCTGGCACGTTTCTCCCCCATCGGACTGAGCGTTGGCCAGCTCTTTTTGGCGCTGTCTCCTGTCCAGCTTTCCCTTGTACACAAGTTTCTCTGGTGGTTCCACTGCTTTCTGGCCATGGGGTTCATCGCTCTTATACCTTTTACAAAGCTTCGCCATATCTTCACCATACCAGCCAATTATCTTTTGACCGATCTCGGGCCGAAGGGGGCTATTACCGCCATCGACCTGGAGGATGAGAGCATCACGCAATTTGGCACGGCCGAGGTCGTTGACCTTAGCTGGAAGGATATATTCGATACCGATGCTTGTACCAGCTGCAAGAGATGCCAGGATCAATGCCCCGCATGGAACACCGACAAACCCCTCTCCCCCATGAAAGTCATCCAACAGATCGGAGAGGTGGCCTTCGGCAAATCAGTGACGGGCCTTGTAACTTTGGTCGGCGAGGATGCTCTCTGGTCGTGCACCACCTGCCGGGCTTGCCAGGAGATCTGCCCTGCCGATATCGAACACGTCAACAAGATACTAGAAATGCGCAGAAACCTTCTCCTCATGGAGGGTAAATTCCCCGGTGATGCGGTGCGCACTGCCTTCGAGAATATTGAAGTGAACGCCAATCCCTTCGGTCTGGCCCTTGCCGGCCGCGGGGATTGGGCGGAAGGGCTCGATATAAGGTTCATGGCCACTGACGCCGATATAGAAATTCTCTACTTTACTGGCTGTTATGCTTCCTTCGACTGGCGCAATCGCGAGGTGGCGCGGAGATTTGTAAAAATCTGCAATGCAGCCAACGTGAAGGTCGGTATCCTCGGCAAGGAGGAGAAATGCTGCGGAGAGCCGCCGCGCAAGCTGGGAAACGAGTATCTATACCAGATGATGGCGCAAGAGAACATCGAGCTGATCAGGAGCTACGGCGTGAAAAGGATCGTCACCACCTGCCCCCACTGCTTCAACACCCTGGGACGGGACTACAAGGAACTAGGTCTGGATATTCCGGTCGAGCATTACACAACCTTCATAGCCGGTCTCTTGTCCGGGGGGAGGCTCGCGCTCGAACCGGCGCGGTTCGACTTCACCTATCACGACTCCTGTTATCTGGGGCGCTATATGGACATTCTCACCGCCCCTCGCGAACTTCTGCGCCAAGCCGGAGGCCGCCTCACCGAGATGGCGAAGTGCGGTTACTTGAGTTTCTGCTGCGGCGCAGGCGGTGGCCGGATCCTGGCCGAAGAGAGGCTGGGGAGTAGAATCAATGCGGCACGGATAGATATGGCAAAGAAGACGGGGGCGCCGCTCCTGGTTTCCAACTGCCCCTTTTGTCTCACCATGTTTGAGGACGGCATCAAGACTAGCGGCTACGAAGGGGAACTAGCCGTGAAGGACCTTGCGGAGATTGTGGCTGAGAGGATAAAGATAAAATAGATGTTAAGAACAATACTTTTCACTTAATTTATACTTTGATGTAGTTACTAAAATCTTGGAATAAGGCGATTGGTACGGATGCTGATTTGCTCTGGAGAGTTAAGGCAATTCTCTGCCTGCTACGCGAAAAGAGGCTTCCTGATGGCTCTTACCTGAGCAAGGTCTCCGAGTCTAATAAAGACCAGAGGCACAAAGAAAATGGAGTTGTCGTTCGAGTCATAGAATACCGATTGGAGGGAGTTGATGGTGCGGAACCCATCTACCGCCTGCTCACTTCAATTCTAGGCCGAGAAAGAGCTAACGCCGCAGAATTGACCGCTCTGTATCATAAACGATGGTAAATAGGCGTGTCCAGACAAGGGCACGTATTCCAGTCGGTGAAAGTCCGACCTAGGCTAAAAGACTCAAGCCTCGTAGCACGGGAGGCGCCGTGGCGCGAAAGCAAGACGGTGAAGCCCTCCGACAACATCCTCGATAAGGAGGGTGCGCAACGCACCAGGTTGCAACGAGCAGTGAACGCAGACGTAGCCTCGTCACACGCGAATCCGGTGGCCGAGACGGTCTATAACGCGCGAAGGCAGCAAGGGCCGATCGAAAAGAGTCCGATGCGGCGGTCCTCACCGGCGGGGTATCAGCGGCGACATGGTGCGAAGGATTACGTGGCAACTGGAGAAGCCCGCGGGACCCGGCGGAGAAACCCCGTCGAGAAGATTCGGCCTATAACCGTGATCGGGAAATGGCCGGGTAGGTTCCAGGGTGGCGGATCGGGTCGTAGTGCTGTTGATCGGCGTGCAGCAAAACACGCCAGGAGGGAAGGGCCCGGACCGGTGGGTATTGCGCCGTGCAAGGCGAGGCAGGGGTGAAATGATAAAAACACCCATCAGTTTGCAGGAACTGCGGCGGCGGATATACCGCAAGGCGAAGTCTGAAGCAACGCATCGCTTCTGGGGGCTCTTCGTGCATGTTGTCAAGATGGGAGACCCTCATGGAGGCCTATCGGACTGCCAAGAGGAATGGCGGTGCCCCGGGTAGTGACGGGCAAACCTTTGCCGAGATTGAACAGGCAGGGGTGACCGACTTCCTCGAAACAGTGCGAGAAGAACTCCTCACTGGCAGCTATCAACCCCGTGCGAATCGCCGGGTGGACATCCCAAAGGATAACGGCAAGGTCAGAACTCTTCAGATTTCCTGTATTCGCGATCGCGTAGTCCAGGGAGCACTGAAGTTGATCCTCGAAGCTATATTTGAGGCGGACTTCTGCCCAAACTCTTACGGATTCCGCCCCCGGCGGTCGCCACACCGTGCCCTTGCTGAAGTAAGGCGCAGTGTGCTGCGACGGATGTCCACTGTCATCGATGTCGATTTGTCAAAGTATTTTGACACAATTCGGCACTCGGTGCTATTGGACAAGATTGCCCGGCGGGTGCAGGACCCACAGGTCATGCACCTGGTCAAGCAGATTCTAAAGACCAGTGGGCCACTCGTCCCCCAAGGGGGTCCGTTCAGTCCGTTGGCCGCCAACATCTACTTGAACGAAATGTACTGGGCTTTCGACGCCATCCGCCGCAAGACGGCAGAGGGATCTTATGAGGCCGTCAATAACTATCCTCCGGCAAAGCCGGAGGTATTACGATTGCTGCCCCCTCAAAGGGGGCTGACCGCAATCGGTCAAAGTCAAAACCCGAGAACCCTGACATCTCGGTTTGGCAACTGCACCCATATATTGTGGGGTGAAGCGTATTGCCGCAAAAGTCAAACTTTGGGAGTCCTCCGGCAGAGCCGGAGGTTTACCTTGAAGAAATTATCACAGGTTTGCTGATGATATTGTCATCACCGTCAGCGGTCATAGCAGTAAGCGGGGTTGGGCGGAACGAGCCCTGAACCGGCTACAGGAACATCTGGTCCCTCTTGGGGTCACGATGAACACGGAGAAGACCAAGGTGGTAGACACCCTGAACGGTGAGGCCTTTGGGTTCCTCGGGTTTGAACTGCGCCGCGTCCCGAAGCGTGAATCCTCTGGATACTTCATCCTGCTGACTCCGAAAAAGAAAGCCCGATTGGCCATCAAAGCCAAGATTCGTGAACTGGTCCGGAAAGGGGGCGCAACCCCCATGAAGGTACTTGTGTTCCGAATCAACGCCACTCTGGCGGGTTGGGTCAACTACTTTCGGATAGGCAACTCCAGCCGCGCCTTCAGTGAAGTGCGCGACTATGTCGAGATGAAGGTCCGCACCCTGCTCACGCGCCGGAAGCGCCGGCGAAAGCGGAGCGTCGGTTGGCGGCAGTGGAGTAACGTGTACCTTTACGATGTGCTCGGGTTGTACTGGGACTGGAAAATCCATCCCTTGCCGAGCCCTGACAAGTGCAAGTGAAAGTGGCCGTCAGCACGACAGGACCCATAACCCTTACGACGAAACCCACTGGGTGAGCTGCTTGAGGGAAAACCTCACGAGCAGTTCTTATGGGGAGGAGCTGGAAACGGGCCGGATTCAAGCCTGGTACCGCGCCAGTCCTTTACCCGACAGACTTAGCTGGACGAACTGAAAACCCATTTGCGCGACTCCAAAATAGTGATGCACAGTAAGACCCCTGACCTGGTACGGCAGAAATTCTATGGCCTGATGTTGGCACACATCGCAATCTGTGGCTTCATGAATGAGGCCGCTCTAAAAGTGGGCGAAGACCGGGATAGGCTATCATTTCTTCACGCTAAACGCGTAGTTCGACGCAAGATCGCAAGCTTCGTGGCACCGCCCCCTTCAGGACAGGAAAGCATCCCAAGAGGCTGTCCTCATGGAGATACTTGAGGGGCGCGTCGTGTCGAACAGGTCGCGTCGCAACCCCCGGGCCGTGAAAAGGAAAATGAGAGGTTATCCGCTTCGCCCAAGGGAGCAGTCGCATAATATGCGAATCATGATCGAAAATCATTTTATAGTCATTTAATGAACAGTATTGAATTTAAGGCAGAAGGATGAAGGTTGACTTATTCCTGAAAGTATTCAGCCTTCAGTCTAACGACCTAAACTTCGCGGAGGTATTCGTGAAAATACTTGTCTGTGTCAAACAGGTGCCGGACCTGGACTCCCGGTTCGAGGCGAACGCAACTGGGGTCTGGTTTGACGAGGCCAACCTGGCCTGGCGGATGAACGAATATGACGAATTCGCCGTCGAACAGGCCGTGCAACTGAAGGAGCAATTGGGGGAAGCCCCCGAGGTGACGGTCCTCTCCATCGGCCCCGATCGAGTGCTGGAGGTGATAAGGAAGGCTCTGGCAATGGGGTGCGACTGCGGAGTCCATCTCCGGGATCCGGAAATTTCACTAAAAGATCCGTGGCAGGTCGCCGGGATCATTGCCGCCTATGCCGGAGGGGAGGGGTTCGACCTGATCTTCACCGGTATGCAGTCCCAGGACCGCGCCTCGGCTCAGGTAGGTGTCATTGCCGCTGAACTGCTGGCTCTTTCCTGCGTCACCACCCTGGTCGGCTTCTCTTTTGACAACGGGGCCATCACCGTCAAACGGGAGTTGGAAGGGGGCACCAGAGGGGTGGTGCGGCTCAGGACCCCGGCGTTGCTAACCTGCCAGCTCGGCCTCAACGTCCCCCGCTACCCGACCCTTCCCAACATTTTGAAAGCCAGAAAGAAGGAGATCCGGACCATTCAGGCGGCCGACCTTCCCACGTTCGCCCCAATGGCGGCCACGACCGGATTCTTCCCGCCGGCCAGGAACTGGAGCGGCATCGTCCTGGAAGGGGAGTTGAACTGCCTGGTCGACAAACTGGCGGAAATTCTGCAAGAGAAAACCGCGGTGCTGCGGTAGGAGTAGTTATGAAGACATTGCTGATCGGCGAATTCCGCGAAGGGAAACTTCTGGATTCTACCTATGAATTGCTCGGCTTTGCCGCCCAATCCGTAGGAGAAACGGCAATGTTCCTGGTCGGCAGCGACAACCAGCTCCCCGCCTACGGCGGCCGTCTCTACCTGGCGGATGTCAGGAAGTATGGTGAATACAACCCCGACCAACATAAGGAGCTCATCCTGACGGCCATCCAAGATGAGCAGCCCGATTATATTGTCTTCAGTCACTCCTCATACGGCTGGGACCTGGCGCCGCGGGTGGCGACAAGCCTCAGGGTCGCCCAGGTGTCGGAGGTTGTCGCTCTTAGCACCGAAGGCTTTGAGGTCAGCTGCTGTAACGCCAAGATGCGGCGGACGGTGAAGCCGACCACGGCCAGAGCGGTGCTGACCATCCAGGCCGGTACCTTTGCCCCTCTCAAACCTGGAGGGACGCCACAGGTAGTGCTGCTGGAGACTACGGGAAAGAGCGCCCTGGAGTTCATCGGTTACGAACCAGCGGCAACGACGGAAGTGAACCTCGGCCGTGCTGAGGTGATTGTGAGCGCTGGCCGTGGGGTGGGGAAGAAGGAAAACATCACGATGATCACCGCCTTGGCCAAGGCCCTTGGCGGCGAGGTGGGCGCGACCCGGCCGGTGGTGGACGCCAACTGGTTAGAGCAGAGCCGCCAGGTGGGAACCACGGGGCAGACGGTTGCTCCCAGGCTCTATGTGGCCTGCGGAATCAGCGGCGCTATCCAGCACCTGGCAGGGATCAAGAAATCGGAATTCATAGTTGCCATTAACAAGGACAAGGACGCCCCCATCGGTGAAGTGGCCGACGTTCTGGTGGTGGCCGATCTCCAGCAGTTACTCCCAGCGCTCATCGCCAAAATTAAGCATTAGATGACAATCGACTTGACATCGGTTACCCGGATGTATCAAGACATCGGTTACCTTCATTAAACCCATGTGAACTTAGCGCCCTTCGGGCGAACTTGTCTTAATTCCAGTGTATTCCATGGTTTCACGGTTACAGGTTGGGCAACCTAAAAGAGGCATGACTGGCTCTCTTCCCTCGAATTCAGCAAAGTCGAGTG
>Ga0326727_10014148_pt1 | contig 17483 bp, 11 predicted proteins | sample MB2enrmetagenome_FD_207643 | JGI IMG/M metagenome (GOLD analysis project Ga0326727, IMG submission 207643) | Lab enriched peat soil microbial communities from McLean, Ithaca, NY, United States - MB29MY | ecosystem: Environmental > Terrestrial > Soil > Wetlands > Peat | place: USA: New York...
CCGCCGAGCCACTTGGGCAGGTAGACAGGGCCGCTGACATCGAAGCCATAGTAGTTGTAGCGGTAAAGGGAGCGGGGCCGGCCGGCGACGTTGCTGAAAAAGCTGTTGGCGTTGAGGCTGTCGTTGCGGTGGAACCACCTGGCGTCGGCATGAAAGTCCTGGCCGCCGCCTTTGGTCGTGACGGTGACAATGCCGCCTCCGGCCTTGCCATACTCGGCCTGATAGTTTGACGTCAACACCTTGACCTCGCCTACCGCATCGGGATTGATGGTCACCTGCTGCGCCTGCTGGTCGGTTCGCGTGATGGAAGAGCCGTCGATGGTCATGTCCTTCATAGTGACTCGCGCTCCGTTGATGGAGTATGAACCTATGGCGCTCAGGTTACTCACCTCGTTGGCGCCACCGGGTTGCGCCACGCCGGGAATGATCTTCGCGAGATCGTGAATGTTGCGGCCGTTAAGTGCCAGGTCACGTAACTGTGTGCCGGTGACGGCAGCCGAGCGCTCACCCGAATCGGACTGTAATTGCAACTGGCCGGCGTCGGCATTGACGGTGATCGAGTCCGTCGGCGCGCCCACTTGCAAGACCATTTCGCCCAAGCTAAGACGATCCTGCGGATTGACCATGACGCCGCTACGGACCAGTTTCTTGAACCCCGCCTTCTCCACTGAAACATCGTAAGTTCCTTCGTCGATGTCGGGCGCGACGAAGATACCGCTGTCATTGGTTTGAACCGATCGCGACTGGTGAGTGGTGCGGCTGGTCACATCAACCTGAGCGCCTGGTATAGATGCGCCTGACGCGTCTCTTACAGTTCCTGATATCGTGGCGGCCGTCGTCTGGGCCAAAGACGGCGCTGCCGCGATCAATAGGACGGCGGCCAGGCAAATGCGACTGAGCATCATATCTTCTTGTCTCCTGTAGCTATTTCAAAGGGCGAATCCATATGTTTCGGAATTGCATGAAAGTTTCCTTAACGGACGGATGGAAGTGATCCTGTAGCATCAGAGGACCGTCATCACAAGGGTCGGTGTCATCGCTGCTGGTCGTGCGACCCTGAACGGCGACTCCGTCCTGCACGAGCACTCCGTTGTAGAGGACCGTGACGGTTCCCCTGGTTACGACCTTACGGTCCGCGTCACATTTGGGCGCGTGGAAGATGATGTCGTAGCTCTGCCACTCTCCTGGCGGCATGGAGACATTGACTAACGGAGCGTACTGCCCATAGAGCGCACCGGATGATCCGTTCGCGTAAGTCGGGTTGTTAAAGGAATCCAAGATTTGTATTTCATAGCGTCCTTGCAAGTAGACGCCGCTATTCGCGCGAGCCTGTCCATGCGCGTTGGGCATTTCCGGCGTCGAGAATTCGACGTGAATCTGCGCGCTGCCGAATTTCTGACGGGTATAGATATTGCCCGTACCGCTCTTACACGTGAGAATGCCATTCACGATCGGCCAGGATGCAGGGCGGCCGTCTTTGTAGACCCATTGAGCGATGTCTTTCCCATCAAAAAGAATCAAGGCATCCGAAGGCGGCTGCCCGGGCAGTTTACCTGCTGTCACGACCGTTGGCTGCGGGCCGTCGTCGTGCTGCGCCTCGCACGCGAAAACTGTAAGCAGCCCAACGGCGATGATTTGGTATTTGGTTTTCGGAGTTCTCATCGCGGCGACCATGGCTTATCCGTCGGCTTGATCGTCTTCATTCGAAGGTTGCGGAACCAGACCTCGGCCCCTTCGGCTTGGAGCATGATGCGACCGCTCGCGACCTTTTCATACTGCCCAGGAGCAGAGGGTTGCTTGATATCCCAAGCGCGCATTACGACGCGTCCGTTGACGATGTGGGTGGCTTTATCGGCGTCGAGGACAAGTTCCAACTGATTCCATCCCGATCGGTCTTCGAAATCGCCGAACTTGATGATGCGTCCGCGATTCTGGGTCTTCAGGGGCCCGGAGAGCACATACATGGGAAGACCTTCGGTCTCGATTTTGGTGGTAATTTGTGAGCCGTCGAGCAGCCAGAGATCGCCGACGTCGGTTTCCTGAATCTGGAATTCCAGCGCGCGAGGCCAGATTTTGTCAGGGCCATTGAAGAAGTACAGCAGGCCGCTGTCCCGCTTGTTTTCGTTGTTCGGGACGAAGCGCTTCTTTCCCCACTTAAATTCGACGCGAATCCGGCAGTTGGAAAACTCGCGCTCGCTGGCCAGATAACCGAATTCCTGGCGCTCGTCGGTCTCAGGAATGTCCAAAATATGGACCATCCCGTCTTCCATCTTGAAGACCTTCTTGGGATCGCTGTTCTTGCCAGTCGACGGCAAGAAAGTGTACCATCCGTCGAAGTTCTTACCGTTCATCAGCGGTGCCCAGCTGGCCTCGGGATCGGAGGACAGCGAGTCGGCCGCCTGAACGGTCGCAGCGCAACAGCCTGCCAAAAGGACGGTCAATACAAGCCTGGTAGTGAATGTCACTTCGAGAGATGCTATCGGACGGCGGTTTTTATGTCATTGCACCACCGCGTACCTGTGCCTATGCGAATGTCATAGAGGGCTTGATCGGCGCGGTACCCACGTGTACGATGACATGGGTGACGATGACCGCGAAACGCCGAAGCCGATCCTGGAAGATCACCGCGCTATTTATCCTGGTCGGCGCAAGCCTGCATCCGGCCACGCGTTTCACGGTGCGCAACTCGAATGCCGCATATGGGATCGATTTCTGGCACGAAGCCGACGGCTTCGCGCAGTCCCGGGTAAGGGCAATTGTTCAGACTCGCGATGGCTACGTCTGGCTCGGCACAGACGGCGGGTTGGTTCGTTTCAATGGTGAGACCTTCACGGCTTTTACTACACAGACAGGGGCGCTTAAAGACAACGAGATTTGGGCGCTCCAGGAGGATACCGGAGGCGGACTATGGATCGGCACTTATGGGGGCGGGCTCACATACCTAAAAGACGGCCAATTTCGGACCTACACTGCGGCCGACGGTTTGCCGGACGACGTGATTATGTCGCTGGCGATGGATTCGCAGGGCGGCCTCTCGATCATTACGCCGCAAGGTCTCGCTCAGCGTTCGCCACAAGGCGATTTTCTGCGCGTGCCTTCCGAAGTAGCGTCGATCGAGACACGGGCCACAGCGGTGTGTTCGTCGAGTGCGCAAGGTACTCTCGCGGCGACGCACAACGGTGTGTTTCGTGTAACAGAGGGACGGTTGGAGCGCTTGCCCTGGACCTCTGCTAGAGTTGGATCTCCGTCACATCTGATCTGCTCGAGCGATGGCTCGGTATGGATTGGTTACAGCAACGGCGCGATTGAACATCGTGTTCGCGATGCGGCCGCGATCTTGGAAAGTCCACCGGAGGCCGGACGTGCGCTGACCAGGCTGTACCAAGATCCACATGGGGGCATTTGGGCGGTGCGCGGAAGGCGGATCACGCGATTCGCGAATGGCCGGTTCGAGATCGTCCCCGTGGAGGGCGGTGATGCGGGCCTCGGCAACATTTATTCGTTGTGCATGGATCGAGAGGACGGCGTGTGGGTGGGCCTGCAGTCGAACGGGTTGGCGCGCTTGCGGACCCGGCAGGTGACAACATTGTCGGTCGAGGACGGACTGCCTGACGAACGCACTCGCGCAATATTCGAAGACCGTCGCGGAGACCTGTGGATCGGAACAGCCGAAGGACTTGCCCGAGATCACGAGGGACGCTTTACGACGTGGACGGAACGAGACGGCATCCGGCTGGGTGACGTCCGAAGTGTCACCGAGCTTTCTAACGGCGCGATCTGGATTTCGGCGGGAAGAGACCTGTTGTCGGTCCAGCATGACCGGCTCGTACCCGTCCCGGGCTGGAGTGGCGTGGTGGAAATCGAGGTCATCTATCGGGACGGATCTGGGCACATCTGGATCGGCACGGATGGATCGGGTCTTTTCGAGTATTCGAACGGAAGGTTTCAGCGCTATACAGTACAGGAGGGACTCGCCAGCAATCACATTCGCGCGATACTGGAGGCGCGCGATGGCGCTCTGTGGATCAGCACCTTTGGCGGAGGCTTGAGTAAGTTCCGCGACGGCAAGTTTACCCACATCAGCACCAGAGAAGGCCTTGCGGGAGATCGGGTGCTTGCGATCCACGAGGATGAACAGGGCGCGCTTTGGTTCGCTACCCGGCGCGGGCTTTCAAGATTCAAAGACGGGGCCTTCTTCACCTGGACGGGCGCGGGGCTGCTGACCGATTTCGTCTACTCGATCCTCGACGACAATCGGGGCAACTTTTGGTTCAGTTCTGCCCAGGGGATTTTCAGAGTCTCCAAGCAGGAACTTCGCGACTTTGCGGCGGGAAAATTGAAACGCATCACCTCGGTGTCGTACTCCAAGAAAGATGGCCTCAGGACCCGTGCCGGAAACCTGGGCAATCAGCCGGTCGCAATCAGAACAAGCGCGGGCCAACTGCTGTTCACATCGATGAAGGGATTGGTGGCGATCGATCCAGACCGGCTGGTCGCCAACGCCTCCGTGCCTCCCGTGTACATCGAAAAGGTCATTCTCAATCGGAAAGAACAGCCGGTCGATGGTCATGCCCAATTGCCTCTCGGCGCGGGAGAACTCGAGATCCACTATGCTGCTCTCGGGTTTTCGGCGCCGGAAAAAATGCGGTATCGGTACATGCTCGAAGGCTTCGACCACGATTGGATCGACGCCGGCAGCAGGCGCTTCACCTACTACGCGAACTTGAGTCCAGGAAAATACCGTTTTCGAGTGATGGCCGCATCGGCGGACGGCGCGTGGAATGATTCGGGCTCCAGCTTTGCTTTTGCGTTCACGCCGCCGTTCTACCGTACGCCTGTGTTTGGCGGATTAATCATTTCTTGTACGCTGCTCGTCGCCTGGCTCGCCTACCGCCTGCGCATGCAGGGATTGCGCGCTCGGTATTCAGCGGTGTTAGCGGAGCGCAATCGCATCTCGCGCGACATTCACGACACGCTGTCGCAAAATCTCGCCGGCATCGCTTTGCAACTTGATGCCGTGCACATGCAACTACCGGACGTGAAGAGCGACCTGAAGGAACGTCTTGATGAAGCTTGCAACCTGACGCGCTACAGCCTCGCCGAAGCACGCCGGGCGATCGCCGACTTGCGATCCGATACGCTCGAGTGTCCGGAACTCGCTGTGGCGCTTCCTGAAATTGCGGGACGAATCGCGTCACCGCCGCAGGCCCGGGTACAGGTCTCCGGGGAGCCGGTCAAACTCAGTCCTGCGGTCGAAAGAAATCTGCTGCGGATTTTCCAGGAAGCTCTGGCGAATGTCGTCAAGCACGCGCACGCCCGCTGCGTCGACATCGAATTGCGATACGAGGCCCGGAGCGTGAAATTGCGGGTGCATGACGATGGGCATGGGTTCGACCCGGAGAGCCTCAATCCGGCTGGCAGTGGGCACTATGGGCTGATTGGAATGCGTGAGCGCGTGGAGAGAATCGGCGGGCATCTGACCCTGCACAGCAAACCAGGGGAGGGCACCGACGTTTCCGTCGAGGTGCCGATTTAGTTCGCGAGCGACACATGGGGAATACCAGCGAAGAGAAGATCCGCACGATGATTGTCGAGGATCATTTCGTCGTTCGCGTCGGACTGGCGGCGATCATCAACAGCCAACCGGACATGGTGAACGTCGCAGAGACAGGGAATGGACGACAGGCGGTCGACCTCTTCGAGCAGCATCGCCCGGATGTCACGCTGATGGACTTGCGGCTTCCGGGACTTAACGGCGTCGAAGCGATTACCGCCATCCTGGCGAAGTTTCCACGGGCCCGAATCATCGTGCTCTCTTCGTTCGGTGGCAGCGAAAACGTCTTCCGGGCCTTTCAGGCGGGTGCGCGCTCGTACTTTCTGAAGGATGTGAAAGGACGCGAATTGGTCGATGCAATCCGCGCCGTGCATGCAGGTCAGCGGCCTCTACCGCAGGAGGTCGCATCGTGTCTCGCGGAACGGATTCCGTGTCCGGAACTGAGCCCGAGGGAACTCGAGATATTGAAGCTGATCGCCAATGGGGAGTCGAACAAAGAGATTGCGTTTCGTCTGGCAATCAGCGAAGGGACGGTGCGAGTCCATGCGAGCAACGTATTCTCGAAGCTGGGATGCAGCGATCGCGCGCAAGCGGTGGCGGTAGCTTTTCACCGCGGGATCATTGCGATCGAGTAGCATGTAGCGTTTTGCAATGCATGACTCATTGCCTTCAACACATTTTCGATTGACTGGGAATTCCAGCTTCGTGTATTCTGGCGCCTGTAATAAAGGAGGGCACGCAGTGAAAATGAACCGACGAGAACTATTGCATCAATTGGGGGCCACGTCGCTCCTGGCAACACAGACTAATCGCAGTTATGCCGCCACGGCCAAACCATTGCGTGGCCTCTTCCCCATAGGGCAAACTCCGTGCACGCCGGACAACAAACTCGACCTCGCTTGTCTAGCTGCGGAAGTCAACTTCTGCAATCGCGGCGGAGTGCACGGTTTCGTGTGGCCGCAGATCGCCAGCGGCTGGGCAAGCCTCTCTCAAAAAGAGCGGATGGATGGCGTCGAGGCAATTCTATCGGCTGGTAAAAGCGGCAAAACCGCGCTCGTCATCGGCGTCCAGACGAAAGACGGCGAGATCGGACACGCCATCGAATACGCCAAACACGCGTCGGGGCACGGCGCGGATGCAATCGTATCGCTGCCGCCGGACAAGGCGGACGATGACGCGATGCTGGAATACTACAAGACGATCGGCAAAGCGACCGACCTTCCTCTGTTCGTGCAGAGCACCGGCGACATGAGCGTCGATCTTGTCGTTCGCATGTTCAAGGAGATACCCACCATGCGTGTGATCAAGGACGAGGCGGGCAATCCCATTCAGCGGGTCAGCGAGATCCGCGAACGGACCGGCAGCAAGCTGAACGTCTTTTCGGGGAATGGCGTCCGTACCATGATCACCGAGATGGAGCGTGGCTTCACGGGGCACTGTCCCACGACCGGGCTTGCGGATATTTACGCGCAGGCGTTCGATCTCTGGCACGCCGGCAAAAAACGTGAAGGCTTCGATATGTTCGGGCGCGTGCTGGCGTTCGAAAGCATCCCCAACGCAGGTTCCTACGCGCTGATCGCGCGTGGAATCTTCAGGGAAGATACCGTTACGCGCGCGATGTCGCTACCGGCGGGATCGCCGAGTGGCGGCGGAAGCGCCAGGCGACCCGCGCCGCTTGACGAGGCAGGCAAAAAAGAGATCCGGGAAGCTCTGTCCACCTATCTGAAACCGTACTTGCGAGGATGAACATGCTAAATAAGAAACATCAGCGCATGCTGAAAGATCCGGTCACGCGCCGGAACTTCTTCACTGCGACCGCTGCCGGCACGGTCGCCGGTTTCGCCGCACTTGCTGATCCCGGACTTGCCGCCGCTCAATCGGCCGGCGTCAAAAAAGGCGACCTTCCGGACCTTACTATCAAGCAGGTGAAAGTCTACGTGGCGGACCTTGGCAACTTGCGCCGCCTCAACAGCAGCGAGACCGGCGAGATTCTGGCGGTCGTTACACATAGCGGCATTGAGGGCAACTACACGATCGGGAATCGCGATCGTACGACTGGTTGGCTGGAATGGGCGAAGGCCACGCTTGTAGGACAGAATGTACTCGAGCTCCTTCCTGCCCTAAACGCCACGTCCGGAATGAAAAGCTCTGGGGGATTCAATTATCGGGCGCGGACGGGCGGCGGTCCGGGGCAGCGTCCGGCGGGCGCGGCTTCGCGACCTGCCACGGGTAACTTCGTTTCCGTGCCTAGCCGCAGCGGCGGCTCCTGGCCCGACTACAGAGCTGCAGCAGCAGACATCTGCCTGTGGGACATCCTTGGCAAAGCGGTCAATCTTCCGGTTTACAAGCTCCTCGGAGGCAAGAAGGATCGCATGATGGCCTATGCGAGTTCGCAGCATCTCCCGTCGATTGAAGACTACGTGCCCGACGCGATGAAGGCGAGGGAGGAAGGATACAAGGGCTACAAGATTCATCCCGGCTCGGGGCAGCATAAGGACGGGCCGCCGATCCCCGGATATGTGGGGCACATGGAAGAGATCAAGCTGCTTCGAAAAGCGCTCGGCGACGAGTATGTCCTGGCGCATGATCCAGTGCAGGCCTACAATCGCTTCGAAGCGCTGAAGGTGGGGCGATTGCTCGATGAACTCGATTACCTTTGGTTCGAAGACCCGATCCGCACCACCGATCTTGAAGGTCTGGTGGAACTGGCAAAGGCGCTCGATGTCCCGCTGCATGTCGGCGAGTTTTTGGCTTCGATTTCAGATTTCGCCGAGTACATCGGCCGGGGCGCCGTTGACGTGGTGCGGCTGATCGCGGACAATGTCGGTGGTATCAGCGGGTCGATGCGCGTGGGTCTGCTGGCCGATGCGTTCGGCCTCGAATGTACGCCGCACAATTGGGGCAACGTGCTCGATCTGGCGGTCCATTTCCATCTCGAACTGGCGTTGCCCAATACATACTGGTTTGAAATGCCGCATCCCGCGGAGTACGCGGACCGGCCATATCACAAGGACAAGTTCCGCATCGATAAGGACGGATACATTGCCGCACCCACTGCGCCGGGCCTCGGCTATCCGCTCGACCGGGACGCGCTGGATAAGATGACCAAGCGGATCGACGTATGAGATATACGGCACGCGACCGATTGCGCTGGATGGTTTGGGCGGCGGGTTCGTGCATCGCGCCCGCTTCATATGCGGCCGCGGAGGAAAGCTATCCACGCAATCTGACGAAGGACGACATCGATCGCTGGATGACCGAACTCTCCAATTGGGGCCGCTGGGGAAAAGACGACCAGGCGGGCACGGTCAACCTGATCACCAACACGAAACGCAAGCAAGCCGCGGCTTTGGTGAAGGAAGGGATCTCGGTTTCGATGTCGCTCGACGCGGATATCGCCCCGAAGGGAACCGCGCCGGAACCCGAGCAGCCCGGACGACGCCCGCGCTATACCTGGCAGCACGTCATGCGGTCGAACGGCTCGGCAGCTACCTTGGCGGGGCGCGGCCCGAGCGGTTACGCGGTGGATAGCATCGAGGTCAACTTCCACGGCAACAACACCACCCATCTGGATGCTCTCTCGCACTTTATCTTCAACGGGCATACCTACAACGGAGTGCCGGCATCCGAGATCACCGGTTGGGGCGCGGAAAAGAACGATGTCATGCCGTTCAAAGACGGCTTCGTGACGCGCGGCGTGTTGATCGATTGGCCGCGCTTCAAGAATGTCCCGTATATGGGTGACGACGAGGCTATCTACGCCGAGGATCTCGACGCGTGGGAAAAGAAGACGGGCGTCAGGATTGAGAGCGGCGACTGTGTTCTGCTGCGTACAGGCCGGTGGAAACGTGTCGCCGAGAAGGGGCCGCTCGACCTGAACGTCAAAGCGCCGGGTCTGTACGCTTCGTGCGCAAAGTGGTTAAAGCAGCGCGATATCGCCTTGTTTGGCAGTGATGTGGTGCAGGATGTCCGACCCTCGCGCGTGGAAGGCGTGAATCAACCGATCCATCAACTTTTCCTCGTCGCCGTGGGCACGCCGCTCTTCGACAACTGCGATCTGGATGCCGCCGCCGAACAGGCCTCGCGCTTGCGGCGTTACACCTTTTGCATGACGGTCGCTCCCTTGCGCGTCCCCGGCGCAACCGGAGGGCCATTCAATCCGCTCGCCATCTTCTGACATGCGACTCATTCCAGTTTTTGCGTTGCTTCTAACGCTCCTGAACGCCGCGCCCCAGCAGCCTCTTTTTGTCCAGCGTTGCGCTGTCTGTCACGGCGGGGAAGGCGGAGGGAGCGACCGCGGTCCCGCGCTTACCGGCAACCGGCGAGTGCGAAGCCGCTCGACCGCCGATATCGAGAACATCATCCGCAAAGGAACTCCCGGCGGGATGCCCGGCTTCGCACTGCCGGAGGACCAGGTGAGCCAGCTTGCAAACTACGTTCGCAGTCTCAACGCCACCGCGTTTGAATCCAAGCCCGAGGGCGATGTCGCGGCGGGCGAACGCTTCTTCCACGGTGCGGGCCGCTGCAGTACCTGTCACGACCGCACCGGACCCGATCTCTCCAATATCGCTCGCCAACTGACACTGCCTGAGTTGGAACAATCGCTCGATGATCCCAGCGCGCGCATCGCACCTGGATACGGGGTGGTGGACGTCGTTCTCAACAATGGTCAAACCCTTCGCGGATTCGCGCGGAGCCGCGGCAGCCACGACCTCCAACTCCAGTTAATCACCGGCGAATTTCGTCTGCTTACAGATCGCGATTACCGCGAGATCAAGCCCGAACCCGCGTCCCTCATGCCGCCTCTTCGTGCCACGCCCTCGGAACGTCGCGATCTGCTCGCTTATCTGAGCCGGTTGGGAGGAGTCACTCCCGGTCCGATCGTGGATAGGCCCGCGGCAACGTCGAACGCGTTCGAGGCGATTCTGCATCCACGGCCGGGCGATTGGCCCACTTATTACGGCAATCTCTCCGGGAATCGCTACAGCCCACTCGATCAGATCGACACGACCAATGCGAACCGCCTGCAACTTCAATGGATCTTCCCGATCCAGTATCAGCCGCTCGAAACTACGCCACTCGTCATGGACGGGATCATGTACGTGACAGGACCCAACCAGGTCTTTGCATTGGACGGACGTTCAGGGCGCGAGATCTGGCGCTACGTTCGTCCGCGCACTCCTGGCGGAACCATCGCAGAAGATGCCGTGTTGGGAGCGAATCGCGGTGTTGCGCTGTCCGGCGATCGCGTCTTCTTCACCACCGACGATGCCCGCATGCTCTGTCTTAACCGGTTCACCGGAGCGTTGCAGTGGGAGGTTTATGTGCCGGAGACTCCGCAGCACTACGGTGCGACGTCGGCGCCGCTCGTAGTCGGCGATCTTGTGATGTCCGGAGTTGCCGGCGGCGACGTTGGGATTCGCGGCTTCATCGGCGCCTGGAAGGTCACTACCGGCGAATTGGCCTGGCGCTTCTGGACCGTGCCCAAGCACGGCGAGCCAGGTTCCGAGACATGGAAGGGCACGGCCATCGATGAGGGTGGCGGTTCCACATGGTTGACTGGCACTTACGACGCCGAGACCGGTCTGCTCTTCTGGCCTACCGGCAACCCGTTCCCCGACACTGATGGCGACGATCGCAGCGGCGTGAATCTCTACACCGATTGCGACCTCGCGCTCGATCCCAAGACTGGAAAGCTCGTCTGGTATTTCCAATTTACCCCGCACGATCTGCACGATTGGGACGCAGTGCAGCCGCCGGTTTTGATCGACGCGATGTTCCACGGGCGTGACCGCAAGTTGCTGCTGCATGCCAATCGCAACGGTTACTTCTACGTTCTTGACCGCACGGACGGCAAGTTCCTCCTGGGCAAACCCTTTGTCCAGAAGCTGACATGGTCATCCGGCCTCGATGCCACCGGCCACCCAATCCTCACGCCCAACAACGAGACCACGCCCGGCGGCGTGAAGACGTGCCCAGCCGTTCGCGGCGCGACGAACTGGTACTCGCCCGCGTTCAGTCCACAGACCGGGCTCTACTACGTCATGGTGGTGGAGGACTGCGGCATGTACCGCCAATCCAAACAGGGAGGCTTCGGATTCCTCAACAATCCCCAGGACCCGGTCATGAAATATCTGCGCGCGCTGAACGTCGAAACCGGAGAAATCGCGTGGGAGATTCCCCAGATCGGCCCGGTAGAACGCAACTACTCCGGCGTCCTTGCCACCGCCGGTGGGGTGGTTTTCTATGGTGAAACGAGCGGCGGCTTCGCGGCAGTGGATGCAAGGAGCGGCACGACGTTGTGGCACTTCGAAGCGGGTAGCCAATGGAAAGGCTCGCCCATGACCTACACGGCAGCAGGTCGGCAATACGTCGCGATTGCCTCGGGCGCGAATATCCTGTCGTTCGCGCTTTCGGACAAATAAGAGTTACTGCGCGGAACAGCCATCTGCGTTGACAGCTTTGGCCTTGATCGTAACCATAGTAGGAACGCCGGCTGCCTTTGCCGCCTGACAGCCTGCGAAATCAATTCCTTCAACGTTATCGAGCACGAACGCCGGTCGCCCGTCTTCCTTCACGAAGCTGACATGGATGTCATGCAACTCGATCCCTTTCGCGTGACGGATGAAGAAACCATACGCGGGGAGCATCCCGAACATCGAAGGCTCCGGATATTCTCTCTCGCGCTCCGGAGTGTCGTAAGGCTCGCGTGGCGGCACGCCGCCTGAAGCGCGGAAGAAGAAGGTGTTGACCAAATCAGCCGGCTGTTTCGCGACCTGATCGAGCGTCAGGCCGCCTCGGTAGACCAGGCGGATACCGCTGAGCCGCACTTCCTCGATATCGTGCCCTGGAATGCCGCTGATGATCGAACCATAGCGCGGGTCTGCGTTATACGCGATCACGTTGCTGATGTTGATGCGCTTGATGGAACCAACAGCGGTGCCCTCCGGCGCCCGCATGCGGCTACCGAGACGAAGGAAGATGGGAGCATTGGAGACATCGCGCATGGTGATATTGGAAACCGATACGTCTTCGATATTCGCGCCGTCCACACTTTCGAGCGCGAGGCCGCGGGAGGTGTCAAAGACGCAATTGGTGATGACGATGTTGCGGAAGTCGCCTTCCGACTCGGTGCCGATCTTGATGCGCCCCGTGGGACCATCGCGATCGGGCGCCCGCTGCACAGTTCGTCTGTAAGTCCCGTCCAGCAGTGAGCCGATCTCAAAACCGCTGACCAGGCAGTTCGTAATGGTTATGTTCTCGCTTGCCCTTGCCGCGCCGAGAGCGTGAGTCCCCTTCAGCGTGATGGCGTCGTCGTTCGGAGAGTTGATGCTGGAGTTGGAGATTCGGACATTGCGGCAGGAGTCGATATCGACGTCATCGCGGTTGGTGTCGATGAGAACGTTGTCGATGGTGAGGTTGTCGACGCCGGTTGCCAGGATGCCGAAGTGTCCACCGTTCGCGATGGAGATATCCCGCACGGTCACGTTGCGGGAGAGTTTGATGGCGAGAACTTTGTCGGCTCCGCCTCCGCGTTCGCCGCGCGTCAGCGCTTTGCCGGAAATGCGGCCGCCGCCGGTGATGGCTACGTTTTCGAGTCCCTCGCCCCAAATGAGGCTGTTGTGGAAGTGGCTATGGCCGAAGTCCTGGAACTTGTCCCATTGATTCGGCTCGGGCGGGTCGTAGGAGGAGGTTTCGGAACTGGCTTCGATCACGGCTCCTCGATCCAGGTGTAACGTGGCCGCCCGCCGCCGCGGCTGCGTCGATGGCTTTGTTTATGGCATCGCGATTCTGCGTCTTGCCGTCACCCTTCGCGCCGAATGAAGTGATGTCGAAAACAGCCGCATGAAGCATCGGCGCAGCGAGGAATGCGACTGCGAGCGCGCTATTGCACATCTGTCTTGGTGACCGCATCGCCTTCCTTTACCTCCAGTTCCAGGCCGGAAAGATCGACATTGCGCGCATGATCGAGACGAAATCCTTTTTGCGCGGTGATTTTGCAGTTCTCGAAATGGACCCCCTGGATCGGGCTGCCGGCAAGGCCGTGGATAACGCCGACCGACTGCACGTCGCCAGTCACATTGATGATCCTGACGTTGCGAACGATCGCCAAAACCTTCGCCGCCGGTGCGATGGGCGGGACCATGCGCCACTCGAGATTGAACTCGAACGCCTGTTTGGTCTCGTGCAGTTTCATGTCGCGGTAGGTAATATTTTCGACCACTCCGCCGCGGCTCGGCTGGGTCTTGAAACGGATCGGCGCCCAATTGCCCGAATCGGCCACGCAGTTTCTCACCTCGACGTTGCGAATTCCGCCCGAAGTTTCGCTACCCATCGCCACGCCGCCGTGCCCGTACGCGAAGTGCGAATTTTCAATCACGATGTCCTCGGCGGGGCGATTCACACGAAGCCCGTCGGCATCCTTACCGGACTTGATCGAGATGCAATCGTCGTTGACGTCGATGAACACCCGGTTGACGCGGACGCGTTTGCAGGAATCGATATCGATGCCGTCGGAACTCGGAATGTTGTGCTCGGCTGTAATCTTGAGATCCTCCGCCACGACATCCTCGCTGTAGAGGAAGAAGAGGCACCACACGGCCTGATTGGTCAGATTCAAACCGGCGACTCGCACGTGTTTCGAGTTCTGGATGCCAACCAGTCGTGGGCGTCCGCGTCTAGCCGCCGGCGGAGGCGCATTGGCGGGGCGCGGCTCACCACGCCGGAACAGATTGTTTTTCAGCCACTCTTCGCCGGAGCCGTCAATCGTCCCTTCGCCGGAAATTACCAGGCTGGTGACGCCGTCAGCATTGATGAAAGCAGAGGTCCACGGCTGTTCCACGCCCTCCCAGCGCGTGTTGATGGTGGGATAGTCATCAATGTTAGTCGTGCCTTTGAGGACGCCGCCTTTCTCCACGGTCAGATTGACTCCCTGCTTGAGGAAGATAGCGCCGCTGACGAACGTTCCTTTGGGCACGACGACCACTCCCCCACCCGCCGCAGCACACTTGTCGATTGCCGACTGGATAGCTTTGGTGTTGACGGTCGCGGTGTCTGCGACGGCTCCGAAATCGGAAATCACGAAACGCTTTTCCGCCGCCCTCAGCGACATCGCCATCACAATAACGAACAGGATCGGTTTCATCGGCCTCCATTGGCTGCAAAGTCTTCGGGCGGATCGGGGTGAGCGGGATCGAACGGCTTGTAGTCCGGGACAATGTGCTGGGCCAGGTCGAGATGATTGGAGCGAATGCCCTCGACGATGCACTTCGCCAATTCGTAGGCGCCATAGGCACTGTGATGCGTCGGATCGCGGCCGCCCGAGAAAGCCAGCCACGATTTCTCCGGCCCCAGCGCTTCATAGAGCGCGATGCTCATTTGGGTGAGATCGATAAGCGGCACGTTCTCTTCCTTTGCGGTCTGGCGCACCGATTCGGGGAAGTCGCCGAGCGTATTGCGGACTCTCTGTCCGTCGAAGTTGTGCCGCTGCATCGGGGTCACCAGAACAGGCGTGGCCCCGCGCCGCCGCGCTTCCGCGATGAACACCTTCAGATATTGCTTATGCGTCGTGAACGGCTCGACGTAGGTCTGCGGCCAGTTCTGCTTCATATCGTTGTGGCCGAACTGAATGAACAGGTAGTCCCCCTTTTTCATCTGGCTGAGAATCTTGTCGAGGCGCAGGCCGGTGATGAAGGATTTCAGGGTCTCGCCGGATTCCGCGTGGTTGGCGACAGCGACGCCCGGGTCGAGGAAGCGCGTTAGCATCTGTCCCCAACTGGTGGTCGGCTCGTGAGGTTGATCGGTGACGGTCGAGTCGCCGGCGAGGAAGACTGTGGGCGGCGTGGGAGAACTCACGATGTCGAGTTCACTGACGCATGGATGGGTACCCGTAAACTCGAGCGTGAGTTTATCGTCCCAGTGCAGGACACCTTGTTCGCGGTCGTTGAGCCGCACCTGGTCGCCGCCTGGCGCGTTCTTGGGTGGCGCGGGGACTTTGAAGTTACGGATGTTGACCGCGAAGGTCACGGTCTTCGCTTGGCCCGCGGCCGTCGCGGCCTGCTCTACCATGAGCCGTCGCGACTCCGCCTCGATGGTGGTCACGCAGGCGGCCGTGGGACTGCCCAGCTTCGCTGTAACGAGATAGTTGCCCTCAGGCAACGCGATGGAGAAGAAGAACGGCTTCGCGCCGTCCGGCTTAGTTCCGAGGTCGAAACCATAACCCGTCTCCTTCGAATAGACCGCTGAGGCTGCTGGTCCCGACGCAAAATCGAAATGGACGGGTGGCGCCATTTCGGCTGCGGACACAACTGGCATCGCACCCAGCCACACGAGAGCCAAGCCAGCGGCAAAACCTTTATGGCATCGGTGATAGACCTTCATACTGTACCTTCCAATTCCTCGGAAACCCGGGTGCGTGGCCGGTATGCCCATCCCATCCAGCCGCCATCATCGCGACCGTCGCGAGCCAACCGCCGTTGGCAGGCATGTACATCGGCGTCTGTTCGGGCCGGCGCACCGTATAGCCGGAAGGCCTGAATGGGTTGTCCTCGAAAGCGCCGGAGAGCAATTGAATCGCACGGTCGGGCTCATCTAAACGCGCGGCGCACATCGCTAGCATAGCCGTGCCCCAGGTGACACTCGACGGCGGACCGTTGTTTCGCGACACCGCATGTAAGGTGTTCCGCATGGCCTCTTTGTCGATGCCCTCACCCGGCAACGCGCCAAAGAGAAACGTCGTCATGGTCGAGGGGTTGGTCTCTTGGGGAATTTCCAGCGCCGGATAGATTCCGTTCCTCACAACCGGCGTCGCGAAGTTGTCGATGACTTGTTGCCATTGCTGATCAGGCCGCAGCCCCATCCGAGATCGCCATTTTTGAGCGGTCTCGAGCGCCCATTTCCAATAGCCCAACTCCATCGTCGGGTTGAGATTGTGAGCATAATCGGTGTGCTTTTCGTCAGCGGATGCGACGCCCGGACCGAGAACGTACTGCTTGCGCTGCGGGTCGAAGTCGACGAACGTAGCCATATAATCGGCGGTTTCAAAGACGATTCTCTGGTAAAGTTCCAACGTACGGCGATCGTTATGTGCGCGCCAGACCAGTTCCGCGAGGTAGATAGGATGCGGCTGCTGCCAGACCAGCGCGGGCCCGACGCCGGATGGACTTTCGGTCCCGCTGGGGTCGGTCATCTTAGACCATTTGACACCCTTGCATGCTTCGCGCCTCGCCATGGCTTCTCCCGGTGGCATCAGCTCAGTCAACCGGCTTAAGGATTTTTCTAGGATCTCCGGGCGTCCCCAGAGTGCCCAATGGGCCGCGTGCCACCAATACATTTCCATGTGGAATTTTCCGAACCAGGAATTGGCGGCGAGACCGGTTTCCTGGGGCGGCAGCGAACTGGCATCATGGACCGCCATCACATACTCAGAAAGGACAATCCGCCGCTCGAGTTCGGCGGCACGCGGATCGTCATTGCCGGATAGGTCGATCGCGCCGCCACTACTCCAATATTGCCGCCAATGATCGCGGGATGCAGTCTCCACATCTGCGGCGCTATCCGCCTCGGATGCAATCTGGGTGGGCGAAAACCACGCCGTTAACTCGAGGCGATCGCCGGAACCGGTCAGCAAGTATTGATGGGTTCCGGTCATGGAAAGCGATCCTCCGGCCGACCACTTCGCACGCATGTAGTAATGCGTTGCATCGAGAGTACGCGCGAAGCCGGCACTGGTGCTTCCATGGCGGGTCAACACGGTCTGATGTAGTTCCGGTTTGCTCCAATCCTGATAATCCGGACCGAAAGAAGAAGACGCGTAGGGAAACGCCAGCCGGACTTTGAGCCGTCCCGACCGGATCAGCGGCGATTCGACGGTCACTGCAACTTCATCCCGCTGGGGATGAGCCACTGTGCGGACGTGGACCGCGGCGCC
>Ga0326727_10014149_pt1 | contig 17483 bp, 15 predicted proteins | sample MB2enrmetagenome_FD_207643 | JGI IMG/M metagenome (GOLD analysis project Ga0326727, IMG submission 207643) | Lab enriched peat soil microbial communities from McLean, Ithaca, NY, United States - MB29MY | ecosystem: Environmental > Terrestrial > Soil > Wetlands > Peat | place: USA: New York...
TCCGCCTCGCGGAACCTCGGCTTTGACGTGGATTACCGCAACCTACTGGAATTTTTCCGCAAGAAATGCCACGTAATCCGCGCGTACTATTACTCGGCAGTTCTGGAAACCGAGGAATACTCGCCGCTCAAGCCGCTGACGGACTGGCTCGCCTATAATGGTTATACGTTGGTGACCAAGCCGGCGAAGGAGTTCACCGACGCCACCGGCCGCCGCCGGGTCAAGGGCAACATGGATATCGAACTGGCCATCGACATGCTCGAACTGGCTGACAAGATCGACCATGCGGTGCTGTTCAGCGGCGATTCGGATTTCCGCCGGCTGGTCGAGGCGGTGCAGCGGCGTGGCGTGCAGGTGTCCGTGGTGTCTTCCATCCGCACCACTCCGCCGATGGTGGCCGACGAGTTGCGCCGCCAGGCCGACCAGTTCCTGGAACTGGCGGAGATTGCGCCCGAATTCACCCGGCGGCAGATGGAGCCGCGGGCCGGCCGCATGACGCTGCGCCAGACCCCCGCCGAACCCTATGCCGACGGCGCCGAGCCAGGCTGATCCCGCGATGACGCAGGCCGTTCCGAACGGCGGAATCGCCATTCCGCCGCATGACTGTTCGCTGTGTCCACGCCTGGCCGCCTTCCGGCAGGCCAACCGCGCCGGCAACCCGGACTGGTTCAACGCGCCGGTGCCGAGCTTCGGGCCGGTCGAGGCGCGGCTGCTCATAGTGGGCATGGCGCCGGGGCTGCGCGGCGCCAACCGGACCGGCCGGCCGTTCACCGGCGACCATGCCGGGCTGTTGCTGTATCATACGCTGCTGCAACTCGGCCTCGCCGAGGGCAGCTACCGTGCCGAGGCGGATGACGGGCTGGTGCTGATGGATACCCGCATCGTCAATGCCGTGCGGTGCGTGCCGCCGGCCAACCTGCCGGCGCCCGCCGAGGTCGCCGCCTGCAACCCGTTCCTGGCCGCGGAACTGCATGGCATGCCCAACCTGCGTGCGGTGCTGGCGTTGGGGGTGCTGGCGCATGCGGCGGTGCTGCGGGCCTGCGGCATCACGCCCACCCGCATTCGTTTTCGCCACGGCGCGCTGCACGACCTGCCGGACGGGCTGCTGGTGGCGGACAGCTACCATGTCAGCCGTTACAACACCTCCACGCGGCGGCTGACCGAGGAGATGTTTCAGGCCGTGCTGCTCTCGTTGCTTGGCCGGTTGAGCGGGTAAGCGTGTCGGGTCAGTGGCCGCTTGATTACATTCCCTAAGTAACGGGTTCCAAGGGCCACCGGCCCGTGGTCGGGTCCAGGGGCGAAGCCCCTGGTCGGGCGCGGGGCTACGCCCTGCTACGCCACCACGAACTGGGCCGCCAGCGCAGCCTGAAGTTTCGGCCCGTAAGGCTCGTCGCGGGAACCGAAGGTGCCATGCACCTGGCCGTCGCGGCCAATCAGCACCTTGTTGAAGTTCCATGTAGGCTCCCAGCCGAGGCGCGCATGCACCCAGGCGTAGAACGGATGCGCCTGGGCCCCGCGCACGTGCGAAATTCCGGCCATCGGAAACTCGACTCCGAAGGTGGCCTCGCAGAACTGTTTCACTTCGGCGTTGCTGCCCTTCTCCTGGTAGAAGTCCTGGCTCGGCACGCCCACCACCGTCAGGCCGCGCGCGGAAAATTCGCGGTGCAGCTTTTCCAGTTGCTCGTACTGATAGGTGAAGCCGCAGAAACTGGCGGTGTTGGTGACCAGCAGCACGCGGCCGCGAAACGCGGCAAGGTCGAGCGTGCCCTCGTCGATCGAGGGGAAGGAGAAATCCCAGGCCGTCATGGCGGGTTCCCCCGGGCCCGGGCGCATGGCCATGCCCCCCGCCAGCACCGATCCCAGCAGGACCGGCCCCACCAGCACCAGACGGCGCCTGATTTCAGCCATAACGTTGCTCCCTTCATGGATCCGCGTCGCGGCGCGACCGTTACACCCCCACAGGCCGGGCCACACCGACACCGGGGGCCGGCCGGGGCCAGGCGTGGTACCGGTCGGGTCTGCCATGCGGAGCAGATAGGGCTCGACGGGGCGGCGGCAAGCGGCGCCGTATCGGCCTCCCTGCGTGCCGTGCTATGCTGCGACGATGCGGCGGACCACAGCCATTCTGCTTGTGCTGATGGGTGGCGACGCGACGGTGATGGCGTCGCCCCTGAGGGCGGAGCCGTCGCAGCCCTGCCGGGACGCGCAGGCCGCGCAACGCCCCGACGCCGACGAGATCTGCGGCATTAGCCTGGGGGGCGGACACGGAAGCTGGAGCGGCGCGGTCGGCCATCGCCCGGCCCCCCCCGAAGCCACGCCGGACGGCGCTGCCGCCGTCGAGCGCGGCGGGTTCGGCGCCACCGGCTGGCACGTCCACTGGGGCGGCTGACCGTGCGGCGCGAGCGCCTGCTGGCCCGCCCGGATGCGCGCGCGCGGGCAGCCGCCCTCGGCTTCGCCTTCGCCGAAATCGCCGGCGAGCCCTATTGGGACGAGACCGCCTGCTGGCGATTCACCGCCGGCGAAATCGACGTGCTGGACGACGCCACGGCCGAGTTGCAGCGCCGCTGCCTGGAGGCCGCCGCGCATGCCGTGCGCCACGCCTGCCACGACCTGCTGGGCATCCCCAGGGAGGTCTGGCCGGTCGTGGTCAGCAGTTGGGAAAAACAGGAGCCGAGCCTGTATGGCCGGATGGACCTGCGCTGGGACGGCACTGGCCCGCCGCAACTGCTGGAATACAATGCCGACACGCCGACCGCCCTGTACGAGGCCGCGGTGGTGCAGTGGGAGTGGCTGACCAGCCGGTTCCCGGCAGCCGATCAGTTCAACGCGATCCATGAGGCGCTGATCTCGGCCTGGCCGGGCGTTGCCCTGCCGGGCGGCCTGCACTTCGCCTGCCAGCGCGGCAGCGACGAGGACCGTGTGACGGTGGACTACCTGCGCGATACGGCCCTCCAGGCCGGGCTGGAGGCGACGTTCCTGTTCATCGACGACCTCGGCTGGAACGGGCGCCGCTTCGTCGACCTGGCGGGCCGGCCGGTGGCCGCCTGCTTCAAGCTCTACCCGTGGGAATTCATGCTGCGTGACCGGTTCGCCAGCCATCTTGCCGGCGCCGGCACACGCTGGATCGAGCCGGCCTGGCGCATGCTGCTGTCGGGCAAGGGGCTGCTGGCGCTGCTGTGGGAGCTGTTTCCCGGTCACCCCAACCTGCTGCCCGCCTTCCGCACCCCCGGCCGCACCGGGGGGCAGGAAATCGCCAAACCGCTCTGGGGGCGGGAAGGCGCCAACATCGTCGCCCCCTTCATGGCCACCCCGGGCCCGTACGGCGCCGAGGGTTTCGTCCACCAAGCGTGGGCCGAACTGCCAAGCGTGGACGGGCGCTATCCGGTGCTGGGAAGCTGGGTGGTGGCCGGCAAGCCCTGCGGCCTCGGCATCCGCGAGGATGGCTGCCCGATCACGACCGACTCGAGCCGCTTCGTCCCGCACCGGTTCGATGCGCCGGCGGCGACGCCATGATCCGGGCCGCGCTGCGACGGGCGGTTCGTTCCGCCGGGGCGTTGCTCTGAACCAGGTTTTTTTCGGGTCACCAGGTTGGGGAACCGCTGACCGGTCAGCCCCGCTCGCGCATCAGCCGGGCTTTGTCGCGCTGCCAGTCGCGGTCGGCAATGGCATGGCGCTTGTCGCCCTTGGTGCGGCCCTGGCCCACCCCCAGCTGAACCTTGGCGATGCCGCGGTCGTTGAAGTGAATGTCCAGCGGCACCAGAGTAATACCGTCGCGCGCCACCGCCCCCATCAGACGGTTGGCCTCCTTGCGCTTGACCAGCAGCTTGCGCGGGGCCCGCGGCTCGAAGCGCGACAACACGCCGCCCTGATATTCGGGAATATAGCAGTTGAAAAGGAACAGCTCGCCGTCGCGCTCGCCGGCCCAGGCCTCGGACAAGGTGGCACGGCCGGCCCGCAGCGACTTCACCTCCGGACCTTTCAGCACGATGCCGGCCTCGATGGTTTCCTTGATGGCGTAGTCGAAGCGCGCCTTGCGGTTCTGCGCCGCAACGCCATGCGAGATCAGGGAGGATTTTCGCTTCGGGGAGGCCATGCGGAACCCTGGGAATTTGACACCGACCGATAGTGCCGCCGGGCCAGATCCTTAGCCTTTGATTTGGTGTTCCGATTCACGCGACGAGCGGACGCATCCGTCACGATCGGAACATTAGGGTATGCCCCTCCCAAGGGGGGGTGCAGGCGGCTAGGCGAGCAGCCCGAGCCCGGCCATCGCCGCCCGCAGCCGCGCCTTGGTGGGATCGGCGCAGGGTGCCAGCGGCAGCCGGCATGTCTCGCTGGTATGGCCGAGCAGGCTGGCGGCGTATTTCACCGGCCCGGGACTGGTTTCGGCGAACAGCGCATCATGCAGCGGCAGCAGCCGGTCCTGGATCGCCATCGCCTCGGCCACCCGCCCCTGCTGCCAAGCGATATGCATGTCGCTGCACAGGCGCGGCGCCACGTTGCCGGTGACGCTGATGCAGCCCGCCCCGCCGGCGGCCAGGAAAGCCAGCGCCGTGTGGTCCTCGCCCGAGAGCTGACAGAAATCGTCGCCGCAGGCGCGCCGCGTGTGCAGCGGACGCGCGAGGTTGGCGGTGGCGTCCTTCACGCCCACGATGTTGGGGTGCCGGGCCAGCCGCGCCATCGTTTCCACACTCATATCGACCACGCTGCGCGGCGGGATGTTGTAGATGATGACCGGCAGGTCGACGGCATCGGCAATGGCCGTGAAGTGGAGAAACAGCCCCTCCTGCGTCGGCTTGTTATAATAGGGCGTGACCACCAGCGCGGCGTCCGCCCCCGCCTGCCAGGCATGGCGGACAAGGTCGATCGCCTCCGCCGTGCTGTTGCTGCCGGCGCCGGCGATCACCGGCACCCGCCCTTTGGCCACCGAGATGGCGATCTCCACCACCCGCTTGTGTTCGTGGTGGCTCAGCGTCGGGCTTTCGCCGGTGGTGCCGACCGGCACCACGCCATGCGTGCCTTCCCGGATCTGCCAGTCCACGAACGATGCCAGAGCCGCCTCGTCCACCGCGCCGTCCGGTCGCATCGGGGTGACGAGGGCGACGAACGACCCTTTGAACATGAACGGCCTCGGCTGGATGGGTTGGCGGCGTTGCGGGGGCGTGAAGCTAGGCGCGCGGGGGGTGCGCCGCAAGACCGGGGGCTGTACAAACGGCCATGCACTGCCTGCGTTTTCGATTCGTGTTGCGGCTCGCCGCCGTGCCCGTGCTGCTGTTTGCCGCTGCGGAGGCGGGGGCGCAGGATGTGATGTCGGCCATCCGCGCCGGCCGCTGGGCGGAGGCCGCCGCCGCCGCCGCGCTGCTGCCCGACCCGGTGGCCGGCAAGCTGGTCACCTATTACCGGCTGCTGGCCCCCGGCGCGGCGACCGAAGGCGAGATCGCCGCCTTCATGGCGGACAGCCCGGACTGGCCGCAGCAGGCCGTACTGGCCCATCGGCGCGACGACATGCTGGCGAGCGAACCCGACGACGCCATCGCCGCCGCCGAATGCGACCGGCCCAGGCCCTTCTCCGTGGCCGCGCCCGCCGCCTTGCTCCGCTGCGCCGAGGCCGACACGCGGCTGGGCCGCCCTAACGGCGGCGAGGCCTTCGCCCGGCGCGCCTGGAATCAAGGCGTCGCCGACCCGGCCTGGGAGGCGCGCTTCCTGCAACGCTGGGCGCCGGCCATCTCCCCCGCCGATCACTGGAGCCGGTTCGACCGGCTGGCCTGGACCGACACCGCCGCCGCCGGGCGGCAGGCCGCCCGGCTGAGTGCCGCCGACCGGCCACGCGCCGAGGCGTGGCTCGCGCTGCGCCGCGACGACCCCGATGCGCCCGCCCGGCTGGCCGGCCTGGCCGAGGCGGACCGCCAGACGCCCATGCTGATGCTGGAACTGGCCCGCTGGCTGCGCCGTGCCGGCCAGGACGAGGCCGCGCTGGCGCTGTGGAAAACCGCCGGCCCCGCCGCCGAGCGGCGGGCCCCGCCGGACCGCCTGGCCGCGTTTTGGGATGAACGCAATATCCTGGCGCGCCGGCGGCTGCGCCAGGGCGACGCCGAGGGGGCCTATGCGCTCGCCGCCGGTCACGCCCAGACCGGCGGGGAGAGCCTGCTGGATGCCGAGTTCCTTGCCGGCTTCATCGCGCTGCGCAAGCTGAACGCGCCGGCCGCGGCGCTGCCGCATTTCCGCAGCCTGGCCGCCGCCTCAAAAGCGGTCATCACTCAGGGGCGGGCGCATTTCTGGCTGGCCCGGACCGCCGCCGCGCAGGCCGACGACGCCACCGCGCGCGCCGAATACGAGGCCGCCGCGGCGTTTCCCTCCACGTTCTACGGCCAGCTGGCGGCGCTTTCCCTGGGCCAGAGTCCGGCCGCCCGGATCGCCGCCGCCGCGGCCCCTGCCGCCGACCCGGCACGCGCCCTGGCCTTCGCCGGCCGCGAACTGACCCGCGCCGCCGCATGGCTGGTGGGCTGGGGGGAACCCGGCCGGGCGCAGTCTTTCCTGCTCCGCTTGGACGAGATTACCCCCGACGGCGCCGACCGTGTTCTGGGCGCCCGGCTGGCGACCGCGTTCGGCCTGCCGGAAACCGCGATCGCGCTGGCCCGCCGTGCCGGCCGCAGCGGCGTTACCCTGTTGCAGACCGGCTGGCCCGCGGCCGCGGCGATTCCGCCCGATGCCGGCATCGAGCCGGCGCTGGCCCTGGGCATCATCCGGCAGGAGAGCAGCTTCGACGGCACCACCGTCAGCCCGGCCGGGGCGCGCGGGCTGATGCAGCTGATGCCCGACACGGCCGCTCAGGTGGCTCGCCAGATCGGTCTGCCCGCCTCCATCCCGGCGCTGACCGGCGATGCGCGGTACAATCTGCGGCTCGGCACGGCTTATCTGCGCGGGCTGCTGGACCAGGTCGATGGCAGCGTGCCGCTGGCCGTCGCCGCCTACAATGCCGGGCCGGCGCGGCTGCGGGAATGGCTGGCCAGCAACGGCGACCCGCGCAGCGCGGGCGGCGACATGATCGACTGGATCGAGCAGATTCCGTTCGGCGAAACCCGCAATTATGTGCAGCGCGTTATCGAGAATCTGGTCATCTACCGCGCCCGCCGGGGCGACCCATCCCCCCACCCGATCATAAGGCAATGAGGGTCCAGGGGCTTTGCCCCGGCTCACGGCCCCATCACCCGCGCCGCAAAAGCCGCGATGGCAGGGCGCACCAGATCGGGCGCGTCCAGGTGCGGGGCATGCCGCGCGCCGGGCACCATGAGCAGCTCCACCGGCCCGGGCGCCAAGTGCGCCACCAGCTCGGCCTGCACCGGTGTGCCGTAAGGGTCGTCCAACCCCTGCACCACCAGTGCCGGCAGGTGCAGCCGGGTGAGATCCGTCGTCAGGTCGAAGCCGGCGGCGAAAGCGGGATCGAGCCAGGCGCGGTTCCAGCCCCAGAACGCCTGGTCCACATGGCGATGGTAGCGCGCCAGACGGGTGCGGAAGTCGCCTTCCTGGTAGGCGTCGCGGGCCTGCGCGATGGCGGCCAGAGCCATCGGCTCGGTGATGAAATGCGGCGCGATCATCACCAGCCCGGCGATGCGCCGGTCGGCGGCCTTGGCGCCGTAAAGCGCGGCGATGGAACCACCGTCGGAATGGCCGATCAGCACGGCGCGGCCGATCCCGGCGGCATCCAGCACGCGCGGCAGGAAGCTGCTGGCCTCGCGCCGCAGGTAGTCGAGCGGCCAGGGCGGCGGATTGCCGTCCGAGCCTCCGTAGCCCAGGCGCGACCAGGCGAACACGCCATAGCCCGTGCTCGCGGCAAGCCAGGACGGGAAATCGCGCCACAGCGCCACGCAGCCGAGCCCTTCGTGCAGCAGCACCAGGGTCGGCGCCTCGCCGGCGGGCGGGCCCCACCAGGAAGCCTCCAACTCGCCCTCGTCGAGGCGGATACTCCCCTCCGTCGGCGCATCGGTCACGGCGTTTCCTTTTCTTGCCGGCGCCGGCCATCGGGCGGCGCAGTTGTGCCTGGTCGCATCGCTTCCTATCCTCGCCGCCCTCAGACAAGGGAAAAACCATGTCTCGCATCCGCGACATCACGATGGTTCCGCTGGCCCAGGTGATGGACCCGTCGCAGGCCTGTGGCACGGCACGCGGGCTCGCCCATAGCCGGGGCGCCGGGCTGGTGCTGCTGGCCACCGAGGACGGCGTGCAGGGGCTGGGCGAGGCAAAAGGTCCGGCCGGCGTTCTTCGCGCCTATCTCGACATCGTGAAGCCGTTCTTCGCCGGCGCCAGCGTGTTCGCCCAGCGCGGCGTGGCGCAGGCGGTCCTGGCCAGGACCGACCACCGGGGCCGCCCCGACGCGCTGGTGGCACTGCTCGGCGGCATCGACATCGCCGCCCACGACGCCATGGGCAAGCTGCTGGGCGTGCCGGTCGCCGACCTGATCGGCGGGCGCCGGCGCGAGCGCGTGCCGGTTTATGCCTCCGGCGGCTATTTCACCGCCGACGACGACCAGGAAGCGGCGCTGGCAGCGCAGTTGGAGCCGCTGCACGGCAGCGCCTATCCGGCGTTCAAGATCAGGCTCGGGCGGTCGCCGGAGGAGGATTTGTCGCGCGTGCGGATGGCTCGGCGGCTGGTGGGCGAGGGCAAGCTGCTGGTCGTCGATGCCGACGGCGCCTATACCGCCGACGCGGCGCTGGAGAGCATGCGGCGCATCGCCCCCTTTGGCGTGCATTGGTTCGGTGAGCCGCTGGCCCCACAGGACTGGGGCGGTTATTCGGACCTTGCCAACCGCGCACCGATGCCGGTGGCCGCGGGCGAGCTGCTGTGCAGCGTGGGTGATTTTCGCCGGGTGGTGGATGGGCGGCTGGCCGCGGTGCTGCTACCCGACCTGGCGCGGTGCGGCGGGTTCGAGACGGCACGGGCGGTGGATGTGCTGGCGGCGGCGGAGCATCTGCGTCTGTCGCCGCGGTGTGGCGGCACCGGCGTGGGGCTGGCGGCGGCGGTGCAGTGGGCGGCCTCGCTCGCCACCCCGCCGCTGGTGGAATACGATGCCGGCCCCAATCCGCTGCGCGACGCGCTGCTGGCCGAGCCGCTGCGGTTGCGCGGGGGGATGTTGGATGTGCCGGGCGGGCCAGGACTGGGAATCGACCTTGCGCCCGATGCTTTGGCGCGGTTCGGGGCCGAATAAAGCAAGGCCAGGGCGCTGCCCCGGCTTCGCAGGGACTGGGCAGCACCGGCTGATATAATTAGAGTTCCGCCATTCCGACTCGCCAGAGCGGTTGTTGAGGATCCAGACAGAATGTTTTCTTTCCATGCCGGATGGACGCGGCCGTGTTGTCTTGGGCTGCTGCTGGCCGGAACGATACTCGTCGGTACGGCGCTGGCCGCCGATGCGCCGGCCGGCAAACCCCCAGCCGGCAAACACATGGACGTGACCGAGGAAAAGATCGGCGCCGGCATCGTCAGCAGCGGCACCCCCCTGCTCGCGCCGCCGCCGGCCACCGGCACACGGGCGAAGCCGGTGCCCTCCTGGGGCAAGCCGCTGCCCTGGCCGATCGTGATCGCCGACCGGCGCAACAACCGGCTGATCGAAGTTGCGCCCGACAAACGCATCATCTGGGAATTCCCATCGCCGAACCTGACCGTCTATCGCGGCAACGACGACGTGTATTTCTCGCCCGACGGCAATATCATTGTGGTGAACGAGGAAGACAACTACGATTTCCACTTCGTCGATTACGGCAAACGCCTGCTGGCGCGCACCTTCGGCGTGTCCGATTTCCGCGGCAATGCCGGGCCGTACCTGAACTTCCCCGACGACGCCCGGATGATGAATGACGGCCGCCTGGTCGTGGCCGACATCCGGTCCTGCCGCATCCTGATCCTCAATCCGGAATCCTCGCGGATCGAGACGCAATGGGGCCGCCCCGGCGCCTGCCGGCACGACCCGCCGCACGCCTTCGGCTTCCCCAACGGCGCCGAGCCGCTGGACAACGGCGACATCCTGGTGACGGAAATCCCGGACGCCTGGGTGGTGCTGATGCGCCGCGACGGCACCCCCGCCTGGAGCGTCAAGGCGCCGCATATCCGCTACGCCTCCGACGCCATGCTGACCCGCGACGGCCAGGTAATCATTTCGGACTACGTAAAGCCGGGCGGCATCGTGATCTTCGACCCGAAAACCAGCCGCGTCACCTGGGAATACCGCGTCACCAGCGGTGACGGCATGCTCGACCACCCCTCGCTGTCCGAGGAAATGCCGACCGGGGATATCCTGCTGAACGACGACTACCGTCACCGGGTGCTGGTGATCGACCGCCAGACCAAGCAGATCGTGTGGCAGTACGGCGAGACCGACAAGACCGGTCACGCGCCCGGCTATCTGTGGAACCCGGACGGGCTCGATCTCGACATGTTCCATGACTGGAAGGCGGCGCTGGCCGGCGCGCACTGAGCATGGCGACGCCCGGGCCGCGCCGCCTGCTGGCGGTGCTCACCCTCGGCGGCCTGTTGCTGGCGGCGGCGCTGGGCGGGGGGCAGTTGCATGCCAGCGTGCTCGCCGGCCAGGCGATGATGGGCGAGATGAGCGCGGCCGAGTTGCCCTCGCCGCTGGTCGTCGAACTGGCCCGCGCGCGGCTGGCGGCGCTGCCGCTGGCCGCTCTGCTGGCCGCCCTGGCCGGGCTGGCCGGCACCTGGGCGCTGGTTTTTGCCCGTGGCCGCGCGGCTGAAGCGGCGCCGGCGCTGGTCTGGCGTGGCGTGGTGCTGCTGCCGGCGGGGGAACCGATGCTGGTGCGGCGCGCGGCGCGCTGGCCGCAGATCGGTCTGGTGGTGCCGCTGGCCGGGATCGGCATCGCCGCCGGGGTGCTGACCCCTGCCGGCGACCCGGTCGCGCCGGTGGCGCCACACGCGGCCTGGTTGCTGGGCGGCGGCCTGATCGCGCTCGGCTTTCCGCTGCTGGTGGCCGAACGCCTGCTGGCCGCGCTGCCGCCGGAGATCTTGCCCGAAGCGTCGGACCTGCGCGCGCTGGCGTTCATGGTTCTGCTCGCCTTCCCCGCCGCCGGATCGCTGGAATGCGCCGCCGGGCTCGGTCTGCCCGGTCCGGCGCTGCGGCTGGCCTCGCTGCTGGCGCTGTTTCCCTGCGCCGTCGCGGCCGAACTGGCCGGACGGGCGGCGGGGCGCGGCTTCCTTCCGCCGCCGCCGGCCGCGACGGCACAGGCGGCGACCCATTCCATGCTGGCGCGGCTGCTCGCCGACGGGGCGGCCTCGCGCAGCCTGGCCGGCCCGGTGCGGCGGCATCTTGGCATCGATTTCGCCGGCAGCTGGGCGCTTGCCTATGTCCGCGCCGCCTTCGCCCCGCTGGCGCTGCTGCTGGTGGCGGTCGGCTGGGGGCTGAGCGGGGTGGCGCTGGTGCCGCTCGACCAGCGCGCCGTGTATGAGCGCTTCGGCGCGCCGGTGCGGGTGCTGCCGCCCGGCATCCACATCACGCTGCCCTGGCCGTTCGGCCGGCTGCGCAGCGTGGAGTTCGGCATCGTGCATGAACTGGCGCTGAAGGGCGACAACGTGGCGGAGCGCTTCGGCGCCGAGGACATACCGCCCTTTAGCGCCGACCGGCTGTGGGAGCTGGAAAACCCGGCCGAAACCTGGTTCCTGGTGGCCTCCGCCGGCGGCGGCAAGCAGGGATTCCAAATGGTCAGCGCCGATATCCGGCTGTTTTGGCGCACCGGGGCGACCGACGCCGACGCGCTGCGCGCCGCCTATGGCGCCGCCGACCCGGTCGGGCTGCTGCGCGAAAGCGCCCGGCGCGTCGCCGCTTCGTTCTTCGCCGGCCGCACGCTGGACGAGGTGCTCGGCGAGAACCGGGAAACCCTGGCCGGCCGGCTGCGCGCCTCGGTGCAGCGGGATCTGGACGAAGCCGGCGTGGGGCTCGAACTCGACGCGGTGGTGATCGAGGCGCTGCATCCGCCCGGCGGGGCGGCCGACGCCTACCACGCCGTGCAGGCAGCCCAGATCGACGCCGAAGCCTCCATCTCGGCCGAGCGTGGCCGCGCCTTCGCCAGCCTGTCCGAGCAGCGCCAGGTCGCCACCGGCCTGCGACGCGGGGCGACCGCGGGGGCGGAGGAGACGCTGAGCACCGCCCGCGCCGATGCCACCCGCTTCGCCGCCGATCGCGACGCGGACCGGGGCGGGGCGCCGCCCTACCGGATGGAACGACGGCTGGCGGCGCTGCGGGCCGTGCTGGCGTCGGCGGGCAGCCTGACGCTGTTCGACCATCGCCTGCCGCCGGGGGCAGTGCCGCTGCTGGATTTCCGCGCGATGCCGGGGGCAGGGGTGCCAATGCCGGCTGTGGATGCGGCGCCGAAGGATCCCGGCGAATGAGGTGCGGTTGCCGGGGCGCAGCCCCGGACCCCGCCAGGGGCAAGGCCCCTGGACCCGAAGTAATGGGGTCAAGGAGGCCACTGCCCCGTCGCGCCGAAGGCGCGCCCCGCGCGCAGGGCGGGTCCAGGGCAACGCCCTGGCCTTGCCTGCTTACTTCTCAGCCGGAAACCGCCCATGAGTGACCCCGAAACCATCAGCCCGCTCGGCACCGCGCTTCGTTTCCTGCTTGCCGCGGTCGTGGTAGCCGCCGCCGTGCTGGCCGGCACCGCCGTGATGGTGGGCGCCGGCGAGGCCGTGGTGGTGACCCAGTTCGGCGCTCCGGTGCGGGTGCTGACCGAGCCGGGCCTGGCCTGGAAGCTGCCGGCGCCGCTGCAAGGCACCACCACCGTCGATCTGCGGCTGCGCACCAGCTCCACCGGCCTGCAGGATGTCGGCACGCGCGACGGGCTGCGCGTGCTGCTGCAGGCCTATGTGGCGTGGCAGGTGCCGGCCGAACCCGACCGCATCCGCCAGTTCCTGCGCGCCGTGCGCAACGACCCCGACGAGGCCGCCCGCCAGTTGCGCAGCTTCGTCGGCTCGGCGTTGCAGGTCACCGCCAGCAGCTTCGACTTCGCCGAACTGGTGAATACCGATCCGGCCCGGCTGCGCCTGGCCGAGTTCGAGCGCCGCCTGCAGGCGCAGGTGGCGGCGCAGGTGTTGCAGACCTATGGCATCCAGGTGCGCCAGGCCGGCATCGAGACGCTCAGCCTGCCCGACGCCAGCCTGACCGCGACGGTGGCGCGCATGCGCTCGGAACGCGAAACGGTGGCCGCCGAACGCACCGCCGAAGGGCTGCGCGCCGCGGCCGAGGTGCGTTCCAACGCCGAGCGCGACGGCCGCATTACGGTGGCGCGCGCCCGCACGGAAGCGGCGGAGATCGACGCCCAGGCGCGCCGCGAGGCGGCCGAAATCCAGACCCGCGCCTATCTGAGCGACCCGTTGCTGTACAATCTCCTGCGCTCGCTCGATACGCTGGTGCAGACGGTCGGGCCGAGCACGCGCCTGGTGTTGCGCACCAATTCGGCGCCGTTCTCGGTGCTCGTCGAGCCGCCGGCCGAGACTCCCCCGGCGCCGCACCCATGACTCCGAACGGCCCCCCGTCCCTCGCCATGGCCGGGCCATTCACGCAGTCGCTGCAGATCACCTTCCGGGTGCTCTCCCTGGCGATCCTGGTGCTGGCCGGCTGCTGGGGGGCATCGAACCTGCGGCAGGTGCCGCCCGACGCCCAGGCGGCGGTGCTGCGCTTCGGCCGGGTGGTGCGGGTGCAGCCGGCCGGGCTGCTGCTGGCCTGGCCGCCGCCGGTCGAGCGGGTGGAACTGCTGCCCGCCCCGGCGCGGCAGATGGAGCTGAAAGTGGTGGCCCGGATGCCGGCCGGCGGACCCGCGCCCGGCCGGCGTCCGGCCAACGTGCCGCCCGCCAGCGCCGGCGGCTACCTCACCGGCGACGGCGGCGAAGTGCTGCTCGACGCCACGCTGACCTGGCGCATCGCCGACCCGGTCGCCTACCTGATCGCCCGCGATCATGTGGCCGCGGCGCTGCAGCGGCTGTTCGTGGCCGGCGCCACCGAAGTCGCCGCCGGCCGCTCGATCGACGACTTCATGGCGGTGCGGGCGGTGGGCGGCGACGACCCGGAGGTGGAGGCGAAACGCCAGGCGGTGCGCGGCGACCTGGTGCGGGCGGTTAATCTGCGGCTGGCGGCGATGGCGCAGGCCGGCAGCGATCTCGGGGTGGACGTGACCCGCGCCGATGTGGACGCGCTGCTGCCGCTGGCCGCCAAGCCCGGCTTCGACGCCGTGCTGGAGGCCACCCAACTGGCCGAGGAAACGCTGGCAAGCGCCCGCACCGACTCCGCCCGCACCCTTCAGGCGGCCGACCGCCAGCGCGACAGCATCCTGGCCGCCGCCCGCGCCGCCGCCGCCGAGCAGGTGTCCGAGGCCGGCGCCCAGGTGGCGGCGGTGGCCGCGCTGGCCGGCCGCACCGTGCCGGAAGGCCGGCCCGGGTTGCTGGCACAGATCTGGCGCGACAGGGTGGCCACCGTGCTGCACCAGGCGGGCGGTGTGGTGGCGGTGGACGCCGCCGGCGGCGCCCGGTTGATTCTCCCGGCGGCGCAGCCATGACCGTGCTGGCCTTTCCCGCTGCGTCCCCCGGGCTGCTGGCCCGCGCCGAGCGGTGGCTGCTGGGAGCACAACTGACTCTGGCCATGCTGTCGGCCGGGCTGCTGGCGGTGGCGGTGGCGTGGGAATTCCTGGTGCCCGGTGCCGCCGCCCTGGCCAGCCTGGTCGCCTCGGTCGCCGCCGCGCTGGTGGCGGTGCCGGTGCTGGCGGATGCCTGGCGCAGCCTGCGCCGGCCCAGCCTGCACGGCATCGCCGACCGGCTGGTGGCGCTGGCGCTGCTGGCGGCCTGGGCGGCCGGCGACCTGATGACCGCGGCGGTGCTGCCGATCGTGATGATCCTCGGCCATGTGCTGGAGGAACGCAGCCTGCTGGGCACCCGCGAGGCGGTGCGGGCGCTGGGCCGGCTGGCCGAGACGCGCGCGCGCCTGCTGCTGCCGGGCGGCGGAACGGCGCTGGTGGCCGCGACGGCGCTGCGCCCCGGCGACCGCATCGAGCTGCGCGCCGGCGACCGCGCGCCGGCCGACGGGGTGGTGCGCGCCGGCAGCGCCAGCCTGGACATGGCCTCTCTGACCGGCGAGTCCGTGCCGGTGGATGTGGCGGTGGGCGACCCGGTGCCGGCCGGCACGATCGATTCCAACGGCCGCCTGGAGGTGGAGATCACCCGCACCGGCGCCGACACCACGCTGGGACGGATCATCGGGCTGATGCGCACCGCCGAAGCCTCCAAGCCGGCAGTGACACGCGTGCTGGAACGCTATGGCGAGCAATACATGGCGCTGGTGCTGATGGCCGCCGCCGGCACCTGGTTCGCCTCCGGCGATCTGGCCTCGACGCTGGCAGTGCTGGTGGCGTCCTGCCCCTGCGCGCTGGTGCTGGCGGCGCCGGCCACCGCCATCGCCGCCATTGCGGTGGCGGCGCGGCACGGCATCCTGATCAAGGGCACCGGCTTCCTGGAAAACATGGCCGGCGTCGATGCCGTGGTGTTCGACAAGACCGGCACGCTGACCACCGGGGCGCTGTCGCTGGCCGGCACGGCCTCGGCCGCGGATCAGGCGGCGCTGCTGCATGTCGCCGCGGCGCTGGGGGCGGCGAGCAGCCATCCGGTCAGCCGTGCCGCCGCCGCCTGCGTGCCGGAAAGCGCGCGGGCGGTGGTGGCGGATGCGCGCGAGGAAGGCGGCTTCGGCGTGACCGGCACGCTGGACGGCCAGGCGGTCGCGTTCGGCCGGGCCGAGCTGTTCGCCAGGCTGGGGATTGCGGTGCCGCCGCTGCCAGCGCATGACGGTCCGGTAGCCGGTGCCAGCCGGGGGGCCGCGTTCCTGGGCTGGCTGCTTTTCGCCGACCGGCCGCGCCCGGAAGCCGCCGCGACGGTGGCCGAACTGCGCGCCCTCGGGCTCGGGCGGCAGGTGCTGCTGACCGGCGACCGCGCCGCCGTCGCCGCCCATGTCGGCGCCGAACTGGGCATCGCCGATATCTGCGCCGAGGCGCTGCCCGACCAGAAGATGCGCCGCGTGCAGGCGGAAACCCGGGCCGGCTTCCGGGCGCTGGTGGTGGGCGACGGCATCAACGACTCGCTGGCGCTGAAAGCCGGTGCGGTCGGGGTTGCCATGGGGGCGCAGGGTACCGATGTGGTGCTTGCCTCGGCCGATGTGGTGCTGACCGGCAGCAACCTCCGCCGGCTGGCCACCGCCATCCGGCTGAGCCGTCGCTGCCGGCGCACCATCCATGTAAACGTGGCGATCGGGCTCGGCTGGACGGCGCTGCTGGTCGGGCTGGCAGCGGCCGGGGCGCTGGGACCACAGGGGGCGATCGTGGCCGCGCTGCTGCATAATTTTTCCACCTTCGTGGGCCTGGCGAATGCCGGACGGCTGCTGCTGTTCGACGAAACCGAGGGCGAGGCAGCGCCGGCATGACGCATCTTGCGACCGTGGCCGGGGCGCTTGGCGTCGCGGCCAATTGCGTCTGGCCGCTGCTGGGGGGGCGGCGGCAGATTCTGGCCATGCAGGTGTTTGCCTGCATGATGTTCGCACTGCATTACCGGATGCTCGGCGCCGGTACCGGCTCGGCGATGTGCTTAGTCGGGGCGCTCCAGGCCCTGATCTCCGCGAGCCTGCGCAGCACGTGGGCGCGGCGCGGCGCATTCGGCGCCGCTCTCGCCGCGAGCCTCGCCATCACGGCGGCCACCTGGTCGGGCCTGCCCTCGGGACTGGCGCTGTGCGGCCAGTCGATGGGGGCGCTCGGACGGCTGCAACGCAGCGAACAGGCGATCCGGCTGAGTTTTCTGGGATCGGAAATGTTCTGGACGGCGCACAACACGGTGGTCGGCTCGTCCTGGGGCCTGACCTCGGATGCGATGTCGGTAACCATGCTGCTGATCGGGTTGTGGCGGGGGCGGCCGACACGGAAACTTTGCCCCGCCTATGCCGGCATCCCCGCGGTCCGTTAAGGAAGGAAAGGGTTCCAAGGGCTGCCCTTGGTGGGGTCCGGGGCGCCGCGGATCTGGGGGTTCGGTAGCAGCGGAACCGAAAGTCGATTGAGCCATCTCCAGAAACCTGGGCGGCCTACTGCGCTGAACCGAACTGAGGATTCCCAACGGGGCTGAGTTGTGTGACTCGGTGCGCATGGCACAGACCGTCAGCCCCAGTGTCACCCTCGCCGACCGCGAGCGTCTTGCCGCCGTGGTAGCGGATCGCAACCCGGACCGTGTCGCCGGCTTCGAGCCACCCGGCGGACTGATTTAGGCTTGCTGGCTTGGCTTTGTTCGGCGGGTTGATCCAAATGGTCGCCGGATGATAGGCCGGACGCCCGGTGGCAGCCGGCACCATTCCGGCGAAGCCCAATCTTACCAGGTCCAGCTCATCGACGAAAACCTCGATGATCCGCACCGGGTTCTCCTCCGTCACATACTCGTCGAGGCTGCTGGGCAGCAAAATGCGCTGGGTG
>Ga0326727_10014150_pt1 | contig 17482 bp, 22 predicted proteins | sample MB2enrmetagenome_FD_207643 | JGI IMG/M metagenome (GOLD analysis project Ga0326727, IMG submission 207643) | Lab enriched peat soil microbial communities from McLean, Ithaca, NY, United States - MB29MY | ecosystem: Environmental > Terrestrial > Soil > Wetlands > Peat | place: USA: New York...
TGGACCCTGCCACAGACGCGCCGTGAGATCCAACGCCTGTTGTTCACCTGGACCGGAGAGTGTGCGTATTGTGGCAGCATGATTCGCAAGCGGAACCGACCACCTTAACTTAACGTAGTAGTATTAGGGGGGCTTGATGCAACATTTTCGAGAGCTTAGGGTTTGGCAGAAAAGTCATGAGCTGGTTTTGAAGCTTTACCAGCTTACTAAACGATTCCCCGCTGACGAACGCTTCGGCCTAACGTCACAGCTTCGGCGTGCCGCAGTTTCCGTGCCCACGAACATCGCCGAGGGCTCCTTGTCGGAGACGGAGTACCTCGTCATGCTAAGTTGTGAGTTGGGCTATTTGCAACGGAAGGATGCCGAGGGACCTCTTTCCGAGATTTCGGAAATTGCTCGCATGCTCTACGCCCTACGCTGTAAAGTAGAGGCAGGGCAAGATTGAGGTACCAGAATACGGGGGGAAGTGTAGGGTGTCAGCCTCTCGCAAATTCAATAGGCGCACTAACCAGCTTGTGGTGTGCGTTCGCAGTGCCGGCTACGAAGTATCGCTGGAAAGAGGCAAGATTTACCAAGCTGTGTCTGACGCGCGTGCCGTGCGCCACCACCTGCTGAGGGTCATCGATGAATCTGGGGAGGGTTACCTCTATCCAAAGAGTATCTTCCTCCCGATCGAATTGCCCAAGGCCATTGAGAGGGTACTTTTTGCGTTGGCCTGACGCAAGAATCGCGCTGTGCCTGTCAACTGTCGACTGTCAACTGTTGACTGTCAACTGTTGACTGTCGACTGTCGACTTTCACTTCCGAGGTGCCCATGACCCGCGACGAAATCATCCGCAAAAAGCAGGAATACCTCTTCAACTGTGTCACCACGTACTTCAAGGACCCGCTAGTGATTGACCATGCCAAGGGTCAGTACGTCTGGGACCTGGACGGGAAGCGCTACCTCGACTTCCTGGGCGGGATCGTCACCATCAGTGTCGGCCACTCGAACGAGAAGGTGACGGCGAAGATCAAGGACCAGATCGACCGCGTCCAGCACATCTCAACGCTCTTTCCCACCGAAGCCCTGGTGGCGCTGGCGGAAAAGGTCGCGCAGATTGCTCCGGGGAAATTGAAGAAGAGCTATTTCTCCAACAGTGGCACCGAGGCCAATGAAGTGGCCATCACCACGGCGCGCATGTACACGGGAAACTATGAAGTCCTGGCGCTCCGGCACGGCTACAGCGGCCACTCGCAACTGACCAAGGCTCTCACCGGGCTGCACACCTGGCGCAAGGCCGGAGTGATTCCTTACGGCATCGTGCACGCTCCCGGCCCCTATTGCTACCGCTGCCCGTACGGCCTCACTTACCCGAGTTGCGAACTGCATTGCGCCAAGGATATCGAAGAGGTCATCAAAACTTCGACCAGCGGCCAGGTCGCGGGCCTGATCGCGGAGACCATTCAAGGCTTGGGCGGATTCATCGTTCCCCCGCCCGGCTATTTCAAGATCGTCGCCAACATCGTGCGCAACTATGGCGGCCTCTTCATCGCGGATGAAGTTCAAGCGGCTTGGGGACGAACCGGCAAGAAATGGTGGGGCATCGAACACTGGGAAGTCGAGCCGGATATCATCACCTCCGCCAAAGGCATGGCCAATGGCGTGCCCATCGGTTTAACGCTGACGCGCCCTGAGATCGCCGACTCCTATAAGGGATTAACGATTTCGACTTTCGGCGGCAATCCCGTCACCTGCGTTGCCGCCAAAGCCACCATCGATCTGATTGAGGAAGAGAAGCTCATGGATAATGCCCAGGAGGCGGGCGACCACTTCCACCAGGGGCTCGAAGCGTTGAAGGAGAAGCACGCCCTCATTGGCGACGTTCGCGGAATGGGCTTGATGCAAGGCATCGAGCTTGTCAAGAATCGCCAGACCAAGGAGCCGGCAACAGAGGCTACAAATCTGGTTATGGAGCGGGCCCGGGCCAACGGCCTGCTGGTGGGCAAGGGCGGGCTTTACGGAAATGTGATTCGGATGTCTCCGCCGCTCAATATCTCCAAGGCCGACGTCGATCAGGCGCTCGCCGTGCTGGACAAGAGCTTCGCGGAGGCTTGTCAGAGTGCGCAGTCTTGAGACAGCCGACGATTTGAGGCGAATGCGCCCGACTCTGTCATTCTGAGCGCAGCGAAGAATCTCTGTAGTTGGCAAAGTCCCGAACTGCGGCGATTCTTCGCTGCGCTCAGAATGACAAATCACGGTCTCAATCGGCAATCGTAAATCGACATTCCCTCGGGGGTTTTATGAACGGCATACCGGTTCTACACGTTGAAGCGGATTGCATCGCGCGCGCCTGGGAAGAATCGATGGCGCTGCTTTACCAGTGCGGCTGCGATATCAAGACGCAATACGACAAGCCGGACGATCCGCCCAGCAAAGACGCTACAATGATCATCACCATCAACGAGCCGCTGAAAGAGCCGATGATCCACAAGGATTTCCCGGGCGGCCCTGAGGACTTGCAAGAGTACGTCATGGAAGTCTGCGAAGGCATCAAAGACCATCTGGTTCGCGACACGCGCGACCCCGGCGACACTCGCTGGGAATATACTTACCATCAGCGTCTCTTCGCTTACCAGGTCCCCACCTTCCCCCCGATCGACCAGATCGAAACCGTGTGCCAGAAGCTCGCCCACACTCCTTACACACGCCGCGCGCAAGCCGTCACCTGGAAGGTGTGGGAGGACAACGATTGCTATGACCCCGCTTGCATGCAGAGCATCTGGTGCAGGATTACAGAAGCCGAGGAGCCGGCTGCAACTGCCCTTCTCAACATGAACGTCCGTTTCCGCTCCAACGACGCGTACAAGGCAGCGTTCATGAACATCTTCGCCCTGGTGCAACTCCAACAGAAGATCGCACGCAGGGTCTCCGAGCTTATGGGCAGGCCAGTTGAATTAGGGCGATACTGCCACGTGGCCGACAGCTACCATCTGTACGGCTCTTACTTACAGGAGTTCGAATCCCGCTTCCTTACCGCGCTTGGGAAACGCACCTTTGAGCAGCGCACACTTCGCTACGACGATCTGCGCGAAATCATGGAAGGCGCCCGGCCGTCAATTCTCGAGAAGGCCCGGGGAATGGGGAGGCAGTAGGCAGTAGGCAGTAGGCAGTAGGCTATCGTTCCATAGGGCAGACCGCGCAACCTGTCATCCTGAGCGAAGCGAAGGATCTCTGCAGTTCCGTCCTTAACCCTACGGCCACGCCAACAAGAGCCGCCTACAGTAGTCGTTTTGCGGGCATTCAAGGCTTGACCCAAGCCTAGCTTCTTGACCCTCAACCAGGCTTGTACTCAGGAATGGCTTCCTTTGGAGAGAAGAGCTCTCCCACCGGCGCAGAGAGCGCCTGAGCAAGGGACCTTTGAATCTCGAGCAGGTGTCGCTTGGTGAAGCCCTCGCTCTCGATGGCGATCGCGCCGTCCGGCTCGATGAGAAACAACGTGGGCACGTATTCGAGGCCGTATTCCCGCGAGACGTGATAGGGCTTGTCATCCATCAGGATGGGGAAAGTCACGGAGTAGTCCCGCGCAAAGCGTTGACTGTCCTTCACTCCGTCCTGTGCGATCCCCCAGATTTGCACTCCGTTGGCGCGCAGTTGCTGGTGAAGCCTCTCCAGGAACGGGAACGTGTACTGGCAGGTGGGACAGGTAACCTTGAAGAAAGCGGCGAGCACAGGACCGTTCTTCAGCGCCTCCGGCAAGGAATAGGTCTTGCCGTCAGTGGCGGTCAAGCCGAAAGGCGGCGCTGATTTGCCGGCTTTGATGAGAGACATGGGCTTCCTCCCGAACTTACGACAGCTATTGTAGCACCGCACAAGGCGGCCGGCACGGTGTGCTATACTGGTGAGTGATCGGAAGCTCAGGGCGAGAATCCGAATCTCAATTCATCCGGGAGGCGTGGAATGATGTACCTCGAGGAGTTTGTTCAACCCATGAGAGAGGAGTTGACGCGCATCGGCTTTCAAGAGCTGCGCACGTCCGGCGACGTTGATAACGTGCTCGGCAAGTCTAGTGGCACCGTGCTGGTGGTCGTGAACTCAATTTGCGGCTGCGCAGCGGGGCGCGCCAGACCGGCTGTTGCCTACGCACTCGCGCACGCGGTGAAACCTGATAAGTTGGCGACGGTCTTCGCTGGCCAGGACCAGGAGGCAACAACGCAAGCTCGAAGCTATTTCACCGATTACCCGCCTTCCTCGCCTTCCATCGCCTTGCTCCGCGACGGCAAGCTGCTCTACATGATGGAGCGCCACGACATCGAAAGCCGCATGCCGGAAGAGATCGCTGCGGATCTCACTCGTGCCTTCGACCGTTTCTGCACGCCAGCGGGGTCTGCGGTTATGTAGGGCAAACAGGGTTGCGGAGAAACCATTCTGGTTGTCATCCTGAGGAGTTTCCATGGGCCTGCGGCCCACCCGAGCCAACGAAAATCAGCGTCGTCCCCACGAAAGCGGGGACCCATTGTCGGTCCAATGGATTCCCGCTTGCGCGGGAATGACGTGACTTTCAGGAGCCGTAGGCGGTCCTGAGTGCAACGGAGGAAGGATCTCCGCAGTTCGTGCAAGCCACAACTGCCGAGATTCTTCGCTTCGCTCAGAATGACGGGGGGCCGACAGTTCTGGCCCCAACTACTCATCCTTAAGTTTCCGCTCCATAAGTTCACGGATGGCTTCGCGCGGCGAAACTCGTCCCTCGAGGATGCGGTGGACCTGGGTGGTGATCGGCATCTCGACCTGATTACGCTCCGCCAAGGTCATGGTCGCATAAGTGGTCTTGACGCCCTCCGCCACCATCCGCATGGAGCCAATGATTTCCGCAAGCTTGCGCCCCCGGCCCAATTCGGCTCCCACTGTCCGGTTACGGCTGAGGTCACCCGTGCAAGTCAGAACGAGGTCTCCCAGGCCCGCCAGGCCACCGAGAGTTTCGCGCTTCGCGCCGCACGCGTAGGCGAGTCGCGAGATCTCCGCGAGGCCGCGTGTAATGAGGGCCGCGGTGGGATTGTGCCCTAGTCCCAGGCCTGCAATGACGCCCGCCGCGATGGCGATGATGTTCTTAACAGCCCCGCCGATTTCCACACCGACCATATCCGTCGAGGTGTAGAGCCTTAAGGTCCTGGAAGAAAACTCTTTCTGCACCAACTGAGCCGCGGCGCGGTCGCGCGAGGCGACGACGAGCGCGGTCGGATCACCTCTTGCGACTTCTCGCGCAAAGCTCGGACCCGAGAGCGCGCAAAGTCGAGGGACAAACCGTATTCCGACCATCGACGCGATGATTTCGGTCATGCGCATGGCTCGGTCCGTATCAATGCCCTTGGTGGCGCTCACCAGGATCATCTCCGGCCGCAGATGAGTCAGCATTCGCTCGTACAAGCTGCGACAGACATGCGAGGGCATGGCGGACACGACGATTTCGGCCCCGTCGAGCGCTTCGCCTAAATCGTGGGTAGCCGCAATGCCGGTCGGAAGACTGACTCCGGGCATGAAGATCGAGTTTTCACGCCGCTGGCGAATGCTCTCGACAATCTCCGCCTCGTAAGCCCATAACGAGACCGCGTGCCCGGACTTGGCAAGCGTCGCCGCCAGCGCCGTGCCCCAATTCCCTGCCCCGATAACTGCAATTCGCTTCATAAGAGTTCTCAGTGGTCAGTTATCAGTTCTCAGTCGCTAGCTCTCAGATGTCAGCAGGCAGAATCGCCGGACAACCGACAACTGACCACGGACAACGGACAGCGCTTCACTACATAGCGCCTTCTGCATTCTGCCTTCTGCTGTCTGCCTTCTTCTGCCCCAACTTATTCTCCGTCCCGTTAAGCAGCCGGGCGATGTTGGCGTGATGGCGCCCAATGATGATAAGAGCCGCTCCTGCGGCGCCCAAAACCACTTGCACGGGTGGATGTTTCATAACCTGGACCAGAACTGGAAAGGCCGCGGTACCGACGATCGAACCCAGCGAGATGTAACGCCAGATGGCCACTACAACCCCGAAGACGACCAGGGCGAGCACAACTTGCCACGGGGCGATCGCTATGAAGACGCCCACTCCCGTCGCCACACCCTTGCCACCACGAAACCGAAGCCAAACGGGAAAGCAGTGGCCCAGAACTGCGGCGAACGCTGCTGCCGCCACCAAGGTGGGATCATCCCCCGTAATTCGGGAAGCCAGCACAACAGCCAGAAGCCCTTTCCCGGCGTCCAGCAGAAAGGTAGCGACGAACCCTACCACACCCAAGTTCCGCATGACGTTGGTCGCGCCGATGGAACCGCTGCCGGTGGAACGAACATCGATGCCACGCTGCCAGCGAACAATGAGATAGCCGAAAGGAATTGAACCGAGTAAGTATGCGAGAAGGGTCGTAAGCAGGCCAATCATTTATGGGAATCTTTCTACCTTTCGATATTCGGCGCCATGCGGGGAGAGTTTACTCTCAAACAGGAAAAACTCCGAGACGTCAAAACTTCCCAGGTCCTGCTCAGCGTGTTGAGAAATAGCCGCCTGAAGCGCGGGCTGTGCTTGAGGCGCCTTGAAGCGCGCCAGCGTGAGGTGCGGGTGGAATGCGCGTTGCTCGCGGGCAAAGCCGATGGTTTCCATGGCTTTGTCGACTTGTTCGGCGAGGCGGGCAAGGGGTGCCGGCTCTTCAATCCCCACCCAGAACACCCGCGGGCGCCGGCCGTCGGGAAAGAAACCAAAACCCTTGACCCGAATGGCGAAGGGTTCGAAGGGCCCCAGCTTCTTCAAACATTCCGATACTTCGCGCACCTTTTGGTCGGGAACCTCACCCAGAAACTTGAGTGTCAGGTGGATGCCCTCGGGTTGGGTCCACCGAGCGTCGGGTGAGACAGAACGGAACTCAGCCTGCTTACGACGCAGTGCCGCCCGCAGACTTTCCGGCAGGTCGATCGCGATAAAAGCGCGCATATCGTATGTGGCAGGTGGTAGGTGGTATGTGGCACGTGGGGTCCGTGCCCTTGGCCAAAGGCGAAGGACACGCGCCGCAGGGCTTAGGCCGCATGTTTGATCAATCCACACGTGCGACCTGCCCCATACCACCTGCGGAGCTTAGTCCCTTATTCTCCTGCGTATCATCTCAAGCGCCATTTGCGTAGACCACAGGCGCACCCTCTCACGGCTGCCGGGGAAGCGAAACTCCCGAACCTGGGTCCCGCGTTCGTCCGCGAGAGCAATAAAGACCAAACCCACCGGTTTCTGTTCCGAGCCGCCAGTGGGGCCCGCAATTCCAGTGATGCTCACTCCGATGGAGGCGCCGCTCCGCGCGCGAATGCCTTCTGCCATGGCTTGCGCCACAGGCCGTGAAACAGCGCCATGCTCCTCAATCAGCGGCGCGGGCACCCCCGCCAGCCTGGTCTTCAACGGGTTGCTGTAGCAAACCGCGCCGCCCAGGAAGAAGTCGGAAGCTCCAGGTTTCTCCGTCAATCGCTCGGCGAGCAGGCCGCCGCTACAACTTTCCGCCACGGCCAAGGTCTTGTGGCGCATGACCAGGTACATTCCCACAACTTCTTCCAACGACTCGCCTCGCGCGGAAAAGATGTATTCCCCCAAAGCAAGTTCGATCTGATCGCCCAACTCTGCTAACAACGCGTCAGCCTGTTGCTCGTTTGGGGCATGGGCGCGAAGATGGATTTCGATAGCTCCCGGTTTGGCCAAAATTGTGGTGGAGGGATTGGTATACGCCTTGTAAACCGCGGCCGCGCGTTTATCGACCTCTGACTCGGGCAGGCCCACCACCTTGTAAACGCGAGTCCTGATCCGTTGCCCCTGCGAAACCTGGGCGAGCCGAGGCATACAAAAGGCGTCGAACATCGCCTCCAGTTCCCCCGGCGGCCCCGGCAGGAGCACGATAAGGACGTGCTCGTGCTCAATCCAGATGCCGGGCGCAGTCCCGTGCTTGTTTTCGAGCCATTCTGCTCCCTCGGGAAGCACCGCCTGCCGCAGGTTGTTTTCCGCCATGGGCCGTCCAAAACGGGCAAGGCGTTCCTGAATCTTCCTTCGGACCTCGGGATCTTCATGCAAGCTTCGGCCCAGCACCTCTGCTACCGCCTGCCGCGTGAGATCGTCTTCGGTTGGACCCAGGCCGCCCGTCAGGATGATCAGTCCAGAGCGCCCGAGCCCCTCCTTCAGGACAGCGGCCAGATCTGCTGCCCGATCACCGACGACGGTCTTGAAGCGTACCTCTATTCCCAGAGTGTTCAGCCGGTCGGTGAGAAACAGAGAATTCGTATCGAGGTAGAAGGAAGTTAGGAGTTCCGAGCCAACGGCAATGATTTCAGCGTCCATTTAGAAAGTCAGAAAGCAGAAATTAGAAAGCAGTCGCTAATATTCGTCAGCCGACGAACACCCGAAAACCATGAAATGTCATTCCGAGCGAAGCGAGGAATCTCGCTCTGCGTCGAGTGGTTCACTGAAAAAGGACCAGGGCGAGATTCCTCGCTTCGCTCGGAATGACAGTGCATTTCAGAACAGAAGATCGAAGTGAGAAGTCAAAATCAAAGCGGATGCTCTTCACTTGTCACTCGTCATGCTAATAACGGCTTGCCCTTGATGCCGACCGGCAGTTCAATTAGCGAACTGTTGGTAGCGACAACCATTGACTGATGCTGAGTAAAGGCGATGCCCACGATGCCATTACCCGAAACCGCGCGTTCCACCCGACCGTCCGAAGCGATGCGCACAATTCCCCGCTCGCCAGCCAAGGATGCCGCCACGTAAAGGCTGCCCTCGCTGTCAAACGCCATTCCTTGCGGCCGCCCCAATCCCCGATAGAACGAAGTCACTTCGCCGCTGGGAGAAATGCGGAACACGTGATCGAAGCTGGAAATGGTGGGCCCTGTAAGATAAAGGTTCTGATCGGGCCCAAAAGCCAGATGATATGCGGCGATGCTGGGCTCGATGGTCGCAAAGACGAAAATCTGGCGGTCACGATTGATCTTGAAAACCGTCCCGGTTCGATCGCCCACGTATAAGTTTTCATCGTTATCGAAAGCAATCCCGGTAGCAACTCCCATGCCTTCGGCGTAGATCTCGCGATGGGCGTCCGGACTCACTTTATAGACTGTCCCCTCCATGCGGCTCGACACATACAAAGAACCTGCTCGATCGAAAGCCAATCCGGTGGGATTCAACAAGTCGTGCAGGAAGGGTCGTACAGCGAGTTGGCGGTCAATCTTGAACACCGAAACCGGAACCTTCTGCCCACGGCTGCCGCTGAAAGTGGAGAAAATGTTCCCGGCAGCGTCGATAGCAGGATTCGCCACGGGGTGGAGGTTTTCGGCAATGGTAATTCCCAGCGCCACTGAGGCCGGGGCGCTCACGCCCACGCCGGTGTCCACAGTTACGGCTCCGCTGGATGCGCCTTCGGGAACGCGCACCACGAGTCGCCTCGCAGAGCTGAGCAGCAGGTTCCCGGCCTGATTGCCAAAGCGCACCTGAGGCCTGCCGTGTCCATTGGGACTTAGACCCCGACCTGATATGCAGATATCGCCGCCGGGAATGGCTGCTCGCGGAGTGACGCTTTCGATCAACGGTTTATCCGCAGCAGAACCTTTCTTAGGAGCGAGAGATTCGGGTTTGTCAGATTTTTTCCACAAGCTCATTTGATCATGCGTCCCAAAATCACCAACGCGATCAGGCTGTAGAGGCCCGCCACGACATCATCTAACATGATACCCCAGCCGCCTGGAAATCGCTCGGCCCGCCGCGCCGGAAAAGGTTTTATAATGTCGAAAACTCGGAACAGGATGAAACCGGCAATCAGTCCAACCCGCGAAATCCTGGGCGTGGCGATAAAAGTAATAATCTGCCCCAAAACCTCGTCAATCACGACCTGGCCAGGATCAACACGTCCAAAAGCTTTCTCCGCTTTCCCTGCCGACCAAACCCCTACGGCGAAGACCACGGCCGCCATGGTCGCCAGCGATATTCCCAGTCCGGCAGAGCCGAGTGAAGTCTGCCGCAGGGCGATCACCAGCGCCAAACCCACGATCGATCCTGCGGTTCCCGGCGCAACCGGAAAATAGCCCGCGCCCAAGCCGGTTGCAATCCAGACGCTGAGACTGCGGAGTTCCTTAGCCACTCCCCCCCTTTTCGTCCCGCTCGTTCTCTTCGGCAGCGCTACCTTGGGTCTCACTCTCCACGGGCGTCGAAACCCTATAGCGCTCCGATAGCCAATGGTCGAGGTCGATCAGTTTGCAACGCTCACTGCAAAAGGGTCGAAACGGATTGCCCGCCCAGGAAACCTCTTGATGGCAAATGGGACATCGCATGGCCAGGAACGCTTCTGGAGGGCCGGCCCTCTTTATCGATTTCCGCGACGGCCAGGAAGGCCGCCCCTAGACTGCGCGCACTGCCGCCGCTTGAATCTGAACCAAGCGGCTCCCGGCAGAAAGTGTCGAGTTCGCAACCGCGCGCTCGGCAAAGCTCCGCGCTTCCAAACGCGCTACCAGATCGTAGTCACCCGCGCCTGTAATCGTGGCCCAGCGGAATTCCCCTGGCGCCGGCACTGGCCCCTCGAAATCATTGATCAAGACCAGGCCGTCGATCCCAGGAGCTTGCGATTCCAGCCTACCCTGAAAAAGCAGCTCCGTCTCCTGCGAGCGGCCTTCGACAAGAACTGGAAAGGAGCTTCCGACTTTATCGCGCAGCTTGCGTCTCGATATCCGGCGCTGCCAGGCCATCAACTTTTGCCTTCGCCGGCGGGCCACCGCCGCGGGAACCTTGCCCGGCAGCGCATGGCTCAAGCTTGTCTCCTCGTCGGAGTACAGGAACACACCCAGATGGTCGAACTGCGCTGCCCCGACGAAGTCCCGCAGGCGGTCGAAATCCTCGTCCGTTTCGCCAGGGAAGCCGACGATGAAGGAAGTCCGCAGGGTGACCGCCGGCAGAGCGGCGCGAATCTTCTCCAACAACCTTAAAAAGTGTTCGCCGCTCGAGCCGCGCCGCATCAACTTCAGCACCGGCGCGCTGGCGTGCTGAAGCGGAATGTCAAAGTATTTCACTAGCTTGGGGGTTTCCGCCACGGCCTCAATCAACGCGTCAGTCAAGCGGTTGGGGTAACAATAAAGGAATCGTACCCAGACGAGGCCGGGGATCTTTCCAAGCTCCCGCAAAAGAGACGCCAAGCCGTCGCGCAGGCCCAGATCCTCTCCGTAGCTCGTGGTGTCCTGGCCTACGATGGTCAACTCCTCAACACCTTGGCGCGCGAGGTTTTCCGCCTCCCGCACTACCGAGGCGAACCGCCGGGAGCGGAACTTGCCGCGCATCTGCGGAATCACACAAAATGAACACGGGTGGTCACAGCCCTCGGCGATTTTCAGATAAGCAGAATAGGAAGGTGTAGCGAGCAGGCGAGGAGTGAGGTCATGGTAAAGGTAAGGCTCCGCGATCCCCTCGAAGCCCCGTTCCGCGCTCCCCTCCCCGCAAGCTTCCAGAACCCGCTCCAGTTCGTTGGTCCCTACGACAAAGTCGACTTCCGGGATCTCTTTCAAAATCTCCTGGCGGTATCGCTCCACCAGGCAACCGGCCACGACCAGCTTTTTAGCAGCTCCGGATTTTTTGTATTCCGCCATTTCCAGGATGGTGTCAATGGATTCACGCTGGGCAGGCGCGATGAATGCGCAAGTGTTGACGATGATGACTTCGGCTTCCTCCGCGCGCGGAGTCAACTCGTATCCTTGACGGGCCAACATTCCAAGCATCACCTCGCTGTCCACAAGGTTCTTCGGACAACCGAGGCTGACCATTCCGACTTTTGCCATATGCGTGTTAACGTCTGCGCGAGACCTATTACCCCGCCCTCGCTGAGAACTAGAATCTTAGCATAATTTGCCGATCGCGTCCGTCATCGGCTGTCAGTCGTCGGTGGCTCGTCCTCTGGCAGGCTGCGGAAAAAGGGAGTGTGTCATGCTGAGCGCAGCGAAGCATCTGCAGCATCTCCCTGAAAACAACCAAATGCAGATCCTTCGCTGCTTTGAAAACGCGCTGTCATTCTGAGCGAAGCGAAGAATCTCGCTCTGGTCCGTAATGAAGCGACAACGAAAAGATCAGAGCGAGATTCTTCGCTCCGCTCAGAATGACAGGGTTTTCATGGTTTCTCGGCACCCGCGAAACTACTGCCGTTTCCAGAGCCACGCAGCCTTCTCCGAGGATGCTGCGAACGCCTCACTGTCAGGAGCAAAACTTACGGTGAGGAGAGGATCGCGGCCCTCTTGGAGTGTCTGCTGCAACTTGCCGTCTTCGACTGACCACACGCGGGCGGTCTTATCCTCGCCAACTGAAGCCACCCATTTCCCGTCCGGAGAGAACTCCGCCCAGTGGACCGGCCCGTTGTGTCCAGCGAAAGTGCGAAGGAGGGTCCAGGCCGGCACGGAAAAGATTCGTACCTTGCCGTCTTCGCAGGCCGTAACCACCTTGGTCCCGTCGCGCGAAAAAGCAATGCTCAGTACGGTCCCCCCGTGTCCCCGCAGGCTATCCACAAACCGGTGCTCTTTAGTCTCCACCACTGCGGGATCCGGAGTCGTGCTCATGGCGATCTGCGCCAAGAGCGCCCAATGTCCGTCGGGAGAAAACGCGTACACGTTGGGCGTTTGCGTCAGGTCGGGGATGGTGAGCCGGCCGCCACGGTGCGTACGCGGGTCCCAAAACTCAAAAGTTCCAGCTTTGTAGAGCGCCAGGTTTTCGAAGCGGGGAAAATAGAGGATGGGCCCGAATCCCCCGCCGCGCCCAATCGACTCCATGGTGCTGGCCGACCGGTCTTCAATCGTGTCCCATTCGAGGCCGAGAAGTGGCGTTGACCCACCTGCTCCTTTACCTTTGGTTGAGACGATCCCGTTGAACAACAAGAACAGTTGGTTCATGGCCAGGTAATTTGCCGATTGAATGTTCAGTTCGGTAAGACCGGGTAAATGGATCTTCAAAACCTTTTGAATGTTGCCGTCATTGACTCCGAGCAGAACTATCTTCTCTTCGCTGACGACTGCCAACGTTGAACTATCGGGAGAAAAAGCTCCGGCGGGAGAATAGTGCAGCGCCAGGTGCCCCTCCACGCGCCCGCTGCTCACCCACGTGAATTGTAGCGGCTGGCCGCTTTCGACCGTTTCAACCTGGGCCCATAAAGCGCCGGGAAGCAGAAAACAGAGAACAGAAAGCAGAAGGCAGAAGGCAGGAGAGGCCGGTTTTGTGTGCAACCTACAAATCGATTTCGTCATGTGAGAGCCGGCGCACCAGTTCGCGGTCCGCCTCGAGAAAGTTGAACTGACTCAGCCGGGAACGGTCCACCCAGGCGATCGCCTCGAACACCTGGTTCCGGATCGTCCCGCGGAATTTGCGCACCGCAAAGAATACCACGTCCACTGCTCGATCCGGATACTGGTGATGCAGGCGAAAGACCTCTTCGTCGATCTCCGCCTGGATGGCAAGCTCCTCTGCCAACTCGCGGCGAAGAGAGGCTTTCAACTCTTCGCCCTCGTTAACCTTGCCTCCCGGAAACTCCCATTGCATTCCGTAAGGGTCGGAATGATGGCGCTGGCAGATCAGCACCCGGTTACCATCTACTACGATGCCGGCGGTGACGAGGATGGATATCTGCTCCGTCATGAGGCAAGGGTATTCTAACAGAACATGCTGGGATATACTTTGCGCGTGAAACGTATGACTCTTGCGTTGGACCAGGAGTTGCTGAATCAAGCCACCCACGTGCTCGGGGTAAAGACTTACTCCGCCGCCGTGAACCTTGCGTTGGCAGAGGTGATTCGCTTGCGGAAGATACAAGATCTGCCAAAATTCTTTGGGCGAGGGCTCTGGCAGGGCGACCCGGAGGAAATGCGCGAGGATAGCATCGCAGGCCGGCGTCCGCTGCGTAGACGGCCGCGGAGTCGCTCATGATATTGGTTGATACTTCGATCTGGATCGAAGTGCTGAATCGGGTCGCAGGATCGAGAGTCAGTGAAGAGGAGTTGCTGGCAACTTCGAGGCCGCCGCGCGCTATACGAGCCTCCGGACAAAACGCATGAATTGAGCCGTGTAGGGGTAGGGCTTGCCCTACCCTCGTCGGGGCCAGCAAAAATGCGGGGACGGCAAGCCGTCCCCCTACGGCGAGGCGCTATTCCGGCTGTGCAAGGCCCTTGGCGAGGGCGTCGTCGAGCAACGCTTTCATTATGCGTGAATTCTCGTTCGCCAAACGAGCCTGCGCTTCAGCCAATTCCCGCTGGCGATCGCCGACTTCCACCATCCGCGCGCCCAGCGCGCCTTGGTCGCCACCGATGGCTCCCGTCTTCCCGCCCGCTTCGCCCTGGAGTTCGCTTAGTGCCTCTTGCAATCCCTTCAAATTACCTTGTAGTTCATTCAACTCATCGAGCGTGGCTCCATGCTTATGGAGCAGGTCGAGTTCACCTTGGAGCTTGGCGAGTTGCGCCGTCAGGTCTGGAACGTCCACGCGAACTTGATCGAGCAGCTTATGCAACTCCTCCTGCCGGGCGATGAACTTTTCCTGTTTGGCTTCCAAGTTCTCTCGGGTCTGGTCGATCAGCATCTCCGGCGCAATAAGGTTCTTTGCGTGTCGGACAGTCGCCGCGTCGCGAATCACATAAGATTTACCATTGCGGCGGAACCAAATGATATCGCCGCTGCTTGCGCGCCGCAGCGCCGCGATGTGCTTCCCATCGGAGTCCCGGAATGTCCCACTTCCGGCGAATCCTCCCACGCCGAACGTGACGCCGAAGTCCTCGCCCGAGTCCCCAATGCTCCATTCGCCTTTTTCCGGCGAGGGAGGCTTCGGCGGCTTCGGAGCTGGTGCGGCGGCTGGAGCGGCCTTCGGCACGGGCGGGGCGGCAGGAGGCGCCTGCGGATTTGCCGGTGCAGCTTGCCAGTGCGATGCTTTAGCCGCATTTGCTACGGCCGCCAGAGGTCTGTTCCCCAAGTCGTGCCTTTGCGCGACCACGGGCCGCACGCCCGCCAGCACATAAATCGCAGGCGCGGCCAGCAGCGCAATCAGAGGCCATGCGGGCTTTCTCAGGCCTGCCGAAAGCCGCCGGCTTGAATCCAGAATTCTATCCACTCTCGCGCGTGCTTGTTTTCCGTGGGTCATGCCTACACCCTCCCATCGAACGCGCCCTACCGCGCTTCTCATATCCTCAAAGAAATCGAGCAGGACCTCCGCGTAAAAAACCCGATCTGCGCCCGCGTGCAGAGCCGCGTCGTCGCTCGCCTGCTCCGCGAGCACCGCGAGATGCCGTTCCAGCCACCACGCCAGCGGGTTGAACCAGAAGATACCGCGATGCATGGCCGCCAGGGCCAGCGTCCGCGTATCCTTCCTCACCACGTGCGACAGCTCATGAGCGAGTACTGCCTGGATCTTCTCTTCCCGCCAGCCGCGCCACGCGAGCGGAAGGAGAATCAGGGGACGCCGCCAGCCCAACGTCACGGGTACGGCCACGGCTGGAGATTCGGCGAGCCCAGGCGCGGTTCTAATCCCCCAGCGCCGCGCCTGTTCGAACAGGAATCGCAGACCTCGTCCGTCTCTAATCGGGCTGCTGAGGAGCCTCAGCCTCCGGCTGAAATACCAGCCCACCGCGAGCCGCCCCAGCAAGACCGCGGCGACCAACAGATATAGCGCGACGGCGGCTAATTGCCAGGAAATCGTCCGCCTGGCGCGTCGTTGGGGTAACCCCTGTGGCTGCCCGAGGGTGGCTTTTACGTAGCCGGGAGCGAGTAGACTTGCCGCTCCCACACCCTGTATTTGCGGGCTGGTGACAGCGCCTCTGGTTCTTCCTTGCGCCGACGGCAAGGCTGAACGGGCGGCAAGGAAGGCCGGCACCGGCACTCCGAACGTGGGAGCCAGTCGAGCCAAAAATGGCATGGCCAGCGATGCGTAAAGGACTGCCGTCCAGACGGCCAGGCGCATCGTTGCGTCTTTGGCGCGCGCGATCGCCAACGCCGCGCCGGCCAGAGCGGCTAGCGCCAGCGATCGGAAGACAGGATCGGCCAGGCAGTAAATCAGCTTCGCGGACAAGTCTGAGGAGGATGGGATCATTTCTTTTCTCCTCGCTGAGCTGCGATGCGGTGGGCCAGTTGCTCGAGATCTGACTGCTTCAACACTTTATTCTCGACCATGCCGGTCAGAAGCTGTTCCACCGAGCCGCCGCAAAAACGGTCGATAATCTGCTTGACGGCGCGCGCCGCGAAATGCCGCTGCGCCTGCGTAGCTTCGTAGAAGAAAGTCCGGCCTTCCACCTGGTGCTTCAGCAGCCCCTTCTCTTCCAGTCGCCGCAGCACCGTGCGGACCGTGGAATCCTTGAGTGAGCGCTCCGGCAGCAGAGCCTCGCGGCACGCCTCGGCCGTGGAGCGGCCGTGCGACCAGATAAAATCCATGAGAAGCTGTTCGAGTTCGCCGAGGCCGTGAGATTTCCGTTTTGGTGTGTTAATCATCGTAGCGTTACAATGTGTAACATACAGAAATTGACTTGTCAAGAGAAATCTCCGCTGTTTCGCGGGCGGGCCTTAGGGGATAAAATGGAGCTATGAAGCCCTTAGTCGCCAAGTTCCGATCTTTCCGCGAGGCCGAAGCGGCGACGCAACTCTATTACCGGAGACTTTCGCCGGCGGAACGGCTGGAGATCCTGTTCCAGCTTCGGGAGATGGCGCGGAAGGAGAGCGATGCCCTTTCCGGAAGACTGGCGCCAGTTTATCGAATCGCTGAACTCAAGCGGAGCTGAATACTTGGTGGTGGGTGCTCTCGGCGAGAAACCGTAGCCCTACGAACCTTCACGCCATTTCGCTCCCGGCTCCGAAGTGAAGAGGTAGAGCGGGTAGAGGTCTTGGAAGATTTGCTGTACCTGGCCGGCAAAGGACGGCCCCCCTACTGCGCGCGAATTGGGCAAGAACAGCTTCCGGACTATCCAGGCTTGCAGGGACTGCCAGTCCTCGGCGCGGCGCGGCAGGCCCGGGTGCTGCGCCCAGTCGCCGTTTTCCTGCCGATGCCAGTACGTCTGGTAACGCTTGCTCCGGACCGTCCGCGCGACCAACCTGTCGAAATAGTCACGTTCTTTAGCGACGCGCTTTCGAAAGACTGTCTCGAGCGCCCCCTTCGGCCCACGCCAGGTACCATAGATCGAAAACCCCGCCGTGACGCAGTCCGCAGAGAGCCCTACATAGAGGCGCCCGCCATGATCACGCTCGTGGCGGCTGTCGTAAACGTAGAGATAGTAGTTCGACTTGTAGGGACTCTTGTCCTTGCTGAATCGAATGTCCCGGTTGATCCGCGAAAAACTGCCGTTGGTCTTTCCCGAAACCTCGAAGTGTGGGTTGAGCGCGAGAATAAGTGCGCCGGGATAAACCGGCGTGGAGGAGCGGATGAGAGAGCCGTACGGTGAAGGCCTAGCGAGCCACACCGACCCCGAGTCATGCGTGGTCAGTCGTAAGGCTGGGCGCGAAGCGTTGAC
>Ga0326727_10014152_pt1 | contig 17478 bp, 16 predicted proteins | sample MB2enrmetagenome_FD_207643 | JGI IMG/M metagenome (GOLD analysis project Ga0326727, IMG submission 207643) | Lab enriched peat soil microbial communities from McLean, Ithaca, NY, United States - MB29MY | ecosystem: Environmental > Terrestrial > Soil > Wetlands > Peat | place: USA: New York...
CGCGTTGATTCCGGCCTGGTCACGGACCTCGAGAAGCTGGCCACCTCGATACTGGACGACCCACCGGACGCGGCCACCTTCATCGCCCACGTGCTCACCGGCGGGGGCCGATTCGTCAAGGACCCGGTCGTGAGCAGCATCGTGCGCATGAACCCTCTTATCCGGCCGGTGGGTGGGCCGGGGACCTGGGCCTTGCCCGGCCAAATGACCCCGAAGCAATTCGCCGACATCAAAGACCTGGACATGGACGCCGTGGAACAGGCCCAGGTGCAAGCCATAGTGGACTACGCCGGCATCTGGCTCGCGGACGAGCCGGTGAACCAGCCTATCCGGCTGGATGGGGCCTCCCTGGCCGCCGAGATCGGCTACGACAGGTTCTCGGCGGCCAAGGCGGCCTGGGGGGCTATCAGGTAGATCAGGCCGCCAGGGTTGCCGGTAGTTTCCGGCAACTCTGGCGGGACGTGGGGAGAAACTACTGCTGGCCCCCGCCGGCCTGCGAGGCGCTGGGAGAGGTCTTGGGGGCGTTGTCAGTGCAGACCTTGCTGGCCTTGGAATAGGCGTCGTCGTTGGGTATCAGCAAAAGCACGTCGTTTAGGAAGTTGGTGGTTTGGTCTTCACTGAGCTTGGTAAAATCACAGTTGCCATTCACGGTGCCGTCCGCGTTGATGGCCACGACAGGCAGGCCATTAGCCTTCTGTTTCTTGTTGATTTCCGCGATCTGCTCCTTGGTGGGAACGATGATACTCGGCACCAGGGCTTTGATAATGGTAATCTTGCTGGTTGCTTGGTAGCCCTTGACCTGATCCTGCAAGGCCTTGATCTTGTCCATCAGGGTCTGCGGGCTGGCGGTGGCGGTTTTGGAAGCGGCGTTATTGGTCAGGGAATAGATGGCCCCGGGCAGGGTGCCGGCCAGGAAATAGGCGTTAACGTCGGTTAGTGCCTGGGACAGAGGGTACTTATCATAAGGCAAGGCCGTGTTGGTCTTGAAGGCGTCCATCATTTTTTTCCGGTCGTTATCCATCTGGTTTATATAGGCCGGCATGGTCTGATCGAACATGACCTCCTTGCTGTATGATACGCGCGCCCCGCTGATGCCTGCGGTCAGGACCGCCAGGGTGTTCTTGGCCGCAATGGTGGGGGACAGTGCCCCGGCCGTGCCAAGCCCGATTCCCGCGAGGTCCGAGACAAATCCGGTCGAGACGTTTGAGAAATAGAGGTCAGCTCGGAACTGGTTGTATTGTAGATCAATGAAAACTATCAGCTCGCCGATGATCTTGTTGCGGCACTTGGTCTTATCGCATGTTTTTGGGGTTATTGTCGTCTCCGTACCGTCGGGGTTTGTTTTGGTTATCGGCTCATTACAATTGCCACACACGCAATCTAGATATTCCTGGCAAAGCCCCACGCATTCCTCGTGCGCGATAGAGGTGGTGCTGGGATAGGCGGTACTCCCGGCTGATCCAGGAGTTTGCGCCGCCCCCGCCGAATTATACGAACACGGTTGGTTTTGATAGAAAATTAATGTATTTAGCTGTTTGAGAAATTTATCGTTATAGGCATAAAAATACTTCGGGTAGCCATAAAAATTACTTTTCGTTGAGGCGCACCCCGCCATCATCAGGCACACCGCCACCAACGCCAGCAAGGATAACCTCGGCCTCATACGCGCCTCCATGGTTTCGTAATTAGTAATCGATCGCAATTAACGAAATCTGGTACGCATTAATTAGCACGCTACGTATACTTAAGAACAGTTGTCAATATTATTTATCTAGTTAGCCATCTAATAATAGATTGTATATAATATATATTATATAAGTCTGGCGGGAAATAGCGGCTAAGCTTCTCTCCCCCGCCTTCCCCCAGCATCCCGCACCTTCCGGCTTGGCCCAAAACCAGCCCCGGTTATGATCGGGGCCATGGATTACGCGCCCCTCATCACTGCCGCGGCCAAGAGTCACGCATTGCCCACGGACCTGGTTCGAGCCGTGGCCGACGTGGAGTCCGGACTTGATCCCCTGGCCGTGCGCTTCGAACCGGCCGTCTACGCCCGCCTGTCCCTGGTGCGGCCCGTGGCCCCGTGCTCGGCCGAGACCGAGCGCTGGGCCCGGGCCGCCTCCTGGGGCCTTTTGCAGGTCATGGGTGTCACCGCGCGGGGACTTGGGTTCACCGGGCCTTATCTCTCAGCCCTGTGCGATCCGGCCCTGGGCCTGGAATACGGCTGCCGGCTCCTGGGGCGGCTGGCCGAGCTGTACAAGGCCCGTTTCGACTGGCCGGGCGTGGTGGCCGCCTACAACGCCGGGGCCCCCAGGCTGGCCCAGGACGGTAAGACCTTCGTGAACCAGGACTACGTGGACAAGATAAAAACCGCCCTGGCCGGGCCGTGGCCGGTGTGAACCCGGGCCAGCACGGCTTGAACGGACTGCACGTCTACTGCCGGCTGAAAGACCTGGGATTTCCCCGGGAAACGGCCCGGCGATTGGCCGCAAAGTGGGAAAACTTCATCAACCCGTGGATTTATAGGGGGCATGACATGAACTTCCTCTCATCCAAGACGTTTCTGGGCCTTTTGACCGTGTTCGTGTCCTCGGCCCTGGGCCTGCTGCGGGCCTTGGGCCTGCCTATCCCGGCAAGCGTGGACCCGGCCGTGAACCAGGTGCTGGTCAACGGCGTGGGCCTGTACCTGCTCATCACCGGACACCAGGAGGCCCTGTACGCGCAGCCCCCGGCCAAAGCGCCCGAAACCGCGCCGGACTCCGGGCCCGAGACCGGCCAGGCCGGGTTCGTGCGCCTGTGGGTCCTGGGCCTGATCCTGGCTCTGGCGCTCACGGCCGGATGCGCGGGCACGTCCAGCACCAACACCCCGGCCCAGAACGCCCAGGTCGTGGCCCTGGACGCCTCCGAGGCCTCCAAGCAGTTGGCCGGGGCCACAACGGCCATCGCCACCCTGACCCCCCAGCTGCCGGATCAGGCCGCGGCCGGCCAGATCAACAACTACCTGGCTTGGGCCAACGTGGCCGCGCAGGCCCTGGGCATAGTGGCCCAGGCCGTGGCTCCGGTCCTGTAGGTCCGCCGTGTCCGAGCGTTTACCTTCCGGCCTGGCCGAGCACATCCAGGCCGCGGTTGCGGCCGGGGTGGAGAGCGGGGTGAAAAAGGCCCTTTCATCCTGCGCGGCCTGCCCGTGCGAAACCCTCTACGACATCGAGCCCATGGAACACGCCCGTCATCATCAGCTGCTCAAGGAGGCCTTCAACCTGCGCCGCCAGGCCTGGAACACGGCCGTGCGGGTCATCGTGGGCACCGGGCTTTTCTGGCTGGGCCTGGCCATTTGGGAGCGCTTCATGCGCGACGTGGCCCACAAGTAGGACGTGGTGGACAAGCCCTTGAGCCATCGGCGGGCCAGGTTCGTGGAGGAGTATCTCCTGGACTTGAACGCCACGCGCGCGGCCGGCCGGGCCGGCTACCACCCGGACCGGGGCCGCCATCTGCTGAAGGAACCCGGGGTGGCCCGGGCGGTGGACCGGGCCATAAGGAACCGCTCCCAGCGCTGCCAGGTCACCCAGGACATGGTCCTTTCCCAGCTGGCCCGCATCGCCTTTGTCGATCCCCGCTCGCTCATGGATTGGGGACCGGACGGGGTGGTGCTCAAGCCCAGCAGCCAGCTGTCCGAGGCCCAGGCCGCCTCGGTGCGCGAGGTGTCGGAAACGGCCACGCCCAAGGGTCCTTCGATCAAGCTGGCCACCCTGGATAGGGTCAAGGCCCTGGAGCTTCTGGGCAAACACCTGGGACTATTCACGGATAAAACCGCGCCAGTCAGCGCGCCGGAATTGAAGCTGACCCTGCATGGACCTGTCCCTGCACCCCAGGCAGACTGAGGCCTTTCTCTCCCCGGCCACGGAGATCCTCTACGGAGGCGCGGCCGGGGGCGGGAAGTCCCACCTTTTGCGCGTTGCCGCCCTGGCCTGGTGCGTCATGCTGCCGGGCTTGCAGGTGTATCTTTTCCGACGCTGCGTTCAGGATTTGCTGAAAAATCACGCGGAAGGCCCCACCGGGCTCCTGGCCATGCTCGGGCCGTGGCTGGCCCAGGGCTCGGCCCGGTTCAGCCAATCGCGCTCCCGGGTGGAGTTCGCCAACGGCTCGCGCCTGCATTTGTGCCACTGCCAGCACGACAAGGACGCGCTCAAGTACCAGGGCGCGGAGATGCACGTGCTCTTAATCGACGAGTTGACCCACTTCACCGAGGCCCAGTACCGCTTCTTGCGCCACCGGGTGCGCCTGGGCGGGCTTACGGTCCCCAAGGCGCACCGGGAGCGCTTCCCCCGGATAGTTTGCTCCTCCAATCCCGGCGGACCGGGCCACAACTGGGTCAAGGCCATGTTCCTGGACCCGGCCCCGGCCGGCTCCGTTACCCGCACCGGGCCACAGGAGGGCGGCATGCTGCGCCAGTACCTGCCGGCCCGCCTCGAAGACAACCCCACTCTCGCGGCCACGGACCCGGGCTACGCCCTGCGCCTCACGGCCCTGGGCAACCCGGCTCTGGTCAAGGCCATGCGCTACGGCGACTGGGACATCGTGGCCGGCGGGGCCATCGACGATTTGTGGTCCGCCAAGATCCACGTGCTGCCCCCGTTCGCCGTGCCCGGGTCCTGGGCCGTGGACCGCAGCCTGGATTGGGGCAGTTCCCGGCCTTTTTCCGTGGGCTGGTGGGCGCAATCGGACGGCACCGAGGCGGTGCTGGCCGACGGTTCCTGCCGGGCCTGGCCGCCGGGCACGCTCTTTCGGGTGGCCGAATATTACGGCTGGTCCGGCAAGCCGGATCAGGGCCTGCGTCTGACCGCCGCGGACCTGGCCCGGCGCATAAAAGACATCGAGGGCGTTTTCCCCTTCGCGGTGCGGCCCGGGCCGGCCGATTCCTCCATATTCGATACCGTGAACGGCACTTGCCTGGCCGAGGACATGGCCCGGCTGGGCGTAGCTTGGCTGCGGGCGAACAAGTCCCCGGGTTCGCGCCTGCTCGGCCTGGAGCACCTGCGCCGCCGCCTGGGCGCGGGCCTGAAAACTCCCATGGAAGAGCCGGGGCTCTTCGTGTTCGACACCTGCCGCCATTTCATCCGCACCGTGCCCATCCTGCCCCGGGACTGCCGCAGGCCCGACGACGTGGACACCCAGGCCGAGGACCACGTGTACGACGAGACCCGCTACCGGCTGCTGGCCGCCCGGCCCGCGGCCAGTTCCAGCGAATTCCGCCTATAGGAGGCCCCATGATCCCCAATTCGGACATCGACACCCCGTGCGCGGCCTGCCAGGCCATGGAAAAGGCCCGGGAGCTGCCCCGCACCCTGATGGGCGGCACCACGGCCATGCGGGCCGCCTCCGGCCGTTATTTGCCCCGGGAGCCGGCCGAGACGGCCCAGGCCTACCTGGACCGCCTGAACCGCAGCGTGCTCTTCAACGCCTACCGCCAGGCCGTGCGCACCCTGACCGGCAAGGTCTTTTCCAAACCCCTGGTGTTGGATACTCCCAGCCCGGATATCCGCACCTGGTGCCAGGACATCGACCTGGCCGGCCGGGATCTGCACAACTTCGCCCGGGACGTGCTGGAGGACGCCTTCTACGGGGTCAGCTACATCCTGGTGGATCATCCGCCCCGGCCCCAGGGCCTGTCCCTGGCCCAGGAGCGCCAAAGCGGAGCCCGGCCCTATTTCGTGCATGTGCCCTCGGCCAGCCTGATCGGCTTTCGCACCGACCGGCAAAACGGGGCCGAGCGCCTGGTGCAGGCCCGCATCCTGGAAAGCGCCCAGATCCCGGACGGCACCTACGGGGATAAAACCGTAAGCCAGGTGCGGGTGCTGGAGCTGGCCCCCGGCGAGGACGGCCTGGAGCGCTGCGTGTACACCGTGTGGCGCCAATCCCCGGACGATCCCGGTCTTTGGGCGGTCATGCCCGAACTCTCGGGCGTCATGAGCCTGAACTTCATCCCCTTGGTCCCGGTGTACACCAACCGCACCGGGTTCATGCAAGGCACGCCGCCGCTTATTGACCTGGCGGACCTGAACGCGGCCCACTGGCGCTCATCCTCGGACCAGGAGACCATCCTGCACTTCACCCGGGTGCCGCTGCTCTTCGGCAAGTGCTTGGGGCCGGACGCGGCCCGTTTGGAGATCGGCCCCAACCGCATGATCCGCTGCGAGGCCCCGGAGGCCGAGCTCAAGTACGTGGAGCACTCCGGGTCCTCCATCGCGGCCGGGCGCCAGGCCCTCATGGACCTGGAGGACCGCATGGCCGCCCTGGCCCTGGAACCCCTGGTGCCGCGCACCGGCTCCCAGACGGCCACGGCCAGGGCCATAGACGCGGCCCAGGCCCACTGCACCCTGCAAGCCTGGGCCCTGGGTCTGGAAGACGCCCTGAAGCTGGCCCTGCGCTATCTGGGGGCCTGGGCCGGGCTGCCTCCGAAGGCCTGCGGCCAGGCCCGCCTGACCACGGACTACGGCCTGTCCCTGGACCCCACCGAACTCACCCAGCTCACCCAGGCCTACCAGGCCGGACTGCTCAGCCGCCAGACCGTGTGGAGCGAAATGATCCGCCGGGGCCTGCTCGATGACCAGTTCAACCCGGAGGAAGAGGAGGAAAAGATCCGGGGCGCTGCCCCGGACCCCGCTGGGGGGAATGATTCCCCCCAGACCCCCCCGTATAGCGGGCCGGGAGCATCAAGGGCGCAACGCCCTTGATGCTCCCGGCCCGCCAACACGAGGGGTCCGGGGAGGCGGTCGCCTCCCCGGCGGGGTCTGGGGCAGAGCCCCAGTCTTCTCTTCCTGGCGTGTCGTACTCGGCGCGGTACGGGGCCAGGTGCCCGAACTGCGGGACCGAGGGGGTTCCGGCCTATTGCCGCAAACCCTGGAGCGGCGACATGCGCGTGCGCCATCACAGGTGCCAGCAGTGCGGCGGGCGGTTCAAGTCCGTGCAGGTGGACCCGGCCTACGGGGAGTACGGCGGGTAGAGATTAGCCTGGTCATTGGCCGGGCCTCCGGCTTTGCCGGCATGGTCCGTCGCGGGTCGATCCTAAAGGGTCGACCTTTTTTTGGACGTGCATCCAAAGGCTTAGCCATAAGGGTAAATAATAACATTTGACGTGATAAGAAGAGTTCATCTATTAACTGAGCAACCAGTCAAATTAAACTGAACAAACAGTCAGCCATTGCCCCGGGAGCCAACCATGCCCGAAAGTCCGTTGGAGTACATCGTCGAGGCCGCGGCCTCGCTGTTCGCGGAGCGCGGAGTCGGGGCGGTATCCCTGGAGGATGTGGCCAGGCGGGCCGAGATCACGCCATGCGTGATGACATATCATTTCAAGTCCAAGACCAATCTGCTGTTCATCGTATCCAGGATGTTCTTCTCCAGGCTGCACAGGGAGCTCACGGTGGCTGTCGGCGCCGCGAAAACCCCATTGCAGGGCATACACGCCTTCATAGACACCTTTTTCAAGGTGGCTGAGGAGAACATGAACTTCCCCATATTCCTATCCAAATACGATCCGTTCTTGCAGTTGGATTTGACGACGTTTCCCACCTGCGAGCTGGTTCTCATCAGGGATCGGATCATCAATCTTCTTTGCGACAGCATCATGGACGGCATAATAATGGATCAGTTCAATTACGTGCAGGCCGACTGCTTCAGTCACCTGGTCATGTCCATATTGCGCGGGGTTTGCCGCACATACGCCACGGATGTCGATCCCGGTGAAGTTTCCATGGAGATCAAGTCAATGCTTACATACAGGCTGACCGGTTCGCTAGGAGGCAATGCCATACTCAACGCTTAAGGGAGTAAGTTATGAAAAATTTGAAGCTCGGGGCGAAAATAGGGTTGGGGTTCGGCATCCTCATCCTCATTGCCTGCATCCTCGGCGGCATGGCCATGATCAACATGTCTACCAGCGGCAAGCAGGCGGACCGCCTCTCCAACGAGATCGCCCCGGAAGTGGCCGTGGCCAACCAGGTGGAGCGCGATTCCCTGCACACCATGTACGCCATGCGCGGTTACGCATTAAGCGGTGAAAAGGATTTTTGGGAGCAGGCCTCCCAAAAGCTCGGCGAGGTGGAAAAGGATATGGCCCGGGCCACGGCCTTGGCGGAGAAATATCCGCGCCTGGTGAGGCTCAAGGAGAATACGGAAAAGGCCTCCAGATCCGTGGCCGATTATAGGGACTTGGCCAACAAGACTTATGACCTCGAAAAATCCATGGCGGTAAACCACAAGGCCATGGACCAGTCGGCTAAGAATTTCATGCAGGCCTGCCGTAACTACCTGGATGCGCAGAACGGAATGCTCGAGTCCTCGGCCGCCAAAGGTGCGGTCGGCGGTCCCGAGGTTACGGACCGCTTGAACAAGATCACGTGGATCAACAACATCATCGATTCCGGCAACGCCGTGCGCGTGGCCAATTTCAAGGGCCAAGCCCAGCGCGATCTGAATATGTTGCAGGAGGCCCTGAAGCATTTCGATGAAATAGACGCCAACATGAACAAGCTAAGGCCCATCTCCAACATACCCGCGGACAAGCAGGCCCTGGACGAGATCGCGAACGCAAGCGGAGTGTACAAAGAGGCCCTCGGAGCCTTAATCAAGAATTTCAAGGCCATGGATGAAGTTAGCACTAAGCGCGTCGCGGCCGCCGAGGCCGTGCTCAAGGCCGCCCAGGAGACCTCGGCCTACGGGGTGAAGATCACCGAGGAACTGACAGGCGAGACCTCGCGGGGTCTGTCCGAGGCCAGCACCATCATGGGCTTCGGCCTGGCCTTGGCCCTCCTGGTCGGCTTGGGCGTGGCCATCTTCATCACCCGGGGCATCACCGGCCCCGTGATCAAGGGCGTGGCCTTTGCCGGCAAGGTGGCCGATGGCGACCTGAACCAGACCTTGGACATAGAACAGAAGGACGAGATCGGCATCCTGGCCGACGCCTTGCGCAAGATGGTCGGAAACCTAAAGGCCAAGATCGCCGAGGCCACCGAGCAGTCCCGCCTGGCCGGGGTGCAGACCGAGGAAGCCACCAAGGCCAAGGCCCTGGCCGAGGAGGCCCAGACCCGGGCCGAATGCGCCAAGGCCGAGGGCATGCTGGAAGCGGCCAACAAGCTTGAAGGGGTGGTGGAAATAGTGACCTCGGCCTCGGAGGAGCTTTCCGCCCAGATAGAGCAATCCAGTCGCGGTTCGGAAGAACAGTCCAACCGCGTGGGGGAAACGGCCACGGCCATGGAAGAGATGAACGCCACCGTGCTGGAGGTGGCCAAGAGCGCCTCGCTGGCCGCGGAAACCGCCGACAAGGCCAAGCATAAGGCGGAAGAAGGGGCCGCTCTGGTCCAGCAAGTGGTGCAAGGCATCTCCCAGGTGCAGACGCAGGCCCTGGGCATGAAGGACGACATGACCTCCCTGGGCCAGCAGGCCCAAGGCATCGGCCAGATCATGAACACCATCTCGGACATAGCGGACCAGACCAACCTCTTGGCCCTGAACGCGGCCATCGAGGCGGCCCGGGCCGGCGAGGCCGGCCGGGGTTTCGCGGTGGTGGCCGACGAGGTGCGCAAGCTGGCCGAGAAAACCATGACCGCCACCAAGGAAGTGGGCGACGCCATCCACGGCATCCAGTCCGGCACCCAGAAGAACATCGCCAACGTGGACAACGCGGTGAAAAAGATCGACGAGGCCACCAGCCTGGCCGGCAAGTCCGGCGAGGCCATCGGCGAGATCGTCTCCCTGGTGGACATGTCCACGGATCAGGTGCGGTCCATCGCCACGGCCTCGGAGCAGCAATCCTCGGCCAGCGAGGAGATCAACCGCAGCATAGCGGACGTCAACCGCATCTCCGTGGAGACCTCCGACGCCATGCGCCAATCGGCCCAGGCCGTGGGTGAACTGGCCAACCAGGCCCAGATTCTCAATACCCTTATCGAGAACATGAAGGACGAAAGTTGCGAGGGCGGCGAAAAGCTGGGACAACGCGCCGTGGCTTCGGGCTCTGGCGTCAGGCCCAAGGCCCTGACCAGCGTAAGGCAATAAGGGGGCATAACGATGGAAGAAGATATTCGCAAAAAAGACGGCAGCCTTCTGCAACTGGTGACCTTCAACATCTCCCAGGAGGAATTCGGCATCGATATCCTCAAGGTGCAGGAGATAATCCGCACCATGGAGATAACCAAGGTCCCCCGGGCCCCTGAATTCGTGGAAGGGGTGATAAACCTGCGGGGCAAGGTCATTCCCATAATCGATCTGCGCCGGCGTTTCGGCATGGAACCCCGCAAGCACGACAACCAGACCAGGATCGTGGTCGTGGAACTGCTGGGGATGATCGTGGGCTTCGTGGTGGATTCGGTGTCCGAGGTGCTGCGCATCCCGGCGGACACCGTGGTGCCGCCGCCGGCCATAGTTTCGGGGCTCGACTCCGAATACATAAGCGGGGTGGGCAAGCTGGACGACAGGTTGCTCATCCTGATCGACCTGGAGAAGCTGCTTTCCTCCGATGAACAGAAGGCCATAACCGGCCTGTAAGCCCGCTACCCCCGCCCTGAGCCCCTGGGCCGGGGTCCGCCCGACGGCGGACCCCGGCCCGGGCTAATAAATCGCCCGTCTTTTGGGGTCGGTCGGCTCCTCGCGCATGATCAGGGTCTTCTTTAGCTCCCGATAATAGTCCAGCTGGTAGGCGTGCAGGAGCCTAAAAAGCTCCGGCTCGCCCTCGCGTCTCACGTCGCGCCAGTGCGGCTGTGGGGTCTTGACCCGCGAGGACAGGAACTGCACCCCGAACTGGGGGTTGGTGCCGGTCTCGTCGGTCAGGGTGTTGTTTATCCTGGCCACGAAGGTGAAGGCGTGCTCCTCGAAGGGGTCCAGGCCCGGGAAGGTCAGCTGCAGTAGGAGCAGGCTGCCCGGGGTCAGCCATTGGCCGTGCTGGGCGTATATATGCCGGGGCAGGCTTAGGCGCATGCCCCCGGCCGAGACGTTGCGCATGGCCCGGGCCACGTCGTCCTTTTTGTTGTCCAGTTCCAGGATCAGGCGCTGGCGCAGAAAGCTGGTCTGGCGCTCGTCCTTGCCGGGCAGGCCCCACACGGACAGCTTGGGCATATGGCGGCGCTGCAGCATTAGGCGCACGTTGCGCCGCTGCTCCAGCACGGTGACGGCCGGGGGAAAGGCCACGGTGATGCCGCGCAGGTCGCGGTGTATATCGGTTATCCTGGCCTGGAACTTGTGCAGCTGGGGCAGGGCGTCCTGGCTGGTCTGGATGAGGAAGCGGAAGGGGAACTCCTTCTTGCGCCAGGCCAGGGGAAAGGTGAAATACTGATCCGTGTTGGAAAGCACCACGCCATCGCAGCGCACCTCGCGGCAGATCAGGTACAGGTGGCGGGGCTTGGCCTTGTCCCTATCCAGGACCATCTGGAACAGGGCCTTCTGGGCCACGGCCATGCCCAGGAGCCTGCCGACCAGAGGGTCTGGCCGGCCGCCCTGGCCAGGCAGCAGGCAGGACAACATTCGCAGGATGGAACCGCCCATATCCCCACCTTTGCTATAGGGGTCATAGGGATCATCAATGCTGCGTCCAGCGCATGGCGTCTCTGTGAAAATCAGGTGAATTCCTCCGACTTCAGTAGGTAACAAGGGCGTAATCATAGCTTAACCAACTCGACATGCATTCGGGGGTAGCAAGGCCGCGACTAGTTGTAGGGGGCTGGGTATGCGGTGTTTTTTCCAGCGTGTGATCTCGCAGTTGTTGCCTGGGCAGTTCAAGGCCAAGCCTGATCCCGGGGCCGTGAAGCTTCTGGGCCAGGCCGTGGAGCAGGAGGCCCTGTTCCAGCTGATGATCGGCCAGGAAAAGACCAAACAGGCCGTGCAGTACATGGTCTGCCGGGGCATGAAGCCCGACGGGGTGGTGCTTTCCAGCGTGGACCCGTACTTCACCTTCTTGACCGGCTGGAAGAACAAGGAATTTGCCTTCCGCTTCCTGATGCAGACCGCCACCGACCTGCTGCCCATGCTGCACAAGTTCCAGGGCCGCATCACCGAGGTGCACAGCGACAAGCGGACCATAACCGTGGCCACCCCGGCCCAGATCAAGGTCCTGGAACACCGGCGCAACGTGCGCCTCAAACTGCACCGCCGGCACATGCCCAAGCTGGCCGTGTGGGGCCTGCCGCCCAAGAACAAGGCCGGGGAGAGCGTGAAGCAGCGCCTCATCCTCGACCTCACCGCCAACCCGGACGAGACCCACCTGCACCTCAAGAACATCTCGGCCGGGGGCATGCGCCTCAGCCTGCCCAGGCACGTGGCCATCCATCACGGGCCGTGGCTGGCCCTGGGCAGCCGGCTTTTGGTGCACTTGTCCTTTCCGGTGGGGGACCCGCTCCTGGAGCGCGATTACTTGTTCGTGAGCAAGATCAGCAACGCCCAGGGCAACGAGGCCAGGACCAGCCTGGACATCGGGGTGCAGTTCCTGGCCCGCAAGGTCAACGATGGCCAGACCCGCTGGCGCGACGTGACGGCCGAGGGCAGCGACGCCCTGTGCCGGCTGCTGCGCAGCTACCAGCTGGAATATTTCCGGGAACTCAAGAAAAGCCTGATCATGCGCGAGGGCCTGGGCGCGAAAAAACCCGGGCGGCCCTCGGCCTGACGCCCCCGTATGCAAAACGCTTCGCAGCGGTCACTAAATCGGCACGAAGCTTTTAATATCATAGCGTTCCGGTTCCAAGGCGTCTGCCCGGCGGCCGGCCAACCAATTCCCTAAGGAGTGCTAAGCATGTTCAGCCAATTTTTCGGCAATTATTTGCGCAAACGCGGGCGCCTCACCCAGGAGCAACTGCGCGACGTGTTGGCCCTGCAGGACACGGTGCGGGTCAAGCTCGGGGTCCTGGCCATCGACGCCGGGTACATGACCGCCTCCCAGGTGGAAAAGGTCCACGGCCTGCAATCCGAACTGGACAAGCGCTTCGGGGAAATCGCCATCTCCCTGGGCTTTCTGGACGACGACAAGCTCTCCATCCTCTTGAGCCAGCAGAACAAGCGCCATCTGTTCATCAGCCAGGCCCTGATCGACAAGGGCATCGTGAGCTTCGAGGAATTCGAGTCCCTCCTCGAGGACTACCGCCGCGACTCCGGGCTCTCGGCCAAGGAGTTCGAGGCCCTGAAATCCAACGACCTGGACACCATCACCCAGGCCCTGGTGCACATGCCCGAGCTTTCCGACTCCAAGATGTACGTGGACTATTTCGGCCTGTTCGTGCGCAACCTGGTGCGCTTCGTGGACGGCAACATCCTGCTGGAGCCGGCCGAGAAGGTCAGCCACGAGGACTTCGAGTGCCTGATCCATCAGGAGATCGACGGCCGCTTCAAGTTCTTCACCGGGGTGGCCGGGCCCGAGGCGGCCATGTCCGAGTTCGCGGGCCGTTTCGCCAAGATGGAGGTCAAGGGCATGGACGAGGTGGCCCGGGATTCCCTGGGCGAATTCATGAACGTGCAGAACGGGCTGTTTCTCTCCAAGCTCTCCAACGACTGGGTGGAACTGGAACTCATCCCCCCGCTTTACAAGAGCGCGGGCAGCTTGAAGTCCGTGGGCGTGGTCTACAAGATACCCTTCGCCCTGCCGTTCGGTAGTTTCAACTTCTTCATCGGGGTAGGTTCCCCGGTGTTCAATAATCGCTAGTCAAGGAGACCGCTATGGCCCGCATTCTCATCGTGGATGATTCCATCGTCTCGCGCACCAATCTCAAGAGCATCCTGGTGCAGGCCGGCCACCAGGTGGTGGGCGAGGGCGTGGACGGCCAGGACGGCCTGGAGAAGTTCATCGCCCTGCGCCCGGACATGGTGACCATGGACATCACCATGCCCAAGCTGAACGGCATCGAGTGCCTGAAGGAAATCCTCTCTCGCGACCCCCGGGCCCGGATCATGATGATCAGCGCCCTGGGCCAGGGGGCCAAGATCCTGGAGGCCATCAACGCCGGGGCCAGCCACTACATCACCAAGCCCTTCGAGTCGGACAAGGTTCTCGAAGCGGTCACCGAGATAATGAGCGAGTAACTCCGGCCAGGCGCCGGGAGCGCGTTTTCAGAAAGCGCAGGGAGGCGTTATGGACAGCGAAATCTTGGAAACCCTGGTTTTGGACCTGGGTGACGACGAAAACTCGGCCGAGGACCAATCCATCGGCAACTTGGTGGAGCAGACCCGCACCTTTGCCCCGGCGGACCCGGGCAGCGCAGTGCAGACCTTCTTCAACGAGCACCCAAGCGCCGAGGGGGTGGTCATCGTGGATGGCCAGACCCCGCTGGGCCTGGTCATGCGCAACGACTTCTTCCAGAAGATCGGCACGCTCTACGGCCGGGACCTGTACATGCACCGGCCGGTCAAGCTGATCATGAACGCCAGCCCCCTGGTGGTGGACGTGTCCGTGGACATCGCCACCATCAGCCTGATCGCCATGAACCGCCCGCACGACCAGCTCTATGACATGGTGCTCATCACCGAGCACGAACACTACGTCGGGGTGGTCAGCATCAAGCGCTTCATGATCGAGCTGTCGAAAAATAGAGAGAAGGAGATCGAGCTTCTTAAGAATCAAAAGGAGATTCTGCACAAGGCCAACGAGGCCGAGATACGCCACCGCAAGCAGATCGAGGAGAAAAGCCTGGAGCTGGCCGAAAAGAACGACTCCATCAAGAACCTAATGGACAACGCCGGCCAGGGCTTCTTGTCCTTCGGCCCGGACCTGTCCGTATCCAGCGAATACAGCCTGGAGTGCGTGCAGATCTTCCGCATGCAGCTTGGGGGCAGGAACTTCCTGGAGCTCATGTCCAAGCACATCGTGGCGGAATCCGGGGAGAACATGGCCAAGGTCTTCGACAACATCTTCTCCTCCAGCAAATCCCTGCGGGAAAAGGTCTATCTCTCCCTGCTGCCCACCGAGTTCGTGATCTACGACAAGAACGTGAGCATCGAATACAAGGTCATCAAGCAGGGCGCCCAAAAGAAGATGATGCTCATCCTAACGGACATCACCGAGAAGAAGAAGCTCGAAGCGGCCATGACCGAGGAGCGCAACAACGTGAAGATGGTGGTCAAGGCCCTGACCAAGCAGTCGGACGTGCTGGCGGCCATCGAGGAGTTCAGCCAGTTCATCGGGTCCGAGGCCAAGGCCATAATCGAGTCCGGCGAGCCCAAGGCGGCCCTGGCCGAGATATTCCGCATCGTGCACACCCACAAGGGCGATTTCGGCCAGTTGGGCCTGCACAACACCGGGGCCAGGCTGCACGTCATGGAGGACGCCCTGTCCGTGCTGACCGCCCGGCCCGAGCCCCCCACACGGGCGGAACTCACGGCCGTGGTGTCCGAATGGGACGCCCAGGCCATCCTTCAGGCCGACGTGGACACCCTAACCAACATGCTGGGCAAATCCTTCTTCGAAAAGGACGAGCGCTACCACGTGAGCCTGGAGGCCCTGGAGGCCCTGGAAGGCAAGGTGCTCGGCCTGCCGGACAACCCGGACCGCCAGGACATCCTGTCCGCCCTGTACAAGCTGCGCCTGCGGCCCTTGAAGGACATCATGGCCGAATACCAGGACTACCTGCAAGCCCTGGCCGGGCGTTTGGGCAAGTCCGTGGAGCCGCTGCGCATCACGGGCGACGACGTGTTCGTGGACAAGGACAACATCCAGAAGTTCGTGAAGTCCCTGGTGCACGTGTTCCGCAACATGATCGACCACGGCATCGAGAGCCCGGAGGAGCGCCTGGAATCCGGCAAGCGCGAATTCGGCATGATCGAATGCCATGTGGAGAAGAACGGCGACGCCGTGTGCCTGGCCGTGTCCGACGACGGCAAAGGCATAGACACCTCCAAGGTGTTGTCCGTGGCCATGGCCAAGGGCCTCATCACCCAGGAACAAAGCCAGAAAATGACCCCGGAGCAGATATACGACCTGCTGTTCATGGATTCGCTGTCCACCAAGGATCAGGTCAGCGCCCTGTCCGGCCGGGGCGTGGGCCTGGCCGCGGTCAAGGCCGAGATCGAACGCCTGGGCGGGGGCATAAAGGTGGATTCCCAGCTGGGCCACGGCTCCAAGTTCAAGTTCATCCTGCCGCTTAGCTGAGCAGGGCAGGCAGTCGGGGGGCGCAGGGGTAAGCTGCGCCCCCTCGCCGGGGCAATGACAGACCCCGGGCCTTCCTGGGTCTAGATTCCCCCGACCCCCTCATACGTCAGCCAGCGGCGGGTTTCGCCCCGCCCGCCGCCGGCTGACAATACTGGCCGCCCGGGCCTAGCCCCGGATTTCTCCTCTCGGTGGGCATGTATTCAAATAGTCAATAGCAGTTGACATGAGTTGCTGCGGTTATTAATCACTAAAGTAAGTAAATTGGTGATGCCGGTGCCGGGCCCGGCTGATCAGCGCGCGAGGGTGGATTCTAACTAAATTTGTTGATAAGTGTACAGTTGATCCTGCCGCGATACGAGAGAGCAGCGTTCCGGAGACGTCCAGGGAAGCGGGGGCTGGCGGGGCCGGCCACAAAATGGAGGTTCGTATGAAACTTTCGACCAAACTGATCGGTGCATTCGCCATAGTCCTGGTTCTTCTGGCGGTCACCGGCCTGGCCGGGATCATGGCCATGCGGGGCCTCAACGCCAACGTGCACGAGATAATGGTCAACTGGCTGCCCAGCATCAAGGAGCTGGGGAACCTGGGGGGGCAGGCCCAGGAGTTCCGCCGCTTTGAACTTGCTTATTTCTTGGAGGAGGACCAGGCGTCCAAACAATCCGCTCTGACCGGCATGGACACTGCCCGGCGGAATGTGGGGGAGAGCGACGCCCGTTACACCCCCATGATCTCCTCGCCCGAGGAGAACAGCCTGCACGAGGCTTTCAAGCAGGCCTGGGCTAAATACCTGGAACAGCACAAGCAGGTCCTGGAACGTATCGGGCAGGGCCAAGAGGCCGAAGCCAGGTTGCTCTGCATGCAGGAACGAGCGGTGGTCGCCCAGGCCCTGGAGACCATCCAGAAGGATATAGTCTTGAATGGCAAGGGGGCTTCGGACGAGGCCGACAAGGCCAAGGCCAGCTACGAGTCGGGCATGGCCATGTCGATCGTGCTGTTCGTGGTGGCCCTGGTCGTCACGGGGCTGGTGGCCGTTATCCTCATCCGGGGCGTGGCCCGTCAGCTGGGCGAGGACCCGGGTTATCTCCATGAGGTGGCCTCCAAGATCGCGGCCGGCGATCTGGACGTGCGCTTCAAGGCGCAGCGTGGGGAAGGCGGGGTCTACGCGGTGCTGCGTTCCATGGTGGATACCCTGAAACAGAAGATCGCCGAGGCCAACGAGAAAAGCGAACAGGCCGGGCGCGACGCGGAGCAGGCCCGGGTGGCCACGGCCAAGGCCGAGGAGGCCATGGGCCAGGCCGAGCGGGCCAAGGCCGAGGGCATGCTGGCCGCGGCCAACAAGCTGGAAGGCGTGGTGGAGATCGTGA
>Ga0326727_10014153_pt1 | contig 17478 bp, 21 predicted proteins | sample MB2enrmetagenome_FD_207643 | JGI IMG/M metagenome (GOLD analysis project Ga0326727, IMG submission 207643) | Lab enriched peat soil microbial communities from McLean, Ithaca, NY, United States - MB29MY | ecosystem: Environmental > Terrestrial > Soil > Wetlands > Peat | place: USA: New York...
CGAGGACGCCAAGGAATGGACTACGGGATTTTCTGTAAGACGTTTGTTTCATTGAGATGCTCCTCGTGAGATGGAATGGTCCTGCTGGGAACTATTGCCGCGGTCGGAAAACAAACCGACGACCCACTGCACGGCAAAGACGGTTGCAGTGAACAATCCCGCAATGGCGAGAGGGAGAAAAAAGCGGACCGGGGCATGGTCCAGTGCCGCGGGATCGAGAAAAGGAAGAAGAATCATGGCTGCCCTCCGGCGAGGATTTCGAGGCCCTTTTCGAAACCGTGGGTCTCGAAGGCCTCTTTGCGCTTCTTGTTGTCGTAAGGATCGTTGGTGTAAAGCCAGTAGCTCTTCGGGTCCACGTTCAGGTTGGCGACCTTGGCAAGTTCCGGCGTTTTGATCAGGAACTGCTGCTTGGGGATCAGGTTCGAGATGAGATCGACTTCGTTTTCGTTCAGGTGGAACTGCCGGCGGTAGAGTTCGCGGTCCATGCCGGGATTCGAGAGAAAGATTTTCGTGGCGCAGCTCTCGACGATGACGTCGAGGATGTCGGAACGGCGCAGTTCGTCGAGCGATTGCGTCGAGAGCACCATCGCGGCGTTGTGCTTCCGCCAGGTCTTGAGCGCTTCGACGACGTACCGCTGGATGCTGGGGTTCTTCAGGAACACCCAGGCTTCGTCGATGAAGAAGGCTTTGAATACGGAAGTGATCTGCCGGTCGGCAATGACGGCGTTGGCGCGGTGCAGGATGTAGAAAAGCAGCGGTTCGAGGAGTTCCGGGTACTGGCTCATGGCCTGGAAGTCGAAGCACTGGAATCGCGAGAACGAAATGGTGTCCTCGGCGTTGTCGAAGAGAAACCCGAATTGCCCGCCTCGGGTCCACTTGGCGAGACGGTCGGACAGTTCGTGTCCGAGCGTGTTTGCCAGCACGCCGAGGGTGCGCAGCGACGGGTCCACGGCATACAGGTTTTCGATCTGCTGGTACAGGTCGCGCTCGGTGGCCGGATCGAGCTCGCCGGCCTTCTGCCCCTGGATCAAGACTTTGAGGAAGAGCGCGAGAAAATCGAGATTTCCCTTGGTCGGCGGCAACGACAACGGATTGATCTTGAAGTCCCTGGATTCCAGGCCAACACGGACATAGGAGCCGGAGAAAAGCTGTGTCAGGCTTTCGAAACTCCCGCCCAAATCGAAGATGAACGTATGCGGATTGTATTTTTGCAGGTTGGTGATCAGGAAATTGAGCAAGAAACTTTTGCCCGCGCCGGTCCTCCCGAGGATCATGGTGTGGGCGACATCGCGGTAGTGGAGATTCAGGAAATAGGGCGTGTGATGGTTGGTCTCCAGGACGGCAAGATACTCCTGTCGGAGATGCCGGTTGCGAGGCTCGCCAGAGTGGAGGGTAAAGAGAAACGAGAAATCCGCGTAGTTGGTGTTGAGCAGATAGAGGGAGCGGAGATTGAAGGCGTAATTGCCGGGCACAGCCGCGAGGAAGGCGTTCAAGAGGTTGTATTTCTCTTCATAAAGCTGCGCATCGTGGACGGTGAAAACCTTGTAAAACTCCGCGCACGCCCGGTCCACTTTGGCGATATCGAGGTCGTAGATGACTACGGTGAGCGAAAACTGGCCAAAGCAGTTCCCGAGTAATTCGATCTCTTTTATGCCTTCGCCGAGTTCGCGGACCTGTGACTCCTTGGAATCGTCGAGAAGCACATCCTGAGTGGGAGCGTCGTTCAGGTTGACCTGGCTGACGAAGGAACGTTTTGTGTTGTGGAAGTGGCGGCGCTTAGCTTGAATGATGCGCCGGGTTTTGCCGGAGTCTTCCTTCTTCCATTCCGTGACGACGTAGTAGTTGGCTTCGACTTCGAGCAACCGCTTGAAGATGAGCGGGAAGCTCTGCGCGGAGGGTTCCTTGAGCGTGAGGATTTTGACGAAGTAATCGTCGAGACGCAGATATCCGCGGTGGCATTCGAGATGCGACTCGCAGAGGTAATAGTCGAGAAAGGTGTCGTGTTTGAGCCTGGCCAGTTCCAGCTTTTCGGGCGCGAAGTTCAGCGTTCGTTTCAGAATGCGGAAGGCTTCCTGCTTGTCGAGCATTCTGACCGTCAGGAAGTCGCTGACCTGCAGGATGAAACTCCGGGCTTTCTGGAGCAACGTGGCTTGGGCCTTGGTGATCTCCTGGTCGAGGAAGATGATTTGTTTTCGGGTTGAGAAGTACGTCCAGAGTTCCCTGAACGCTTTTGCTGGCTGCTCGGGAAACTTGGCAAGCGCGCTTCCGATCTTGCGCTTCGGACGAGAGCCATCGAAAAAGATCACGTAATAGACGGAGAGCGAAAATAGCGTGTCGGCCTTGGCAGTCAGGTACGCGATGCGGCTCTTGATGGCTGCGTCCACGATGGGATTGCCGGAGAGGCTGTAGGGGATGCTCTCGTTGTTTCGTTTGAACAGGTACTGATAGACACGGTAGCTTTCGTCGAAGAGTTTCAACGCCGATTCGAGTCTCTTGGTCAGCCCGTCAATCGAAGCGCCATCGAGGCATTCGTAATCGACGCCGCGCACTTCGAGGATGACCCCAAGTTCCCCGGACTTTGCGAGAAAAACGTTGGAATCGATGAACCCGTGCAGGTTCACCTGCTCGTTGAACGCGCCTGTCTCGTCGTAATTCTTGAAGATGCGCTGAAGTTTAAGCATGGCTGATCCTGCGAATGGAAATAGGGCTGAACTTGGCCGGGTCGTACTGGTTGCGAACCTTCGCCGCCGTGAGCAGGAAGCGCAGAATTTGCGGGTCGGTTTCGGTGGCCCAGCGGGCTGCAAAAAACAACAGCAGAAAGATCAGGATTCCTCCGAGTAGGCTGGATAGCAGGTTGAACGTGGCCGCGCCGAGACACATGGCGAAAAAGAAGAGTTTGCGCTCCGCCGCAAGGATCGTCAGCGGCCGGGAAAGCGACCGGTGGACCCTGTTCACTCGTCTTGCTTCCGCCATGTGGGTCTCCTCCTGGTGAGTCACTGCTTAGGAGCCAGGAAAGAGCCAAGAGAGGAAGTTGACGGCGGCGATGGCCATGCCTACCCCAAAGAGCACGCCCGCGAGGATGCGTTTTGATCCCCCCTCGCCGAAGGCAAACGTGAGTCCGGCCACAACGATGGCCACTAGCGACAACCCACGTGCGATGGTGCTGGTGAACGCCGTTTGAAGGACCTGCACCGCGTTCTCCCACGGGGAGGTTCCTGTTGCCTGTGCGAATACGGGAGCCGCGAGAAGCAAACCGAATGCGAGCGCCGTGAGAATCCTGGGTGTGGGCCGAAGCCGGGATGCCGTACGCCAGAGTGTCTTCATGTGCGAATCTCTCCTTGAATGAGTTCTGCCGTTTTCAAAATGGAGGAGAGTTCCTGCCACACCCGCAGCGAGCAGAAACAAAGACGCGAAGGTAAGGCCACTGTCCTGGTGCTGGGTGTCTTGATCGTCGTCAAGACACACGTGGAGCGTGAGCTCCTGCCAGAGGGTTTCTACCTTCGCGTCTTATAGCCTTCCGTGGTTGGTTGGCCCCGTCTGCGCTGCGGGAGAGTCCGGCGAAAAACTCCCCTCATATATATAGAGTGTTTTTTTTGGCAAAAAAGCTCGGCCTGCTTTGAAAAAAGTTAAACTTTTTTTCGGGAAGGCCGTTTGGCCCGGCGTTTTGCCATGGGAGGAGTTGATTTTCGGCGCATTTGGGCCAATTGCCGCCGGAGCAGGCGGGCGTAAGCGCGATAACAGGGGGAGCAGTGCGCGAGATGCCTGCTCACGGATGCGTCGGCGTGGATCGGGTCTTCCGCGTTACGTTCGAGGGCTTCGGGAGGGGGGCAGCCGATGCGCTGAGGGTTTGGGAAACCGTGCGCCAGGGTCTCTCTCAAGAGTTTCTCAAGCGCCTGGTCCGTCCAGGTATTCCGCTTGGTTCCTTGGCGATGTTTGTTTGCGGACCGCAAGGCCGGAGAACCTCCTCATGGGCCGCGCCCTCGCGCTTGGAGTGCCTTCCGTAGATGCCGAATGGCCCGCTGATATCTCAAGCGCGCAGCCTTGGCCGGGACGCCACTGAATCGTTCCACTTCTTTCCAGGAATGGCCTTCCAGATGGCGACGGACGATTTCTTGCGTCACTTTACCATAATGCGATAACAGTTCCGTTACAAGAATTCGACGGTCTGGATCGTTGCCATCGGTCTGGCTTGCGTATCTCTCCCACTCCTTGTCCGTGGCATCGTCCAGCACCGGCCGGCAACGCTTCTCGGCATGGATACGGTTGACATAGGCGCGGAAGAGGTAACTGCGGACATCACGTACCTCTGGCTTGCTCGGGGGTGTATTGCTGCCAACAACCCTGGAAACAGTGACGACGGTCTCTTCAAAGAGGGTCAGCGCCACAGCTGGATCGCCGAGCAGCTTCTCCCCGTAGGAAATGGCCCGTGGCGCAATCTCCTGGGCCTCGGCGCCTACGCGAAGGTCGATTTTCCCGCCGAGATGCTCAATGGTGTTCAGCAGGAATGCGAACGACCTGGGACGTTCTCGGCGCGACCCCATCTGGGGATATCCTCTTCCCGCCGCTTGAGTAGGTTGTAAGCCTGGATGCCGGAATGCCAGCAAAAGGTTGTTAGTACGCCACGACCCTTTATAGTACCCCTGGCTCCTACAGAATCAGACGCCGCTCGCCTGAAATTGGTTCCACACGATTCCAGCAAAGGCTTGGCATTAGGAGTACCAGTAGTTGTGATAAGAAACGGAGTCCGCAAAGGGAGAAGAGCAACTGGGGACTGCAATTCCTCCTTCATACTTGTTTGGCCCAAAGCGTAGCCAGGCGATGCAGTAGGAGTTGGATCACCTGCTCTGGCCGTATTCCGAGCGAGCCGGGCTGAGATCGCAGCGGCGTCGGCAACACGCCCTCGGAACATACGCACGGGGGAAACGGTTGGCCGTTCCCCCCGTGCGAAGGCGAAGCTCAAAAGGGAGTTTCGCTGGGCTACGGTTCCACGGGTGCAGGCGCGGGCTTGGTGCTCTTCGCCGTGTTCAGCTTGCGGATGGACTGCACCTTGACCTGCCAACTGGTGAGGGTCAGTTTCGTTTTGTTTTTGCCTTTGCCGATTTCCTTCTGGTAGGTGCTGCTCACGAGCGTCCCTTCGACATATAGGTGATCGCCCTTCCTCAGCTTATTGGCCGCGTATTCGCCAAGGCCATTCCAGGCGATCAAGCGATGCCATTCGACTTTGTGTTGGTATTCTTCGTTGGCATCCTTCCACGAGCTTTGCGTGGTGAGGGAAAGTAGCACAAACGTGCGTCCGGTGTTCTTGGTGGTTTTGCGCTCCGGGTTCTTGCCGAGGTTCTGCCAACTTCAGGAGATAAAATTGGAAAACTGAATCAACCGTGGCGCCGTTTCTTCTCGTAGGGAGCTAAAAACAGTAAATCACATTCACTGCAGCGATACGGCCGCAAACCGAGTAGCGTGCAAATCAATCTGATGTGCACTTTTCTCCTTCTCTCACGTAAAATCGACGCACTTGAACAAGAAGGACAGTTTCGTGTATTGCTCAATGCCATCCGCAGCATCTTGTAATTCCGACAGGATAGCAGGCAGGTTTGTTACAATCTACATAAGTTTCTCCTAGAGGAGAGTAATAGCGACAGTCGACATGCCGGGACTCTAATATTTCGATAGTCAGTGAGGTGTTGACCGAAGATTGGAGCTTCCAATTACTTATGTCAAAAACTGGTCGGTGGGATTGGGAATTGATATTGCGCGTCATTGTCTTCTGCTTCCTAGGCCTAGTCGCAATAGCTGCAACGGCGCTTGCTCTCCTTTGGAAGTGGGACCCGAGCCTGAGGCACTAGTCTGATCCATCCGGCAGAAATCCTACAATGACCTACTTGTGCATGCGAGCGCTGAAATTTGGTAGTTCGAGATTTGTGACAATGAACCTGCTTCATCTTGAGACCCTTTTGAGGGAGCACCGGTGAGATCGCTGCCTGCAAACTACCAGCAGTTTGTTGTCCCTTTTGCAGTTGTTCTGCTTATTGCCACCCTTGTAGATGCTTATTTGCTCCGATTTTATAGAAATCAGCGGAAAGATTCCGACACAGGCGATGGCAAGGCTGTTGGGAGGTGGCTTTTCTCGGTGGAAGCGATAGGAGGGTTTTCATACGGTCAGCTGGCACTGGCCAGCGCCTTGGGACTCTATCTAGAGTTACTCATGATTCGCTGGGTCTCGTCTGAAATCAGGATGTTCGCATATTTCAAGAATTTTGTGCTGATTGCCTGTTTCTTAGGCTTTGGACTGGGATGTTATTTGAGTAGGCGACGTGTCAACATTCTTGCGACTCTTCTGCCGTTGGTGACGATTGTATCGCTGATGAAAACCCCTTGGGCACAACTGAGACTCCTTATTGGCAGACTTCCGTCATTTCTAGGAGTCTTCTCCGAAGTGAGTTTCTGGAGCGTTCCATCTCAGCCACTCAGTTTTATGTCTATCGCGGGGCTGTGCGCTGCGATCACCGTCGTTTTACTTCTTTTCACGTTGATTGCTTTCATCTTTATCCCGATAGGCCAGCTGATTGGCTGGTATCTAGAAAACGCGAAGCACGGTATTTCCAGTTATTCAGTTAATATTTTGGGTAGTTTAGTTGGGATTGCACTGTATACCTCGCTCTGTTTTCTTTACCAACCTCCACGAATATGGCTGCTTTTCGCAGGTTTGATGATGACTGTTTTGCTGTGGAAAGTACCACGGCTGCGGTACCTGTCAGCGGTCAGCATTGTCGCCAGCGCGGCTATGGCAAGCCTTGGGCCAGGAGGAATGAGCAGTACCTACTGGTCTCCTTATCAAAAGATAACCATCACTCCTGTCTATGAAGAAAAGGAGCTGATTTCTTACGAATTGAGCACCAACGATGATTGGCATCAGCAAATATTTAACTTATCTCCAGAATTTGTTGAGCACCACACAAATCTCTTCAAGGACGTGAGTATTGAGTGGAACGCCTACAACCTGCCATACCGCTTTTATCCCAATCCGCAATCAGTCCTGATATTGGGCGCAGGGACCGGAAACGACGTAGCCGCTGCTCTCAGGGATGGCGCAGAGCGGGTCGTTGCAGTCGAGATCGATCCAATGATCCTCAAACTTGGCAAACAACTCCACTTCGAAAAACCATATGATTCACAGCGGGTAACTCCTGTGCTGAATGATGCTAGGAGTTACATTCAAAACAGTTCCGAACAATTCGACCTGATTCTTTTTTCACTCCTTGATTCTCATACCACGAGTTCTCACTTCACAAATATTCGTATCGACAATTACGTTTATACCTGGGAAGGTCTGACTGCAGCAAAGCAGAGGCTTCGTCCAGGTGGAGTATTGATCGTCAAGTTTTGGGTGGACTCACCGTGGATTGCAGGTCGCTTGTACAACCTTCTGGACAAGGTTTTTGGAACCCCGCCGATACAAGTCCAGGCTGAACGTCCGTTTTATGCGACGAGCGGTAGATTCTTCATTAGCGGCTCGCAAGCCAAAATTGGGCAATCATTGTCGGAGCCGTCTCTAGCAGCTTACGTCCGAGATCACAGTCGAGTTTCTATGCAGGATGCCACGCTGACGACGGATGACTGGCCTTACTTCTATCAGCGAAGCAGGGGACTCTCTGCCACCGTGATTCTGATTTCCGCCGCACTGGTCATTTTGTGTTGGATATTTCTCCGCGAGATCGGGACAGCAAGACAATCTTTTGATTGGCACTTCTTCTTTCTAGGAGCGGGCTTTCTTCTTTTGGAAGCGCAGATCGTAAGCAAAATGGCTTTGCTCTTCGGTACAACCTGGGCTGTCAATGCAATCGTAATTGGAAGTCTCATGTTGATTATAGTCGGTTCGAATTTGGTGGTGGAATACTTGCCTTCATTACCGAGAGGCGTCGGATATCTCGGAGTCTTTGTGACAATCGCTTTGTCGTATGTAATTCCCCTTGAGAAATTCTTCTTCCGGTCGTTTGGCATGAAATTAGTTGTAGCTTCGTTCGTGTTGTGCCTTCCTGTGCTTTTTGCTGGGATTGTTTTTGTGCGTAGTTTTGCTGCTGCTGGCTTCCGTAGCAATACTCTTGGCTCGAATTTGCTTGGTGCGCTCGTGGGCGGACTGCTCGAATCGCTATCCTATTGGACCGGCATTCGCGCCCTGCTGATCCTGGCGGCAATCTTATATGTTGCATCTTGGATTGCTCTTCGTCGCTGGTCGTCTAATGAAAGCGCGGGCCAGCACTTGCAGCAGGTCTGAGCCAAAGACGACACGGATTGGGGAAAGTCATCACGTACTTCAGATCGATTCTTGATACTGTCTACGGAAGCTGGGCTCACGTGCGGCATAAGGGACATTGTCAATGGCGGGGAGGTCCCAACTAAAGGGACCACGGAGTCATTTTACAGGATGAACACCTTTGTTGCTCCCCTCTCCTTCCATGACTTCAGCAGCGTACAGATCCCTCCAGCCGCGAGCGTACCAATCAGAAAATCTAGAAACGGTATTCGAAGCCTCGTGTTCATGACAAATGGCAGGTGAGCAACGATGATCCACAGGGCGTAAATGGCAATAACTAGAGACACTTTTCTGTCCATTTGAAACAGTTTTCTCCAACCTACGATTGCGAGGGCCAGAAAGCTCCAATAAGTAATGACACCCAACTTCCTTACTATTTTCAGCCGGTTTGAAAAACTGCTGGTGTCCAAGAATTGATCAATGCTCAAGCAAAACCACATCACCTTTAGCGCGAATAGCCGCAGAGCCGAAACTGTCTTCAAACTGGTCCAAGCAGTAATTGCTGCGGCCATGGCCTGTCGGTCGAGCTTGGCCTCAGAGGGGTAATTCAATCTGTGGGGACTGTTGATCTCAATGTCCGTATGTTCCCACCCCACTGTTTTCTTCACTGCTTGCTCCACATTTGCTTGGGCCCTTCCTTGAGGCGTCAGTATCCCCTCCAACAGATTGATCCCGCCATGAGACGAAAAGAGCACCTGGCCCTTAAATACGATTGCATTACGGATGATCCAGGGTGCTAAAAGTAAACTTGCTATAATGGCTACGGTCAATGTCTTCGGGAGGTTGCGTCGAAACCACAGTGAAACAATCACTCCCATAATCGGCAGCAAAGCACAATTGAATCTTGTTAACGCCGCAACCCCCGATACGAGGCCCATTGCGCTCTCAGTCCCTTCAACTTGATCTGCTGTGGCAATGCTGAGACACAAAAATAAAGCAACAAGCAGGGATGTGAGTAGCTCAGTTTGAAGCTCAATGATTGTCAGCGACAAAGTGGGGAAGGCTAACGCAATCGCAGCCCCCAGCGGGGCAGCGCCCATGCCAAAGAGGCGTGCAGTCAAAAGTAACGATAGATATGCCAGTGCAAATCCCAAAAGAAACTGGATCAGCCTTGTTGCCAGATAATACTTTGCCCCAAAGACCAAATGGGAGGCGGCCAGAAGCAGTGGGTAGAGGGGAGGTCGCAGGGCGGTTGGCTGCCCTTCATACGTCAGTCCTTTGCCCTCGAACACACTTTGCGCCAAGGTCTCATATCGAACCTGATCGCCAGTCCCGCTTACGGGGCTCACTGGCAAGTTCGCTGACATGCAGATCAACCCTATGCGAAGTGCAATGCCCAAGCCTGCAACGATACCTGACACAACGATGATCAGTTTGTTGGTGCCTGTGGCTGCGCGGAAGCTGTACATGAGGGGACGCATCTCCCAGGTCTTCAATCGGGCGCAGTTCGATAACTTAGAATGGGAACAGTCTGAAGGATCAGCCTGCGGAAGCATGAATTAGCTCTTCGAATCTTACCTGGTCAGAATAACTCGTTAGGAGAATCATATTGAGATACTCGGTCTGCGCCCAGTCAAGGGAAAATCTGCACACTTCAGCCACAATCATTCGGCTCGCAGAATACAGGTAGTATTTCACAATCTAGCTTGACTGTGTATGAGATATTACAAATAATCAATGCGTATAGAAGCGGCCCGAAAGATTGACTTGGGTAGTGTCCAGAGTTTTTCGCACATTTTTTTGTATTTAGTTGGAGACTCGCGGACACCGGAGAGTCCGGTGGCGCGGATTGTAAACTAAGCAGCTTCGGGTTTCACCTCCTCTCGGCGCATTTTTTCAAGCCCTTCTGAAAAAGTCTGGAACGGCGTGCGGCCCTGGGTGCGATAGCCTTGGTGGGCGCGTTCGCAGTTGTAGAACGCGAGATACTTATCGAAGTCACGCTGCAACTGTTCCAGCGATTCGTAGAACGTCTTGCGGGCGCTGCGACGGTATCGACGCCGCTGGATCGTCGAACGCACCATCGGCTGGCTGGGGAACTTCCGGCGTTTGGTCTTGTGCTATGAGTGCTCGCTCCAAATCTACCGCGCGTTTTTTCATATTGCGCGCTTCACTATCGTGCTACGGGGGGTTGTGCAATAGCTTCTAATTAATAATCAGAAACCGATGGCAGCTTGTCCCCGAAGTTCTTGGCGCGGTGAACGTGAAACTCGTCCCTGCAACACGCCCAGACTCGTAATCAATGAAGGGTGTGGGCGGGGCATTGCACGTCGGCGAGCACCTCTTTTGCCCGCTTTTCGCGTTCTTGCGGTGTCGGCTGATACCGCGTGACTACTGCATGCACCGGGCATTTGTCGTTCTGGCACACGTGAAACACGGTTCCAGCGTTCTTGCCGTCGATGAGGACCGCTGGCTTGGTTGTCGGGCACTCGCCGCCCTGCTTGACCTTACGGAATTGGCCTTCGTACAGAACGTTTGCTGTGCGCTTGGCCAGCCATGCGGGCGCCTGCGAGATGCGCAAGACTTTTTCGCCTTTGGTTTCGATGGGTTCCACGCGAATCTGAACGAGCGCCGCTACCTTTGCGTGTAAGCAGTCGCGGTCAACGCACGTGGACTTTTTCAAGCTGGTTTCAGGGAAGAGCAGCGGATTGTTGCCCGTGCGCTTGGGGCAGCGTGCGCACGGGCCTACTGACGGAGCAAGGCGGCGTCCTGCGGGTCGAACGGAGCATTGGCGAGGTCCAGATGAATTTCCCTCTGAATCCATGCGCAAAGCTCCCGAACGGTTACGGCTTCCGCCCGGGCATCTTTAAGAATTGCAGCGGCGCTCCGATGTTCCGGGAAGCATTCGCGCAAGGCGCGCTGCTGGTCTTTCGGAGTCAATCTCGCAATCGCAAAAGCATGTGAGACTGCGAGCTTTGCGCCGCGAGACGCTTGCTTGGCTTCGTCCACAAGGTTGAGCAACTGCAATCGGCCATGCACATAGGCAGGCGAACGCGAAACCTTCAACGCTATCGTCTCGACCGTGTAGTTGTTCGGATTGAGTTGTTGTAACGCGGCATAACCGCTCGCTTCGTCCAATTCGTAGACACCTTCGCGGAGCAGGTTCTCCACCAGCTGAAGCTCGGCCACTTGCGTATCCGTGAGTTCAGGGATGGTTGCCGGGATGGCTTCGCGCCCGGCCAGTTTGGACGCCCGGTAGCGGCGTGACCCGACAACCAGTTCGTAGGTGTCGTGCGCTCGGTTTGGACGCGGGCGCAACAGCACGGGTTGCAATACGCCGTGCTGTTCAATATTGGCCGCTAATTCGGCCAATGCGCCTTGATCGTAATGGCTGCGCGGGTTCGTTTTCGATTCGCAGATTTGCGCAAGCGGAATTTCCCGTACCACCGCATCTGCGCGTACTACTTCTTGCGTCGTGCTCATTGTTCCTGTACTCATCTTCATTCTCCTCTTTTTGAAATATCGTGATTCTTTCCTTGACCCTTTGGTGTGATTTCAGCAACGAACGGAGAGCGAGCAGCCTACTGGCTGCCCGCTGCGGGAGTTCCCGCTTTCAGAATGGAAGTGGCGGCGGCGAAGATTCGCGTCGCGCTTTGATTGGGGATTTCCTTTTCGGTTTTCAGCCAGTGCTGAATGTAGCCACGGCAAAAGTCCGCACCTTCGAGGCCCAGCGTTTCGCAACAAATCAGCGCGACAGCTTCCGCTTCCACCTCGCGGATGTGTCGGGCGGTCTGTTCGCTGTCCACGAGCCTTTCGGACGCAGTGTGTCCGAGAGCAATATGAGCGATTTCGTGGAACGTGGTTTTGTGAGGGAGTGCGGCAAGGGGATTTATGGCGATTTCGCGTCCGTTGGCGAAGCCTTGAATGTTGCCGTTCATCTCGTCAAACGGGGTCCGGGTTACGTTCAACGTACGAAGCGCGGCATCGATGTCAAAGGCGGGAATCGGGGGAATGCAAGTCTCCTCCCCCTCGGTTTGCGCCAGCACGAACCAATACGCCCGAAACCGGAAGGCGTAGCAGGTTTGCGGTTCGGTTGTCTCGTCTTGAGCAGTATGCGTCTGAACGGTTTTTTTGAACGGCATGGGCATACAAAGGGTGATTCCTTTCTCCCCTCTGCGGACCTGCCGTTTGCGTTCGAGCCATCCGTGGTAGGTGTTGAGCGGTCCGGGCTGCAAATTGCGCCTGATGCACTGTTCCAGCGCAAGCAAGGCGTTTCCGAACGAGTAGTTGTGAAAGGCGGTGTAGGCTTCGAGCATTCGGCCCGGCTTTTCGACCGCCTCGTGCAGTAGTTCTCCCCAAGTGGCGTGTTGTCTTTCTGTCATTGCGTTTCTCTCTTTCCTCCTTTTTTTCGAGCGTGATTTCCGCTTGAAAAAAAAGAAGCAACTGCCCTTCCTGGCGGTCTCCGGCGCTTGGCCGCCCGCGCTGTCAAGGCCGCGCAGTTTGCGTTCACGGGAGCGCAGCGGACGGCCTTGACAGAACAAGCGGGCGGCCAAGCGCACTCTTGAGGCAGGAAGGGCGTTTGAGGGAGTGACAATTGCGAAAGGAATTCACCGCTGGGGTTCGGATTTTGCCTGGTCAGGGTGACGCAGTACGAAGTCTATAAACGGACGGATTTCTTTGTTTCAGGAATGGAATTTGGCCAAAGGAGCGAAGGGAGAAATTTTGTCTACAAGCGGAGTCAATCAGAACAGTTGGACCGACAGGGCGATTACCCACGCTTAGTGCTATTCATACATGATAACCAGTACGATATGTGAAGACGCATTTCCCTCGGACCATAAAACTCTTGCTCCGGGTATCCGGGTTCCTACCTGTCATGAGAGGGAAGCTAGGATGTGAAGATGTCGGTTGCCGACGTCTCCACATTCAGCAGCAACTCTCGCGGATGAAAGACCATCTCAGCGAGGCGGGATGGCCTGCAAAGGCATCGCCTGCACTTGCCTATTATCCAGCGTATTGCAGCGGACAAGTTGCAGGGCTAATATGAAGGGTACGTATAAAAGGATGAGCGGCGACATAAGGTCGGCAAGGACCGTGCTGAACGAGGCGAGTCCACTAGCTGAAAAATCCCAAGACGTCTACTTGCGTGGCCGTTTCCTTTATGCTGAAGCGAAGCAACTGACGTCAGAACATAAACTTGACGAGGCGCTGGCCGCATACAAGGAATTGATTCGACTGATTGAGAGGGTAAAGGGTGGTCTAGATGCGAAAGATCAAAGGTCCCTGTCCGAGAATTACGGGTACATCTATGACGAGTTGGTCGCGCTGTTGTATTCCATAAGCCAGAGTGTTTAGCGCCGGATTTGTTGGACAGTGCATTGAGTGTATTCATGCGGCAGCTCCGAGCGCAAGGAGCTGCTGGCGAGCCTGGGCGGGCGTGAGGTAGCCCAAGCGCTGGACGATCCAGCGTTGGTTGTAGCGCTCACGAAATTCCGCCAGCGCGCACCGCAGTTCCTCCACGTTCCGAAACACCCTGACCCACAGCAACTGCTCTTTCAGCGTGCGAATGAACCGTTCGACGCAGCCGTTGCATTCCGGCTGGCGCACGAACGACGGCGAAGACTCCATGCCCAGGAACGCGATTTCCGCTTGATAGTCGTCGCTCATGTACTGGCTGCCGTGGTCGTGCCGGTTGCGGATGCCCGCCGCCGCGCCGGCGCGAAATCCGCCGCAGTAATCGCGCACTCCCTGCCGCAACGGCTCCAGAGCCTCGAAGCGCGTGGCTTTCTTGGCCGCATGCAGGCCCACGCATTCCGCGGTGCAGTGATCCACCGCGACGAACACTGTTACTTGGCCTTCCTCGACGGTGGCCGTCATGGTGTGGTCGCTGGCCCAGACTTCGTTGGGTCGCGCGGGGATGATCGTGCCGGTGTGCGGATTCTCGGCCTTTGCAAGCATGCGTGACGGCGCCAGCAGCTGTGCTTCGCGCATCAGCCGCAGCACCCGCGCCTTCGACGTGCGCACTTCCTGAAAGCGCAGCCGCGCCCACACTTTGCGATGGCCCTCGCCGTAAAACGGAGAAGCAGCGATAACCTCGCGGATCTTCTCGAGCAACGCCGCATCGCTCCAAGCGGTCTTCGGTCCGCGCCATTGCAAAACCCGGTCGGGTCGTGCCGCAATTTCTCGTCGATAGTAAAAGCTGGAACGCGCCAGCTCCCATTCGCGCGTCACACGCACCACGCCGTAGGTTTTCTTCGTCGAGGGCGAAGCGGCGCGGCTCATGGCTGCGGCCTCCGCCAGACCAAAGGGCGTCCGGCCTCCATGCGGTGAATCTTCTCCCGCAGCAACTCGTTGCTCATGCTCAGATCGGCCACCAGCGATTTCAGCCGCTGCGTCTCTTCGTCATCGACATCGGCTTCCCGCGCTTTCAGGTTGGCCGCGCCGCCCTCCAGGAACTGCTCCCGCCAACCGGACAGCGTCGCCGCGGTCACCCCCAGTTCGCGCGAAAGTGTTTCGAGGTCTTCGCCACGCAGCAGCCGCAGCACCGCGGCAAACTTGCGTTTCGCCGACCAGCGGCCCCGGCCATCGCGCCGCTCTTCGGGAGCCCCTCCAGTCGCCCTGCGGGCTCCTTCCCGGCCCCCCGAAGCTGATTCTCTCTCCTTGCTCATACACACCTCCTCGTGATCTCTGATTCATTTTCATCACAATTCGGTGTCCAAGAAAATCCTAGGGCGCGGGTCCATAAGCCAGAGAGATTCGCGGCAACAACAGAGATTTGGTTCGGAAGCGTTGGAATATGCAGAAATAAACAAAGCGAAGCAATTTGTCGAAGCCTGGGGACGAACGTTCTTGGACCAGATGCGACGGTCATTACCAGCAGATGTTCAGGAGACCGAGCGGTCCTTGTTTTCAAGGCGCGAGCGAATTCTTGCTGAATTGAATAGCTTTGCACTAGCTGGAAAGTCTCTCGCCCATAATGAGAATGAGAGCGGTACCGTTACGAGCATGTCTGATAATCGCAGCGGTAATCAGACTTGAACTAGTTCTGCTTGAGGCAAGTCGTGCAATCCACAGGTCTTTTGAATCGTGTATTGATTCAGCCGGTTCGATCAGAGATAGAATTCCGCAACCGACCTTCAGTTGGACTCATGACTCGGGTCGACTCGGTAGGTGCTGGGATCTACCAACTATCAGCGAATGAGAATGGTGAGATGGGGACGGGGTGCGCACTTGCTCAGCGACAGGTGCGCACCCTCTTCAGCCAAGGCTCGGGGCGGCCTCAGCTTTTCCTGATTTTGAGCCTGGTGGTAGGTCTGTACTGGGGAGTTGTCGAGCAGCCCGAAAAATGTCGCCAAAGTCCTCCGCACCTTCTACTACCGGACGCTTTCGGTTTTCTTCTTCTACTAGAGCCCATCGCTGGCAATATGCCTTGAGCGCCCGGTGACCACGAAATGCCAAGTCCGCGACAGCACGATTGTGTCGTAACTTCTCCTTCTCGTCCTTCTCATTACTCGCAAGGTCCAAGACCGGAGCGATTGTCCCGAGCGTATCGACCACCTGCTCAAATAAGCGCGTTAACTCCTGCCAGGTTTCTCCATCAATTTGCACTTGCCAGTGCTCACTGACCTCCTCAACATCATGTGCGTTTTTCATCGGGACATTGACCAGACCAATGCGGCGGTGAGCAGCCCGCTGAGAGTGAACACTGCGACCATCACTCGACCGATATTCGGAACACGCGACATACGGGTTGGGTTCATATGTCCTCCTCAGCCGCGGACAATAATACAGCGATGGTACAGTGTCAATAGAATTATTACTATAATTTGATGTTCCAGAATGGAACAGACACGGTTGGATGAAAGGAGCGGCGATTTGGAGCAGTAGCCAGAGGCCTTGCCGATGCGGTCATCTCACTTGGACATTTTGGCGGCGAGATGGAGGAGTAAGCCCCGATCTCGTTCGTTCATCCTAGCGGCTGCCTCGCGGATTCTTGTAAACATTCTGCGTCCTTTGCCCTGCGATGCCCAGTCTTTCTTCGCATTCTTGGCAATAGTTGGAGTGTTTAGCACTGATCCGTCCTCATAGAAGAGTTGGTAGAGTGGCACCTCCAGAGCTTGCGCTATTTTTTCAAGGGTCTCCAGCGCCGGAATAGTGTGACCGTTTTCGACTCGTGAGATGTAGCAGCGGAGGAGTCCTGAACGGTTCTGGATGTCGCCTTGAGATAGTTTTTTGGATTCCCTTATTTGCCGTAATCGCTCCGCAAGGTACATGGTTCCCTCCTGTTGCCAAAGTTAACAGTATAGTACTACTAAGACTAATAACAGTCACTCTACTCTATTATGTACTGTGCGTAAATACATTTTAAGGAGACGGGTTGTGGACTGATAGGCTTCGGGCAGGGCTGAGGGATCTCGGGAGTTCAGATCGAAGATCATCCTTCGTCGCGGTTGATTCCAGTGCGTCACAAAGTCCATCCATTGAAGTCAGACGGCATAGCGACCAAGCCTTTTACCAAGACCAACGCGAAGACAATACAGCTGACGATCTGTCCGGCAGTCGTTATTAGGTAACTCATCTTCGACTTCTTTTGGCTCGGCTAGATGAGTCGCTTCAGACTCTCCAAACGGACATGTTCGATTCCAGGCCGAGAATTCGGATCAGAAAGGCCGCCAGTGATTGTACGGAACTACTGAGCCTTTGCGTAATATCCGGTTTTGGCGTGGACAAGAAGAGGGGGAACTCCCCGAGGTGGCCGAAGCCTGACCTTGATTTTTCTCCACTGTCCGTCGTAGAGATGATTGCTAGGTGTGTACCCCAGGACGTACTGATTCCGCAGTTCCGCGCCGATTTTAGCCGCGATAGCAGGTAGGTCTTCAAGATGTCCGCCAGGGTATACTTGCCCCCCCGTCATTTCAGTGATCTCCTCCAGCAGCGACGGCCCGTGTAATTCCTCCAGGGTCTTATACGGATAGCCGAGTGGGTCATAAAAGCCGATGGCATACAGTTGGACATCGGCTTCCCTCACAAGTTGTTTGATCTCTCGACGTGAGTGTCGGCTATGATTGTCCCCGCCATCTGAAAAAATGAGTAAGGCCCGCTTCGTATGTTTCGAAGTTTTCATGTAACTGATTCCGAGGTAGACGGCGTCTAGCAACGCTGTTGGCCCATTAGGGGCTGCAGAGAAGACGCAGCTCTGAATGTATTCCGAATCATGCGTGAACGTGCTC
>Ga0326727_10014154_pt1 | contig 17477 bp, 8 predicted proteins | sample MB2enrmetagenome_FD_207643 | JGI IMG/M metagenome (GOLD analysis project Ga0326727, IMG submission 207643) | Lab enriched peat soil microbial communities from McLean, Ithaca, NY, United States - MB29MY | ecosystem: Environmental > Terrestrial > Soil > Wetlands > Peat | place: USA: New York...
AAAACCTGCGCGAAAACATGCGCCAGCAAAGCTCCAGCCAGTTCTCCCGCCAGATGCGTCAAATGCAAAATCAGGCCCGCGATCTCGCGGCGCAAGAGGACAAAATCGCCCGCGATCTGAACGCCCTGAACGATTCCGGCCAAAAGCAATTGGACGATTCCGCCCAGCGCCGTCCCATCGTCGAGCAATTGACCCAACAGGAATCCGCCTTGACGAATCTGGTCGCCCAAATGCGCGACGTCACCGAGCAGGCCGAGAACACGGAACCGCTCCTGGCCAGGCAACTTTACGATATCATCCGCCGCGAAGATCAGAAGCGCACGGAAAATCAACTCGACCTCAGCGCGCAATTGGCGGACCGCGGCTTTCTGCCCCAGGCCGCGCAGACCGAAAGCATCGCCCGCACTAATATTGATGAACTGCGTCAAAATGTTGACAGCGCCGCCGAAAGCGTTCTCGGCAGCGAAGCCGACGCCTTGCGCTACGCGCAAAAGGAGCTGGACGACTTGTCGGGCCAGTTGGCGCGCGAGTTGGGCAATGGCACCAATGCCGGGGGAACCAATGCGGCAGGACGGGGACGCCGCGAAGGCCAGCCCGGAACCGCCGCCCGCGGCAATGGCAACGGCGAAGGAGACACGAACGCGTTAGCCAACGCGGACGCTTCGGGGCAAGGCGGCGAACGGCAGGCCGGTGACGAACAGAACCCTTCCCGGCGAGGCGGCGGACGCGAAGGCCAGCCCAATAGCGGAAGGCAGGGCCGGGGGCGCGGCCAACGGCAGGGAAATTCCGAAACCGCTCAGAATGGCGGCGAGGGCCAGCAGCCGGATGAGAATGGCCAGGCCGGCCAAGGCGGGCGCGGCGGCGAGCGCGGCGGGAGAGGACAGCGGCAGGATAATTCTGAGACGGCCCAAAACGGCGGCGAGGGACAACAGCCGGACGAGAACGGCCAAGGCGGCCAGCAAGCCGGCCAGAACGGCCGGGGCGGCCGGGGCGGCCAGCGCGGAGGTCGAAACGCTGATGGCGGAGGCGGCAACGTGGGGCCGGATCAATTGCGCCAATTCGCCCAACAACTCGGGGGAGCCAACGGCGTCGGCGGGCTTAACCGCGGCCCCATCACCGGCAATAATTATATGGACTGGTCGGACCGTCTGCGCGATGTGGAGCAGACGGTGGATTCGCAGGATCTGCGCAACCAGTTGGCCACCGTGCGCGAGCGCGTCGCCGTCTATCGCCGCGATTTTCGCCAGAGCGGGCGCATTCCGTCCCCGGAAGAGTTGCAAAACCAGGCGCTCGAGCCGCTGGCCATGGCCCGCGATTGGGTTGCCCAGGAACTTTCCCGCGCGCAAAAAGACCGCAGCCTCGTCCCGCTGGACCGCGACCCCGTGCAGGACAAATATTCCGACGCCGTGCGGAAATACTACGAAAAGCTCGGCAGCCCGCAATGACCTTCCTTGCCGCCATCGTTTTTTCGGGCCGATCCTGGCTGCTTCCCACGCTCGCCGCGCTTGTGGCGCTGTTCGTCGCGCTGGTTTGGGCCTCGCGCAAAAATGCTGCCGAGCGATGGGTCACTTTCCTTTCCGCGGCTCTCAAATTCGCCGGCGTCGCCGTTCTCGCGTTCTGTTTGTTGGAGCCGCTGCTGGTGAGCCGGCGCGCGCGTCCCGGCGCCAATGTCTTCGCTGTCATCGCGGACAACAGTCAGAGTCTTCAAATCAAAGACGAAGGCCAGCCGCATTCGCGCGGCGAAATTCTGCGCGACCTCCTCGTCGCCGATCCCCAAGGCTGGGAGGCCGGCCTGGATCAGAATTTTCAAGTGCGCCGTTACTCCTTCGATTCCCGTTTGCAAAGCCTGCACGACTTCGGCGAACTTAATTTCGACGGGCGCGCCTCCGCCCTGGTCGGCGCCTTGCGCAACGCGGCCCAGCGGTGGCGGGGCCAGCCCGTCGCCGGAGTGCTGCTCTTCACCGATGGCAACGCCACCGACGTCCACGGCGACTTGCCGTCTCTCGAAGGCTGCCCCCCGGTTTATCCAGTCGTCCTGGGAAACGATTCCGCCCTTCGCGATATCAGCGTGGACAAAGTCGCCGTCAGCCAAACCGCCTTCGAGGATGCGCCGGTCACCGTCCAGGCCGCCGTGACGGCGCGCGGTTTTTCCGGCTCGACCGTCCGCGCCAAATTGACCGAGATCGCAACCCAATCCGGCGCATTCAACACCAACAATCCCGCCCAGCCCTTCGCGGGCTTTGCCATCGTGTCCAACGCCGTCTCCACTCTTGCCCAGCGCGCCGGCGGCGAGGAGAGCGATCTGAACTTTCGCTTTCAATTCCAACCGGACAAGCCGGGCATCCACTTCTACCAACTCGAGGCCCGCGCGGACGACGATCTGAGCAACCCCGGCGGCGTGTCGCGCGAGGCTACTCTTGTCAATAATCGCCGCATGATGGTGGTGGACCGCGGCCAGAAGCCGTTTCGCGTCCTCTGCGTGGCGGGCCGGCCGGATTGGGAATACAAATTCCTGAACCGCGCGCTTCAGGAAGACCCCCAGGTCCAGATGGTCACGCTCATGCGCATCGCTCCGCGCGAGCCGAAATTTGATTTCAAAGGCCGGGCCGGCGAGGCGAGCAATCCCTTGTTCCGCGGCTTCGATGAGGCCACCAACGAGGAAACCGCCCGCTACGACCAGCCGGTCATGATCCGCCTGAACACCAGGGACGAATTCGAACTGCGGGACGGCTTCCCCAAATCCGCCGCCGAATTGTTCAAGTATGACGCCGTGATTCTGGACCGCGTGGAAGCCGGGTTCTTTTCTCACGAGCAATTGCTCCTGATGCGCCGTTTCGTTTCCGAGCGCGGCGGCGGCTTTCTCATGCTCGGCGGCGCGGAGACGTTCCGCGAGGGCGGCTACGCCGTCACCGCCATCAACTCGATGCTGCCGGTTTACCTGGACCGCCCCGCTGTCGTCCGATTGCCCGCGGCGTTCAAGCTCTCGCTGACGCGCGAAGGCTGGCTGCAGCCCTGGACCCGCCTGCGCGCCACCGAGCCGGAAGAGCAGCAGCGCCTGAGCGCCATGCCGCCATTCACCGTTTTGAATCCCATCCGGGAAGCCAAACCGGGGGCAAGCATCCTGGCCACTGTTTCTGATGTTGACAACCGCACCTATCCCGCCCTGGTGGTGCAGCGCTTCGGCCTCGGCTCCGTCGGCGCCCTCATGGCCGGGGATTTGTGGCGTTGGGGAATCCAAAGCGAGGCCATGCAAAAGGATCTGGGCAAGACCTGGCGGCAACTGGTCCGCTGGCTCGTGTCCGATATTCCTTCGCGCGTCCACCTCGAAGCCCAGCCTTGCGACGACCCAACCCAAGTCCGCCTCGTTGTCCAGGTGCGGGACGAGGAATACAAACCTCAGGACAACGTCAACGTCCGTGTTGCCGTCGAATCGCTGGCCGACTCCAAGCCGCTTGAACTGACCGCTGAACCTTCCGCCACCGAACCGGGCTGTTACGAAGCCACCTATGTCGTGCGCCAGGCCGGAGCTTACGCCGTCGGCGCGCTCGTAACCCAACCCGACGGGGCCGTCGTCGGCCGCGCCGAAACCGGCCTGACCTCTGATCCCGCCGTGGACGAATTTCGCACCTTGAAACCCAACCGCGCCCTCCTGGATACCATCGCCCGCCGCACCGGCGGCGAGATGATCAGCATGGACCGACTGCAAAAATTCGTCCGCGACCTGCCCAATCGCGGCGCGCCGATCACTGAAACCGCCAGCAGCCCGCTGTGGCATCAACCCGCCGTCTTTCTGTTCGCGTTGGCGTGCTTCCTCACGGACTGGGGCCTCCGCCGGTGGAAAGGATTGCCATGAACCCGCTGCCGTGTTTCAAATCAACTGTTTTCAAACTCCTGCTGCCCCTCCTCTTGCTGAGTGCCGCGACCCCATCCCACGCCCAAACCAACTCCTCGCGCTCCCTCATTCTCGTCATCGGCGCCCCGGGCGAGCCAAAATATGCCGAAGCCTTTGCCAATTGGGCCGGCCTCTGGCAAGCCGCCGCCGCCAAAGGCGGCCTGCAAACTTTCGTGATCGGCGAGGATACCAACCAGCCGGAGAACGACCGCCAACGATTGCTCGACCTTATCGCCAAGGAAGTCGCCAAACCCGCCGGTGATCTCTGGCTCGTCTTCATCGGCCACGGCACCTACGACGGCCGCTCCGCCAAGTTTAATCTGCGCGGCCCGGACATCACGGCCACGAACCTGGCCGACGCCTTGAAACCGTGCCGCCGTCCTCTGGTGGTCATCCAATGCGCCTCCGCCAGCGGCCCCTTCCTCAAAGCGCTTTCGGCCCCGGGCCGCGTCATCATCACCGCCACTCGCAGCGGCAGTGAAATCAATGCCACCCGCTTCGGCCTCTACCTCGCCCAAGCCATCGCCGATCCTGACGCCGATTTGGACAAGGACGGGCAAACCTCGCTTCTCGAAGCCTTCCTCTCCGCAGCGCGCCGGACCGAGCAGTTTTACAAGGAGGAAGGCCGCTTGATGACCGAGCACGCGCTGATTGACGACAATGGAGACGGCCTTGGCACCCCGGCCGATTGGTTCCGCGGCGTGCGCGCCGTGAAAACCGCCGCCGATGGCAAAGCCGTGGATGGCGTCCGCGCCCACCAAATGTTCCTGGTTCCCGGCGCGACCGAGCGCCAGCTTTCCCCGGACGCGCGCGCCCGGCGGGACGAATTGGAACTGAAACTGAGCGCCCTGCGCCTCCAAAAAGCCAAAATGAAAGAAGACGATTACTACAGTCAACTCGAAACACTGTTGGTGGAAACGGCAACCATCTACGAAGCCAAGCCCCAATGAAAATCAAAAAATACGCAATGAGAATGGCGCTGGTCCTTGCGGCCATGGCGGTGGCCCTGCTCTCCGCCCAGGCCCAATTTGGCCGCCGCGGCGGCTTTGGCCGGCGTTTCATGTCCTCCGACCAAATCCCCGAGGAACACCGCGCCGAGCAGGAAATGATGGAAAAGGCCATCAACCCGGAATTCCGCGAGGACACCTTCACGTTCGCGCGGTTGATCTTCGCGAATTACGAGCCATCCAGCCAATTCGGCGGCGGACGTCTGTGGCTCGATGACACCCCCGACGCCGACCTGAACGCCATTTATCGTCTTCACTTGGTCACCAGCCTCAAGGTCCGGCCCGGTCTGCATTTCATAAACATCACGGCCAAGGAAATGAACAACTACCCCTTCGTTTATCTGGCCACCGCCGGCCGCGTTATTTTCACCGAGGACGAGGCAACCGATCTGCGCAACTATCTCCTCAATGGCGGCTTCCTCATGGCCGACGATTTTTGGGGCGACCTGCAATGGGAGCACTTCCGCGAACAAATGCACCGCGTCCTGCCCGGCCACGAACCCGTGGAAATCACCTTGGACCACCGCATCTTCCACACCGTTTTTGATTTCAAAAAGTCGCCGCAAATCCCCAGCGTCGGCTCCTATCTCAGCTACCTCCAATCCTATGACCCCGGCTGGGACTACAACGAAAAAGGCCACGACCCGCGTTACTATGCCATTTATGACGACAAGCAAAGAATGATCGCGCTCATCTGCCACAACAACCACTATGGAGACGGCTGGGAACACGAGGGCGACGACCCCCGCTACTTCGACAAATTCTCCGAGCCTATGGGCTACCCGATGCTGATCAACATTCTTGTTTACACCATGTCGCACTGAACGAAGAACGCGCGCTGGTATTGGCAAGAACCCGCGCGCACAAGAATTCACGCTTCATCTATTGCCGTATAGATGTTGAGGCGCCGGCCAGGCCGGCTATGGATTAGCGCATGGGGGTGTTCGTTTAGGGCGCCAGCACGACGCGATAGAAGCGTTGGGGGTCCGCGGGTTGGATATCGGAGGTGGCGATGGCGCTGCTGTTGGCGGTGACCGGGGATCCAAGATTGGACCAGTTGGGCGGGCCCAGAGTGGTGGCGTACTGAAGTTGGTAGGTCACGCCTGTTACGGCCGACCAGGTCAGTGTGATGGAGCCGTTGATGCTGACCGCGGATTGGAAAGCCGGAGCGGGGATGGGCGTCACGGAAACATCATCGAGGCCGAAATAATCGGGGTTGTTTTGGGCGCCAAACTCAAGGGTCGTGCTCGTGTTTGTGGTGAAGACGACATATTGCATGTTGGTGTAGGCGAAGACTCCGATATTGGCTTGATTAAAAAGGGTGTTTCCATTCCAGGCGACCGTGAATTCGTTCGGCGTTGGCGGATTGGCGAAGATCCCCGGATTCACCAGCCAAAAGGACAGCCAGTAGGCCTGGCCGGGAACCGTCGTCAGGGTTTGGCTCAAGTAGGCCAAGTTGCCGCTTTGGCCCAAAAACGCGGCATAGCTGCCGGAGTGAATATAGTAAGAGCCGTCGTAGGTGGTGGTCCTGTGGCGTCCCGACCCGGTAGTGACAGGCAGTGACGCCGCGCTGCCCACAAAATTAGCCTGGCTGCCACTGCTCCCCGCCAGGGTCCAACTGGTAAAATCACCCGTCTCGAATCCGCCGTTTTGGACTAACTGCGGCCCCACCAAAGTCAGGTTGAACTGCCGGCTTTGGGCCACGCCATCGCTTGTATTCTGGAAGGACACATTGGTGGTATAAACGCCCGCCGGCAAGGTGGCGGCTACGGCGGAATCCAGGCTCACCGTCACGCTGGCAAATCCGCCGGCGGGCAGGGTGCCGGCGCTGGCGGAATTGTTGAGCCAGGCTGCCGGGCTGCTCAGGGTCCAGCTCACGGCCGCCGTCCCCGTATTTGTCAACAGAAAACTCTGTGACGCTTGTTTCACCGGGCCGCCCGCGGTCGCGCTGGCGGAAAAGCCGGCCAGGGGCGTGATCTGGAGAACATCCGCCGGCGCCGCCAGGGCATTGATCAGGTTGCTGCCGGCGGGCGTGCCCCAGCCGGTACAGAGGTCGTAACCGGGAACGGCAAAAAACAAGTTGGGGCTGTAGTGGTTTGTGTTGTTGCCCGTTGTGATGTCATGGAAGCAGGCGGCATAATTGGTTCCCTCGCAGAGGGCGTAGAGCGCGGGGTTGAAAAACCCCGTCGGCGGGTTTCCAACCGCCGCATTCTGCTGATTGACCAGGGCCATAAAACCCGCCCACAACGGCGCGGCCGCGCTGGTGCCGCCGACCTCAGAACCAGAGCCATCGTCGGAGATCACATACAATTGGTCCGCCGTCAGGGCAACGTCGGGAATGTTTCGGTAGGTGGCGGACCCGCTGTTGGCCGCCATGCTTACCCCCTGTTGCCAGCTCGGAATGGCAAAAGTGGGGCTGATTCCGCCGCCGCTGCCATTGGTTGCGGAGGAGGTGTTGAACCAGTTCCAGGTTGTTTCATTGGTCCACGCGCCATTGGGGCCGGCCGTGCTCAAAGTGGTCCCGCCCACCGAAGTGACATAAGAGTCGTCGCTGGGCGGAGAGACCGGGTTTTGCGGGTTGACATAAGCTCCATCGTCGCCGGAGGCGATGAAAAAGGACTGGCCCTGCGCCGCAAATTCCTGGAATATCTGCTGGATGGTCGCGTCGGTGAACCCGGTCCAGGAACAACTGAGCTGGCAGGCCAGATTGTCGGTCGCCATGCGGTTGAGCACGTCGTCCGCAGGGGCTGTCGAGTTGTTGTTCGGCGCTTCATAGACAATGACGCTCGATAGTCCCGGCGCCATGGAGATGGCCATGTCAATGTCCAGCGCCACCTCCGTATTCCCGTCTCCAGGAGAGCCCAGGGGACCGTCTATGACCACGTTGGTCAAGGTCACACTGGCGCCGGCCAGACCGCTGGAAGGCAAAGCCAGGTATTTGGAAATGTCGCTGGCGTAGTAGGTGTCGAACTCGACCAATCCGACCGACTGGCCGGCGCCGTTGAGCGTGACTCCCGGCGCATACGCGGCTCTGAAGTCAAGTCCAACATAATAGCCGCTCTGCGAACCGGCGTTGGGGTGTTCCACGGCGGGCCGCGCATGAAGGGAGGCCGGATGGGGCCTGGCAAAATCACTCAACCCGGCGATGGACAGCACGGGAGCATCCAAGTCCAGCGCCGGCTCGACATCCGGGGCGTAGAAGGTCCGAGGCTCGGTGGGGTGGGGATAAATCCCCATCTGGACATGCAACGCCTTCTCCACATCCGCCACCGTCCCCGTCACATCCAGCAGCATCCGGTTGGGGTGAGTGCCCGCCACCGCCAAGCCGTGGGACTGGGCGAAGTGGAGGAGGGCCTGATAATCCTTTTCCTCCGGTCCGAAGCGGGCGGTGAACTGTTCCGGCGCAAGGTATTGATGGAAGAGAGGGCTGGCGGGGTCATAAAGTTGCAGGAGGAGATTGGACAAGGCCGGTTGGTTGCGCAGCGGCAGGCCGAGGGCCAGACGCAACTGCTGCGAGGCGGGGAGCCGGCCCGCCGGGGCCAAACCCCTGGCGACAGCTTCCGGCACACAACCCTTCAGCCCTTGTCTTTCCGCCGGCCAGGCAGTCGTCGCCAGCAAGACGGCGCCAAAAAGAACCAGGGCGGCTTGAATCCGGCGTGGAATAAATAGAAACATAAACTTGTTATTCACACGCATTTTTCCGGCGCACCCGCCCAAGTCCTCCAAGACATAAGTGACAACGGCGCATAGCTGATTCAATGTTACATATTCCCGGCATTTTTCCAGCGGCAAATGACTGTGATCGTGAGAATAATTCCGCGGGACAGGACGCGCTTTTGGGGCTATGTTTGAAGCAATATGGTTTGTCTCAGATCCACTCCATGACATTGCGCAGGAAACAATCGGGGCGCGAGGGAGCAGAAAGGGCGGGGGAGAAGTCAAATAAAACCTGGTCCTGGCCGCCCGCCTTGCTGGCGGCGTTGCTTTTTTTGGCGGCGGCGGCGGGCGCGGCGGAGGATGGCGCGGCCCCGCCCGCCAGGCCGCTGGCGGACGTGCTTTCCGCCCAGGTCCGGCGGCAGGTGGAAGAATCGGTGGACCGCGGGCTGGCCTGGATGGCGGGGCGGCAGGCGGCCAACGGCTCCTTTCCCACGCTGCCGCAGGCGCAGCCGGCGGTGACGGGTTTGTGTGTGCTGGCGTTTCTTTCGCGCGGCCATCAACCGGGCCTGGGCCCCTACGGCGGGCTGATGGAAAAGGGGATTGATTTTGTGATTTCCTGCCAGAGGCCCGACGGGCTTTTCTCCTTTCAAACTCCCGAAGCCGCGCATGTGGACGACGGGGCGTCGCACACGGCGGTCTATAATCATGCCATCGCCGGGCTGATGCTGGGAGAGGTGTATGGGCACGTCACGGGCGCGAGGGCAGGGGAGGTGAAGCGGGCCATGGAGAAAGCGCTCCAGTTCACCCGGGAGCTGCAAACCCGCTCCAAAGCCTACAGCGGCGACCTCGGTGGCTGGCGGTATCTGCGCCTGCGGTGGAACCCGCTGACGGCGGACTCCGATTTGTCGGTGACGGCGTGGCAGTTGATGTTTTTGCGCTCGGCGCGGAACGCGGAGTTCAACGTGCCGCAGAAGTACATTGATGAGGCGATGGAGTTTGTCCACCGCTGTTGGAATGAAAACGAGGGGGTGTTCTATTACGCGATTGACGGGACGGGCTACGGGGATATCCGCACAAGCCGGGGCATGGTGGCGGCCGGCGTTGTATCGCTGGCGATGGCGGGACAACACCAAACGCCGACCGAGCTGGCGGCGGGGGAATGGTTGTTGAGCCATCCCTTTCGCGGTTTTGGCGACCGGATCGGGAGGGCTGACCGGTTTTTTTACAGCGCCTATTATACCAGCCAGGCGGCGGCGCAATTGGGCGGGCGCTATTGGGAGGGGATTTTTCCACCGCTGGCGGCGGCGGTGATGAGCGCGCAATCGCCGGACGGCTCGTGGCCGGTGGAAGTGGGACCGGAGCAAGCCGCACATCAGGACATGATATTCGGCAACACCTACACCAGCGCCATGGCGGTGCTGGCCTTGACGCCGGTCTTTCAACTCTTGCCGGTGTATCAACGCTAAGATGAAAATCCTTGCTCTTCCAACCATTCGAGTCTGTTCCCTGCTGATGGCGGGATGGAGCGGCCTGCCCGCGGCCCGCGGCGGCGGCATGGCCGATGCCGCGCCGGCGGTTCCCTCCCAATCCTTCGCGGCGGCGCTTTCGCCGGCCCAATGGAAACAGGTGGAGGATTGCGTGGACCGCGCCCTGTTCTGGATCGCCAGGGATCAGGCCCCCGACGGCTCCTTTCCCGCCCCTTCCCATCCGGAAGCGCAACCGGCGATCACCGCCCTTTGTGTGCTGGCGTTTCTTTCGCGCGGCCATCAGCCCGGCTTTGGCCCCTACGGCGCGCAAATGGACCGGGCGATAGATTTTGTCATTTCCTGTCAAAGGCCCGATGGACTTTTTTCCTATGTAGATCCCGGCGACCCGGCGGATTTCCAGCAGGGCCTGCGATTGGGCCGGGGCGGGATGGGTCCGAGTGGCAATGCGGGGACCTACGATCACGCCATCGCGGGGTTGATGCTGGGGGAGGTTTTCGGCCACGCCAACGCGCAGCGGACCAAGCAGATCAAGGAAGCCCTGGAAAATGCCCTGCAGTTCACCCACGACCTGCAAACCCGCACTAAGGATGCGCCCGCGGACAAAGGAGGGTGGCGTTATCTGCGACTCCGGTATGGCGGCGCCAACTCGGATCTATCGGTGACGGGCTGGCACTTGATGTTTTTGCGGTCGGCCCGGAACGCGGAATTTAATGTGCCGGAAAAATATATTGACGACGCGATAAGTTTTGTCCATCGCTGCTGGGTGGATGAAGACGGGCTGTTCCACTATACGGCGTGGGGATCCGAGAGCAGTTCCTACACCCGCGGACTGATGGGGTCGGCGATTGTTTCGCTGGCGCTGGCCGGGCAGCATGAAAGCCCGCAGGCGCTGGCGGCTGGGGACTGGCTGCTGGCGCATCCTTACTGGTCCTATGGGGAAAGGGTCGGATCCAACGGCGGCAGCAGCGACCGTTTTCTTTACAGCACTTATTATTGCAGCCAGGCGGCGGCGCAATTGGGAGGGCGCTACTGGAAGGGAATTTATCCGCCGATTGCTCGGGTTCTGGTGAGGAACCAACAGGCCGACGGCTCCTTCGTGGCGCCTGCCGTGGTTGGACTTCGGGGGGGCCGGGGCCCCGGGGGCGGGGGTGGCGAGGCCCAGTACGGCCAGGCCTACGCCACCGCCATGGCGGTGCTCTCCCTGACGCCCGCCTACCAACTTCTCCCGGTCTATCAGCGGTAGGATCAGGGCGCAGTAGGTTCGGAAGCCGGCGGGGTTGCCGGCATCGTTTCCGAAATGCTGTTGAAGTATTGTTCGATGGCCTGGCGGTACTGCTCGGGCGGAACGTTGTCCCGGCCCTGCCGCAATTCGTCACCCAATTTGGAGGCCAGGGTGTTCCAGGAGTTGGCCGGAGCTTTGGGACCGCCTTCGTTGCTGTTGCCCGGCAGAACGCCTTGACGGGCCAGCGCGGTCGCCTGGTTCCGGGCATTTCTGGCAGCCTGGTCGCTGGCGCGGGCGGCGCGCGCGGCCTGGTCGCGCGCCCGTTGCTGGGCGGCGCGGTTCTGGGCGGCGCGGCCCTGAGCCTGGCCGCCGCCTTGCTGGGAACCCTGGCGGAGCCAGTCCGTCATGAGTTGAACATTCAAGGGGCGCTTGGGAATGCCCAGTTCTTCCGCGGCTTTCTTCTCGTCCTTGAGCATGGCCAGCATTTCTTCCAGGGTTTGGTTCTGTCCGGCATCGGTTGGTGGAGGGGCGCTGTCGAGTTTGGCGACGATCAATTTGAGAAGGTCGTCGAACTGGGTCTCGGCTTGGGCAAAGGCAGTGGTGGCGCCCTCCTGGCGGCTGGCGGCGTCTTTCAAAGTCTTGCGGGCCAGGGCGTCCACGGCGCGGGTTTCCTCGGGGAGAACTTGTTTTTGGACGGTGTGGAGCAATTGGTCCGATTTGGCCTGGACTTCCGGAGAGATGGCGGCAACGGAGGGAACGGCGGCGTCCAATTTTTCGCTGAAGGCGGCCGTATCCAGGGCGAGGCGGTGCTGGTCCACTTCGACGGACTGGGGGAAGTCGCCGCCAAGCAAGGCTTCCATCTTCTTGATCCAGCCGGATTGTTTGGTGACAAGATCGGCGGCTTCATTAAGCCGGTTGGCCGTGAATACGCCCAGGTTTTTGGCGTCGGCATCGTCTGCCATGCCGGGCAAGTATTCGTGGAGAAGACGAAACTGGTCGAGAGCCTTGCGGGCGTTATCGAGGCTGTTGGTGAGAGTGCCGGGGGAGGCCTGGCTGGCGGCCAGAGAGGCCAGGCGCCCGCCTTCGGCGGCCAGTGCCAGGGCGGTGGCAATCGGCTCCTTGTCCTGCTCGACGCCATCCGGGAGCCAGGTGATCATGTTCTCGTGCAGCTTGGCGGCCAGAGAGGAAACCTCGCCCTGTTCGGCGGTTTGGGCCAGGAGGGTCTGGCTGGCGATGGCGGAGCGCTCGGTTTCGCCGGTCGCCGTCCATTCGGCGGTTTGTTTGGCGAGGGTTTGCTGGCGCCGGGCCAGGAGGGTCAACTGGTCGCGCAAAGTGGTGGCATCCATTTCTTGCAAGGCCATGAAACGCCTCAGCATGCGGGGGTCGTCGGCGAGGATTTTGGCCAGCTCGGCCATGATTTTTTTCTGTTCTTGCAAGAGGTCGTTAAGCTGGGCCGCATAATCGTCGTCCACCTCGGCGATTTTTCGCTGCGTGGAATTGATCGGCGGTTTCTTGGAGCCGAGCATGGCCTGGGCGTCCTCGAGGAAAATCTGGTGCATTTTTTTCAACTGCTGCAGGGCGTCAGCCAGTTTGTTGTCCCGCTTGGCCGACTCGTAGTTCTTGGTCAGGTCGGCCAGCATTTTTCGGGCTTGCTCGAGGTGGAAGGAGGCCTGGGCCAGGTTGTCCCGGTCTTCCTTGGCCTGGGCCGATTCGAGTGTGACTTCTCCCAACTGCTCGCGCGCCGGGGCAATGTGGGTGTCGCCAATGTCGGATACCTGGAGGCCGATGAAAGCGTAGGCTGTGCCGGCGCTGTCTTTCTTCAAATCAATCACCGCCCGGTCGGCCTGGCGGACTTGATCCTTGCTCTCTTCCAGCGCCCAGGTCTGCTCCAGCCCCAGGCCCTCCGGAGATTGGGCGGCGAGAAGATTGGACTCGGTGAGGTCATGGGCCTTGCGGAGCAACTGGTCCAAAAGCTTCAAAGTCGGGTCAATGGCCAGTTCCTGTTTCTCGCGCATCCGGCCCTGAAAGGAGCCGGCCCATTCGTCCACAACGATGCGCATGGGCTGGGCGCTGGAAGTCTGGCCGGCGGCCACGTCCAGGGCGCGTTGGCTCATGGAGTTGGGCGGCGGCTGGCTGGAGCTGGAAGCGGGGGTTGAATTGGAGTTGGAGTTGGGGCTGGACATCGCGATATGATTTTGATCCTGCCCGGGCGGGGGAGTCTGGTTCTGATTCTGTTCCTGGTCTTGGCCGTTTGGCGGCTGGGATTGCTGCTGGGAGTTGCGGGCCGTGTTTTGTTGGGATTGATTCTGCGCGTTATTCTGCTGGGATTGATTGGGCGTGTTGTTCTGGCCGGCCTGGTTTTGCGCGGTGTTTGCCTGCTCCGCGTTTTGGGAGTTATTCTGCGGGGTCTGATTTTGCGCGGTGTTTTGTTGTGCCTGATTTTGGGAGTCGTTCGGCTGCGAGTTTTGGTTCGACGCGGAGGCCGTCTCGGAGGATTGCGCCTGGCTGGCCGCGTTGGCATCCGGGCGCGGGGTGGAGAAGCTGGAATCGTTTTTAGTGTCGGTAACACGGACGCTGTAGTTGAGTTCCTGGTCCTGTTTAAGATTAAATTGGGACAGGTCCAACTCCACTTGTTTTTTGATGAACTTGGAGCCGGCTTCCTTTTTGTCGAGCGGAATGGGAATGGTCACGGGCGGGGAATTGGAGCCGTCTTCTCCGGTGACGCTGACCACCAGATCGGCCCTGGCCAGGCCGAAATCATCGCGCGCCTCAAATTCGATCTGGATTTTGTCATCCGGCCGGGCGGTGATCTCCCCGCTGGGGGAAATGATGTTGACGGTGGGGGGCTGGTCCTGATAGACCAGGATCTGGCAATCGGGCCGGGACTGGTTGTCCAGATGACGGAGGTTGGTGAGCACCGGTTCGAAGGCGAACGAATTGCTCAGGACGGTGTGGAAGCGATAACTATGGTCGGCGGACCTCTCCAGGCGCTGGAGGGCGCCGTCGGAAAACTTCAACTCCAGGCTGGCCAGGTCCTGGTCGGGCAGGAAACTGATTTCCAGCTTGCTTCCCTCCAGGGCGCGGACCTGGCGCGGGAGGCTTTTCTCGTTGACGACCGGCAATTGACTGTAGGCGGGCGCCTCGATGCGGAATTGAACCTGGGCCAGGGCCGGGCGCTCCAAAACGGTGACACGATACAAAGCGGTCTGGCCGTCGCCGGAACGGGCGCTGTAGTCAAAGGAGGCGGTGACGGAGTTGGCGGTATAGACGAATTTGGACGCGGCGGCGGTGGACTCCTTGGCGTCCTTGTCCAAAACCACGATCTCATCGCGGCCCGCGGCGGGGTGGAGAAAAAGTTTGGCCGAAGCGGGCGCCTTGCCGCTGGCGGTGAATTCCAGGGTCACGTTTTCTCCCTTGCCGACCACCAGATCGCCGGTCTTGGACTGCAGGCGGGTGAGCGTGATGTCTGTGCCCGGCTCCAGGAACCGCTCGCACAGCACCTTGGCGCGGGGAAAATCAACCAGGAAGAAAAGGGCCAGCGCGGCTGCCGCCGCCCCGAAGAATTTTCCGGCGCAAACCAGACTATGTTTTGAAACGACGGCCGCCGGCACAACGGTCCCGCTCAGGGCGGCCGCTTCCTGGGCGACCTTTCGGATCATCCCTTCCGAGCCGCGAATCTCGGGCTGGTCCTGGCACAGGGCGAATTCGGTGGTGGTCTGGCAGCGTTCCTGGAGGGACGGGTGGGCGCGATCCACTTGCGCGGCGACGGAGTCCAGGGAGCGGGAGCGGAACAGGGGAATCAGGCAGCCGGGGAGCAGGGCCGCGCCGGCGCAGGCCAGGGCGGAAAGGGTCAGGAGCCAGCGCCAGGGGCCTTCGCGCGGGGTGGCCAGCCAGTCAATGGCCATGGTGACAAGCATGGCGGTGAGGAGGACGGCGCAGGCGCGCGTCAAGCCGGTTTGAAGGCGGATGCGGCGGTCGTGGCGAAGGACGGCGTGGAGTTTTTCCAGCATCTCGGCCGGGATGCCGGGCGCATGGCTCGGACTTTTCATAGCATAATGGCTGGCGTTAAATGGCGCGCCTTTTTCACCAGCCTGGCGAACCGTCCTGGCTGATGTCCTGCGTACCCCATACTGATACCATCTCCGGGACATCCTGCCAAGCCGTTTTATCCCGAAATTGGCCGCTGGCGCGGATTGCTTCAACCGTCCGTCAGGGTGCTGTTTCGCTGACTTCCAAAACTTCCACGGGACGCTGAACCAAAGTCAATTGCAATCCAAGCCGTTCGCGGGCCGCGGCAATGACCGCATCCGGGTCGGGACGGAATTTTTCGGAGTCGGGTTTTGCCAATTCTATTTTCAGGCGCTTGTTATTTTCAAGGGCTGTTCCTTCTCTCAATTCCACCGGCAATGCGCTAATCCAGTCGCCATTGGGATTGGCGTCAATCGCCTGCCAAACCCTTCCGTCCGTCGCCGCCTCCAATTGCTCGGCTTCCGAGAGTTTCCATTTCATGTCCACGTCGAAAAGACCTGTCAACCCCGTTTCATCAAAAACAGGTTTTCTCAACGCTGATTCCAAATCATCCGCAATTCCCTTCATAGTGCTCCCTTTGCCGCGGAACCCCCCTCCACCGGAACCGCCGCCTCCAGGTTTCTCGGTTGGGCGCAGGCCGGGGGCGTTGGTGTTGATTTGCGTGAGAAGGTAAGCGTCCATCGTTCTTGTAAATCGCCTTGCTTCGAGGCCGAAAGTCGCGCGCAACGCGGCAATAAACTCGTTTTGCAATTCGTTGGAACGGCCCAAAGGCGCTCTCAATTCGAAATCGTAATAACCATCGGGCAATTTGCAATTGATAAGTGTCCGGCTGGAGGATTTGTCAAAAATACAATTCAAGGCGCTTTCGACGGTGGCGATTTTGCCGCTGAACTCACAGCCATTGGTGTTGCGAGACCACATGCCAACAGCCCCTCGATACTTTGGCGGCATTTTGTGGTCTCGAATGGAGATTTCAAAGAGGGCCGGGGCTTGATTGGAGACGACTGTATCAGAAGACTTGTCCACCGTGGAAACTGCTGGTTCGGGCAAGGAACATTTCTTGCCCGCCAGGACCTCTTCCAGATTTTCAGGTTTAATATCGGCAGGATGGGCAATCGCCGCGATGCGCCCGCGGGCATCCACAATCACCGCATGAGGAATTCCTTCCACATGAAATGCTTTGTTCAGAACCTCGTAATCATCCAGGCCGACGCATGCTTTCATTGGATGATTATTAAGAAAACCTTTCACAACACCTTCATTCTCGGATGTCACCGAAATAAATACGACGAGCTTGTCTTTGAATTGTTCCGCCAGGTCGTTCAAATGGGGTATGCTCGCAACGCAAGGGCCGCACCAAGTCGCCCAAAATTCCAGCACGACCACTTTGCCTTTCAACTTGTCCCAGCTTATTTCCGTTGCCGGCGAGACTTGGATCGTCTTGGACAAAGTGAGCGGTGGTGGAACTTCGCCGATTTTAGGGCCGCCTTGGTCTGCAATAGCAAATGAATTGCCGGCGAAAATTCCAAGAAAACAAACCCCGGCGAAGATGATTCTGAAAATTCTCATAACACATAATCTCTACTCGGCCAAGTCCCGCATCGTCGCACACCCATTTTCGTCCTCCGGCCGCATCGGGCGGCAGTGCAGCCGGCGCGCAAAGGAACGGACAACGGCCAAGTGTAATCGCCTGCCCGTCCGCGTCAAGGCGGCTTTCCGTTCCCAAATTCTCGCCTAAGAAATTCTTTGAACCGCGAAATACGCGAAATACGCGAAAAATCCAGACCCTTCCCCCGAAAGCTTTCCGGTTTCGCGTATTTCGCGTATTCCGCGGTTCCCTCTGTTTTCTATATTGGCACGGTTTTTGAACCTCCATGATTCTCGCGGTCTTCGTGGAATGTGGCCGTTAGGGCGAGGATTTGGGCCGTTGGTGAGGAGCCAAGCGATGGCGGTGAGGGCGATGAGAAGCCAGGGGCAATCCCAACGGGATTGCAATCATCCAGCCCAAGGTTGCGAGGAACGAGCTACCTTGGGTCAACAACCAAGAACAACCCATCAACCCTGCAAGCAGAGATTTTTAAGCTGAAGATAATTGGACATTTGCCGGCGTGATTGGTTTTTGGCGTATTACGCCGGTATGTCTAATAAAATATGGCGCTATTGTCGAGCAATTTCCCCGCATT
>Ga0326727_10014155_pt1 | contig 17476 bp, 16 predicted proteins | sample MB2enrmetagenome_FD_207643 | JGI IMG/M metagenome (GOLD analysis project Ga0326727, IMG submission 207643) | Lab enriched peat soil microbial communities from McLean, Ithaca, NY, United States - MB29MY | ecosystem: Environmental > Terrestrial > Soil > Wetlands > Peat | place: USA: New York...
GAGGATGGTCCGGGAACTGCGCAAGCTCGGCTACCGGGTCGAAACGGCGAGTGTCCAACTCGTTCAACTGGGCAGTCCAGCATAAGGAGGATTTTCGACCCTGGGGACGGGCGCCCTCGCCCGTCCAAGCCGAGCACAGCTCGGCAGCTGCCAGCGGTCGCCGCAACTCCGCGTTCGCTCTACCCGCCGGCAATAGCCCCAATGACGATGAAGGGCTCGGCCCCAGACGCGACGACCTCTGGCAGCGGGGCATCGGGCGATTCATGGGACAGATCCTCCTCACAGGCGAAGAAGCGCAGGAACGGACGGCGCTGTTGCGTGACTTGGTCGCGGATCGTACCGCGCAGCATCGGATAGCGGGCCTCGAGGGCGTCCAGGACCGAGCGCTGCGTGACTGGGCCCTCGATGTCAATTTGCAGCTCGCTCCCGACCTGCGCCAGGGTGCGGAGATGTTGGGGAAGGATAACTCGGATCACTTGTGTCATCGCCTGGGTGCTGCGACCATCAGAATCTGCTTTTCTTCTTACAGCATCGGCTCGTAGCACAGGAAGACGCTGCCATTGCCGAAGGTCCGCGACTTTGTCAGCTTCAGGTCCAGCTTCCTTTCGACGCCTTCAAACATCGTCTTCCCCTTGCCAAGAACCACGGGAATCAACGCGATCTGGTATTCGTCGATCAATCCCTCCTGGGATAATTGCGAAACAATACTCCCGCTTCCCAGAATCACCATGTCGGGTCCAGGCTCTTTCTTCATCTTTCGAACCTCTGCCCCCGGGTCGCCCTTCACCAGGGTGGTATTGCTCCACGACACCTTGTCCAGTGTCCTCGAAAATACTGTCTTCGGCATCCGGTTCATGCCTTCGGCCACCACCGGATCATTCTCCATCGCCATCGGAGTCGGCCAGTAGCTAGCCATGAGTTCATAGGTGATCCGGCCGAACAAGAACATGCCTTCCCCACGCGCATTCCCAGCGACAAATGCTTTCCACTCCGCATCCGGTTTGTGGGCCCAGCGCATGTCGCCGTTTCTGTCTGCAATATATCCGTCGAGCGACACATTATTGAAAACAGCTAATCTTCTCATGATTCGTCTCCTCGATTTCCCGACGGCAAGCAGCTCAGAATCGCACTTGCCGGTGGCGCACGCCTGCTAACAACGATGAGCTCACGCCAGCGTCTGCACCTCGACCGAAAGCACGGCCGGAAGATCGCGAACAATCGGAGCCCAGCTGTCCCCGGCATCGGCCGATGCGTACACCTGTCCGCCGGTGGTGCCGAAATACAGGCCACACTTATCGAGCGCATCGACGGCCATGGCGTCGCGCAGTACGTTGACGTAGCAGTCTTGCTGCGGCAGGCCTTTGGTAAGGGGCTCCCACTCGTTTCCGCCGGTGCGGCTGCGGAATACGCGCAGCTTGCCATCCGGAACAAAGTGTTCCGAGTCGCTCTTGATGGGGACGACGTAGATCGTCTCCGGTTCGTGCGCGTGCACGTCGATCACGAAGCCGAAGTCGGTCGGCAGGTTGCCGCTGACTTCCTGCCACGAGTCGCCGGCGTTGTCGCTGCGCATGACGTCCCAGTGCTTCTGCATGAAGAGCACATTCGGGCGCGACCGGTGCATCGCGACGTGGTGAACGCAGTGTCCGACCTCCGCCCTCGGATCGGGAATGTACTGGGAATAAAGTCCTTTGTTGATCGGTTTCCACGTCTTGCCGCCGTCGTCGGTGCGAAACGCGCCCGCCGCCGAAATCGCGACGAAGATTCTGTCTGGGTTGCCGGGATCGAGAATGATGGTGTGCAGACACATGCCGCCCGCGCCCGGCTGCCATTTCGGACCGGTGCCATGGCCGCGCAGCCCGGAGAGTTCCTGCCAGTTCTCTCCGCCATCGGTCGAGCGGAATAAGGCGGCGTCTTCGACTCCAGCGTAGACCGTGTCGGGATCGGTGACCGACGGCTCCAGATGCCACACCCGTTTAAACTCCCAGGGATGCTGGTTGCCGTCGTACCACTGATGCGTGGTCAGTGGCTTGCCGGTTTCCGCAGACGCGTCGTAGACGAACTTGTTGCTTGCGGCCTTCGGGGGACCTGGTGCGGGCGGCTCCCCGGGTGGCGTTCCGGGCTGGCGCCAGGCTTTGCCGCCGTCGTCCGAGCGTTGAATGATCTGCCCGAACCATCCACTCGACTGCGACGCATACAGCCGATTCGGATCGGCGGGCGATCCCTTGAGGTGATAAATCTCCCAGCCCGCAAAGTGCGGGCCACTGACTTCCCACTGTTCGCGCTTGCCGTCCGACGTCAAAACGAACGCGCCCTTGCGCGTGCCGACGAGAACTCGTACCTGGCTCATGCTGTGCTCCTTTTTTCTGTTTCGTTCACCCCGGTTTTTTCATTCACCTCGATAAGCTCGCCGCAAGCCCTCAATGTCAATCTTGGTCATTTGCAGCATGGCTTTGAAGACCCTTTGCGATTTCACCGGGTCTTTATCCTGCATCAGTTCGATCAAAGCCCTGGGGACGATCTGCCACGACATGCCAAATTTGTCTTTCAGCCATGCGCATTGCAGTTCGCTTCCTCCAGCGGAGAGCTTCTCCCACAACTCATCTACTTCTGCCTGCGTCTCGCAATCGACAAAGAACGATATGGCGGGAGAAAAGGTGTAGTGCGGGCCCCCGTTCAGCGCCATGAAGTTCTGCCCTTCGAGTTGGAAAGTCACCATCATCACCGATCCTTTTGGTCCCGGCCCGGCTTCGCCGCAACGAGCGATGTTCAGAATTTTCGAGTTCTTAAAAATGGAAACATAGAAATTTGCTGCCTCTTCAGCCTTGCCGTCAAACCACAAGAATGGAGTGATTTTTTGCATATGTTTCTCCTCTGCTATAGCAGCCCCGCTGCCATCCTGGGAACCAATGGTTCGGGTGAAATTAACAAAAGTCACTTGTATAATGCAAGCAATAAATTTACCATGCCGAAAATGGCAAAGTCGCCACGGAAGCAATCCGTTCCAGAGCGGCGGTCGGAGTGTCCACTGAACGCTTCGGTGGAGATGCTGGGCGATCGCTGGTCGTTGTTGATCATCCGCGACATGATGCTGCGAGGGTTCCGGACCTACAAGGAATTCATGGAGTGCTATGAGGGGATCGCAACAAATATATTGGCCGATCGCCTGCGGAAGCTGGTGACCTACGGGATCATCAGCGCGGAAGCAGACCCAGCGGACGGACGAAGGCTGATTTACTTGCTGACCAAAAAAGGTATCGATCTGGCGCCGGTCCTCACCGAGATGGTGCTCTGGGCGGCCAGCCACGAAGAGACCGGCAATCAGGCGCTGGTCCGGCTGATGCGGAAGGACAAGGAAAAATTTCTAGCGGAAGTGCTGGAGGGATGGGCCAACCGCCAGTATCGAGCTGCGGCCCCGCGTGGTTAACAGTCCTTTTGCTCCCATTCTGGAAGCCGGGAAGCGGTTTTTTCCGGAACCGGACGTACACTCCCTTTCGGTAACCCCCAGTAATCGTCGGTAACCATCGGACTGCGAGTACCCGGCCTTACAATTACATTACCCCGCGATCCCGGTTTGCGCGGTTTGCGGGCTTTCGTCTGGGAATCTCCCGGCGAGATTGGGGCCCGTCCTGCAACGCTGGCGGAAAGCGCGGGCGTTCGACGGGAAAAAGGCTGGAGTCCGTACCCTATGGCGTTTGGTTTTGGCTTTAACAAACAGAAGGTTCTCAGCGCCGCGGAGAAGTTTGTCCAGCAGGGCAAGCTGCAGAACGCCATTGCTGAGTACGACAAGGTCCTGAAGAACGATGCCAAGGATCTAACCGTCAACAACACCATCGGCGATCTTTACGCGCGGCTGGGCGACACGCCCAAAGCCATCGAGTGCTTCAAAGTGGTTGGCGATGCGTATGCCGCGCAGGGTTTCACGGTCAAAGGCATCGCCATGTACAAGAAGATCACCAAGCTGCAGCCCAGCATGGATGCATCTTTGAAACTGGCGGAGCTCTACACCCAGCAGGGGCTGTTCAATGACGCTCGCGCCCAGTATCTGCAAGTCGCCGAAGACTTCATGAAAAATGGCGACCTAGAGCAGGCGGTGCGGCTTTTCCAGAAGGTCCTCGAAATGGACCCGGAAAATGTGCCCATGCGGGTGAAGCTGGCCGAGGTCTATGTCCGGCTGGGAAAGAAAAAAGAGGCGTGGGAGATTTTCAGCGCGGCGGCGGAATCGTTGCGCTCGCGGGGTAACCTGGCCGCCGCGGAAGACATTCTGAAGCGGATGCTCACGCTCGATCCGGGCAACAGCTACGTTCTGCTGCTGCGCGGGAAGGCCGCGGTCGAGAGCGACGATCCGAAGCACGCCATCGAGTATCTGGAGAAGGCGGCCGACCTCGATTCTCATCCCGAAGGGTTGCGCGACCTGCTGAAGGCGTACCTGCAAATCGGAAATGTGAGCAAGGCTGGCCCCATCGCCGAGAAGCTGCTCACGGTGCACAACGACTCCGAGGGGTTGTTTCTGCAGGCGGAGGGTTGCGCGCGCCTCGGCCAGTATCACGAGGCACTCGACGTCTATACCCGTCACGCCGATCGCCTGCTGGCGACGGATTCGACCAAACTGCTGAGCAGTCTGCATGCCATGATCACCCATGTGCGCGACGATTCGGGCGCGCTGGAAGTGTTGTTGCTGCTGCTGAACAAGGCCGGTGAGAGCACGCACGTCAACGAAGTCAGCGAACTTCTGGCGCACTCCTCGGTGAAGGACGGAAACCTGGCCCGGGCGCGCGACTTGTATCAGATGCTGGCCACCACCGAGCCCCAGAACCAGATGCACACGCAGAACTACCAGCAGGTGGTGGCGCTGATGGAGGGAGCGGCGCCCGCCAGCGGGATCACCGCCGAGGAAGGCGCGGTCATCGTGGAGGAGTTGGAAGCGACCGCTCCGGTTATCGATCAGCCTTATCCCGACGAAGTTGCCATCGCACTGCGTTCCGCGGTCACCGATGCGGACCTGTTCCTTTCCTACAATCTTCCAGACAAGGCGATCGTACCGCTGCTGGGCGCTCTGCCTCACGCGCCACTCGATGCGCGCCTGAACCAGCGCCTGGTGGCGCTGCATACGCGCTTCCAGCGTTTTACCGAGGCCGCCGTCTGTTGCCGCACCCTGGAGAGTGTGTATCACGATGCGGGCTATCCGGATGAAGCCGTGCGCTATGGAGAATTGGCCGCGCGCTATGAACAGACCGCGGAAGCCGCTCCGTTGCCGGTCACCGCACCGGCGGCTGTTTCATCGGGGATGGTTTCGCACGCCAAGGCTTCGCCGGTTGCCGATCCATCGGCGGCTTCGCCCGCGCCCTGGCGGATGGCCGTGATCGCGCCAACCGAGGATGAGATTGCCCCGGCCGCACATCCGGAATTCGCCGTCCAGGAACACGGCGGGCACTCGTCTGCGGACGGGCACGACCTTTCTTCCGGTCTTTCCTCCGACCTTTCCTCCGAGTGGGAGCATTCCCTTTCCATCGACGAGCCGGCTGCGGCCGCGGAACTTTCGGACACTGTCGTAAACGAAGCCGATACGGATGCCGATGCCTCCAGCAATCCCGAGATCGCCGAGACGGTGGAAGAAGTCCGCTTTTATCTCGACCACTTCATGACGGACCAGGCCCGCGCCGGGATCGAGAAACTCGAAACTCTGACCAGCGATGCCCGCATTCTCGATCCGTTGCGCGCTGCCATCGAATCCAGCGCCCAGCCGCCCGCCGAGCCGGAACCGGAGATCACGGAGATCAACGCCGACGAGCCCGCGGATTTCGAAGTTGAAATGGAAACCCAGCACGGGTCCGAGATCGCCACCTCGCCCGGTCTGATGTCCGGTTACCAGCACGAAACCGACGATGAAATCCAGGATGAGGCTCCAGCGGAAATCGTGCCGGAACCGGCATACGCCGAGCCTCAATACGCCGAGCCGGCTCACGCCCAACCCGTGCATGCGGAGGCAGGCGAGCTGACCGCGTTGGTCGCGGATCTGGAAGCTTCGCTGGGCGATGCTTTCCCGCAAGCGGAGCCGCCCGCTGTCCAGGCGCCCGCAACTGAGCCGCCTCCCGATAGCCGGAAGTTACCGGCATGGCCGGTGGCGAAAGCACCGAAGCGGGTTGCGGCGCCGGCGCCCGCCGTGGCCAAAACGCCCGAGCCGGAACCCGAGCCCCAGCCGGTTGCACACGTCGAAATTCCGGTTGCCCCGGTGGCTAGGCCCGCGGTGGCAGCCTCGACCGGAGGCGCCGCAACCGCTGCCGCTCCTGCCATGAGCTACAGCCACGCCCCCGTGCGTCCCTTGGGAGCCGGAGCCCAGGCCATGCATCCTTCCGGAAGCGTCGATCTTTCGGAGATGTTCGGCGAATTGAAACAGGAACTCGAAGAAGAAGTGGCTGCCGGCGATGACGATCCGGAAACGCATTACAACCTGGGCGTTGCCTTCCGCGAAATGGGTCTACTCGACGAGGCCATTGCCGAGTTGCAGAAAGTCTGCAACGCGATCGAACATGGCAAAGCGTTTTCGCAGCCCGTCCAGACCTACACCTGGCTGGCCCAGTGCTTCCTCGATAAAGGAGTTCCCGACGCTGCGATCCGCTGGTATGAAAAAGCGCTTAATATTCCTGGGCTCGACGAGGAATCGCGTTTGGCCATCAACTACGAGCTGGGTTCGGCCTGCGAAAGCGCCATGGACAAACCTTCGGCGCTGCGTCATTTCACCAGCGTGTACGGTTCGAATATCGATTATCGCGACGTGGCCGAGCGCATTCAGGCCCTGAAGTCGTAGAATGCACGAAGTGGGTTCGGAACCTGCGCTGGGAATGCGGCTCGATTTCGCGTCCGCCCCACGGCCTTATCCACAACGACGCGTGCAATGATCTCCGACCCCAAGCTACCTTTTGCCAACGATTCCAGCAGTGTCGGAGAACTCAAATCCCCGGCGGAAACAGCAGTTCCGCTGGTTCCGGCGCCAGTGCCAGTTTCCAATTTAGGGCGCGCGCCTTCGGTTGCCCGGGTGTGGCTGCGCCGCATCGGAGTGCTTCTGTTCGTGTTCTTGTGCGCGACGCTTGGGGTGATGCTCATGATTCTGCCCTGGCGTCCCGAATGGTCCGACAACCCTCTGCTGCTGCCGTATCCCATGCTGCGCGATGTGGTCGCCAGCGGCTTCGCGCGCGGTGTGGCGACGGGCTTGGGCGTGCTCAACGTGTGGATCGGGTTTTCGGAGGCGATTCAATATCGGGAAGAGGAATGAAGAGCAGTCGTTGGTCGATGGTCGTTCGTCGTTGGCGAACCGGGGCGGCGAGCAAAGGCCTTTTGCACTGCGTGATTGGTACTGGCAATTTCTGAAAGAGAAACGACCAACGACTAGCGACTAACGACTGACGACGAACTTATGACTGATCAAAAAAACAAGCCGGCTCCCCTTGCTTATCAGAACGAACCGTTTCTCAACAGTCCTGACGGCAGAATTCTGCGGCTGCTGTCCGAGTACAGCGAGCCTCTGTCGCGCTTCCGCCGCGAGCAGATCCAGGACACGGTCGTCTTCTTCGGCTCCGCCCGCATTCACAGCCACGACCTCGCCAGTAACCGTCTGAGCGAAGTCCGCGCCAACGGGGCGCAGCTCTCCGACGCGCAGCAAGCCCAGGATATGAAGCGCGCCGAGGCCGCGGTCGACATGGCTCGCTACTACGAGGACGCGCGCCGGCTGGCCCGCCTGCTGACCGAATGGTCGACCCAGATCCCCGCCAAACGCCACCGCTTCGTCGTCACCACTGGGGGCGGCCCGGGCATCATGGAAGCGGCAAATCTCGGGGCTCACGAAGCGGGAGGCAAGACCATCGGCCTCAACATCAACCTGCCCTTCGAGCAGAATCCGAACGCCTACATCACGCCTTCGCTCAACTTCGAGTTCCATTACTTTTTCATGCGCAAGTTCTGGTTTGCGTACCTGGCCAAGGCGCTGGTGATTTTCCCCGGGGGCTTTGGCACGCTCGATGAATTCTTTGAAATCGTGACGCTCGCGCAGACGGAAAAACTGGCCAAGAAAATTGTCATCGTCATCTATGGCAGCGATTACTGGAAGAAGATCGTCAACTTCGATGCCATGGTTGACGCCGGCACGATTGCGCGATCGGACCTGGAACTGTTCAAGATGTCCGATTCGCCGGAAGAGAGTTTCGAGTTCCTGAAAGAGGGACTGACCAAGTACCATCTCGGTCCGCAACAGACCAAGCGCACCGGCGAGGCGGCTGTTCCCGAAATCGCCAGGACGCGGCCGTAGCTAATTGACGGCAGGGCCGGCCCCGTCTGTACAAGGAAACTGAACCCTCGGTGCCCTGACTCCGTATACACTTCTTCGGGTAGGTGTTTCCGGAGACAAACAAGATGACCTTGAGAACAGGCCGTGCAACAGCACTGTGTTGTGCGATTTTCTGCGGCGCAACTTTTCTCGCAACCTCGGCGCTTGCGCAACCACCAGCCGCTAACGAGATGCCATCCGTGGTCAAGGTTCCGGCGGAGGCACAGGCCTCGGCGCACTTCGATGCTACTGCGGCCACCAATGCTTACCTCGCGCAGATTCCTCCCGACAAGACGGCACGTTCCGACGCCTATTTCGAGGGCGGCTACTGGATGATTCTTTGGGATTTTCTTTATGGAGTCGTGGTCGCGCTGCTGTTGCTGAATCTGCGCTGGTCCGCCCGGATGCGGGATCTGTCGGAACGCGTCACTCGCTTCAAGCCCGTGCACACGTTCGTCTACTGGTTGCAATACCTCATCCTCACCACCATCCTCGTTTTTCCGCTCACGGTCTACGAAGAGTATTTCCGCGAACACAAATACGGGCTGGCCACGCAAACCTTCGGCCCCTGGATGGGAGATCAGATGAAGGAGCTTGGGGTGAATCTGGTGCTGGGCGGCCTGCTGGCGATGTTGCTGTTCGGCGTTGTCCGCCGGCTTCCGCGAACCTGGTGGATCTGGGGCGCGGCCGTAACCATCGTGTTCTTGACCTTTATCGCACTGATCAATCCAGTCTACATCGTTCCCATCTTCAACAAAGTCACGCGTCTCAATGACCCGAAGATTGTCGACCCCATTTTGAGCATGGCGCGGGCCAACGGAATTCCCGCGAAAGACGTGTATGAGATCGATGCTTCCAAGCAGACCACCAGGATGAGCGCCAACGTCAGCGGCTTCGCCAACACGATGCGCATCACCCTCAATGACAACCTCTTGCGCCGCGGGTCAGCGGAAGAAATTCAGGCGGTGATGGGACACGAGATGGGGCACTATGTCATGAACCACGTCTACAAGTTAATCATGTTTTTCTCGATCGTGATCGTGCTGGCCTTCGCCTACTTGCGCTGGTCACTCGACTGGACGCTCCAGCGCTGGGGCGAGAAGTGGCAGATTCGGGGCGTGGGCGACACGGCAGTGCTACCGCTGGTGGTGCTACTGGCGGCCATTTTCGGTTTTGTCACCACTCCCGTCTTCAACACCTTCATCCGTACCCAGGAACACGAAGCCGACATGTACGGACTAAACACAAGCCGGCAGCCCGACGGTTTTGCCCAGGCGGCGATCCATCTTGGCGAGTACCGCAAGATGAATCCCGGCCCCATCGAGGAGTGGATCTTTTTCGATCACCCCAGCGGACGCAATCGTATTTACGACGCGATGCGCTGGAAAGCGGAGAATTTGAAGTTGTTCAGCGTTGAGCAGCAAAGCGCGGAGAGTGCGACACCTGCACCGCCCGCCAGCGTCGGCAAGAAATAAGCGGTTTCTCGTAGTAGGCTGAGAGCTGATGGGCGATCGCTGTCTGCTCTATTACATTACCGATCGAAGCCAGTTTCGCGGCGACGAGTCTGACCGGCGCCGAGCCCTGCTTGCCAAAGTCAGCGAGGCCGCGAGTGCCGGCGTCGACTACATCCAGCTCCGCGAAAAAGATGTGGGCACGAGAGAACTGGAACTGCTGGCGCGGGTAGCGGTCGCGGCGGTGCGCGAGAGTTCATCATCGACGCGCCTTTTGATCAACTCTCGCACCGACGTGGCGCTGGCTGCGGGAGCCGACGGCGTTCATCTGCGCGCGGACGACCTGTCAGTTTGGGAAGCGCACGCGGTTGTGCAGCTGGCTGGGCACCGGCCACTGACCACTAACCACTTCCTGGTGGCCGCCTCCTGCCACTCGAATGAGGACGTGATGCGCGCCGAGGGCGCCGACTTCGCCGTCTTCGCTCCCGTGTTCGGAAAGAGAGGCAATGCCGGAACGCCACCCGCTGGCCTCACCGCACTGCGGGAAGCCTGTCGCGCGAATATCCCGGTCCTTGCTCTCGGCGGTGTCACGATAGAAAACGCCGCGCCGTGCCTGAACGCGGGAGCGGCCGGCGTCGCCGGCATCCGCTTGTTTCAGGAGAATAAAATCGCAGACGTAGTCCGGGCGCTGCGAGCGCTTTGACACCATGGGCAAGGGGCCATACGTTACAACGCAGGTCCGTAGTAGCGATAGTGTCCAGTGATTTTCCAATTGAACAGCACATCTTCGATCCTGGGCCCCTGTCCGATGTTGTGTTCGATCATGTAATTTCCGCTTGTGCCTTTGCGGTCGACGACAATTCCAATGTGCGGCACATTGGCGCCAAGATCGTAGGTTACTAAATCTCCCGGACTGTAATCTTGCGCTCGGGTGCTGGTCGGCAGGGATTCGCCTTTGCGTCCGAAAAATACCATCAGATTCGGAACGCGGCGATGATCGATGTTGCTGTCAGGTTTCCCCAAACCCCACTTCCACTTTTGCGGATACGCCGAGTAGTTCTGCAGCATATCCTCGTGCACTTCTTCTTGCAGATCGATGCCTAAAGCTCGATAAGAACGGATGACCTCGTCGGTGCAAACGCCTGTGTCAGCCGGAACGTCTCCACCGGGAAAGGGAATGCGCACATAGGCGGGGTCGTAACGAACGGAGTGCTGCGTCCGTTCGATCGCCGCTGTCACCAAGCGGCGAAGAAAGTCTTGCCGAGCTGCGGACACAGCCGGAACGCCCTGCGCCCCCACGAATGAACATGTCACTACGACGAAGAAAGAGACGAAACGTGGCCGCATCATCCGCTCCTCGATCATCGGCATTCTAGACCTTCCCACCGCCTCGCCCGGTCACGCCGAGCCTTGCCTTCCGCGCGGTCGGCGGTTTATCGGATCGCGGTGTAGAATGAACCGTTTGCGCTTCTAATTCCGAACTTATAAGGGGGCTTCCATGCCCAGCAGCACGTCCAGCACGATGCTGGCAGTGGTTAAGCCGGAAGCCGCGCCGGGCGCGGAAATCCGCGAAGTAAAAATTCCCGGCTACGGACGCACCGACGTCCTCGTCAAAGTTAAAGTCGCCTCCATCTGCGGCACCGATCTCCACATTTATGAATGGGACCGCTGGGCTCAGGGACGCATTCATCCACCGCTGATTCCCGGACACGAATTCTGCGGCGAGGTGGTCGCGTTCGGCGATGAAGTCACCAGCGTGAAGGAAGGAGATTTCGTATCCGCCGAAATGCACGTGGCTTGCGGCAAGTGCCTGCAATGCCGCACCGGCGAAGCCCACATCTGCCAGCATGTGAAAATTATTGGCGTCGACTCCGACGGAGCTTTCGCTGAGTATGTCGTCATCCCCGAATCGAATATCTGGAAACTCGATCCGGCGATTCCGCAGGAGTACGCCTCCATCCTCGATCCGCTGGGCAACGCCGTGCACACGGTGCTGGCCGGGGAAATCGCCGCGAAGACGGTAGCCATCACCGGCTGCGGCCCGATCGGATTGTTCGCGATCGCGGTGGCGCGAGCGGTAGGCGCAACCACTATTTTCGCGATCGAAGTCAACGAACACCGGCGCAAGCTCGCGACCCGTATGAACGCCGACTACGCGCTTGATCCGTCCAAAGAAGATGTGCGTGCGATCGTCGCGGAAAAAACCGGGGGCTTGGGTGTGGACGTGGTGCTCGAAATGGCCGGTCATCCCGACGCGATCCGCACCGCTTTCGACATTGTGCGCCGCGGGGGGCGCATCTCGCTCCTCGGGCTAACCTCGAAACCCATTCCGCTCAACTTCTCCGAAGACATCATCTTCAAAGGGCTCACGATTCAAGGCATCAATGGCCGCCGCATGTATCAGACCTGGTACCAGATGACCGCCCTGCTCAAGAGCGGGCGGCTTGACCTTCATCCCGTAATCACCGACCGCCTCCCGATGAAGGATTTTTCCAAAGCCATGGCCCGCTTAAAGACGGGCGAAGCGAGCAAGATACTGGTGTATCCGAACGGAACGAAATAGCTGATCGTCGTTCGTCGTTGGTCATTAGTCGCTGGTCGTTCGCGCGCCGTTGGGCCGATTCCGGCTTACCAAACGACTAACGACCAACGACTAAAGCAAATCCAGAGTTGCTGTGACCACAGGCAGCTGCCGAGCTGCGCTCGGCTTGGACCCTTCGACTTCGCTCAGGGCAGGCTCGCGAGGGCGCCCGTCCCCACACGAGCGGGATAACGACAGCCGCTTACGGCGTCACCGTTACCATCACAACCGAGTGCGGCGCCACCGTGGCGGAGAACGTGCCTTTGTGTTCTCCCAGATCCTTCGCCTGCCAGAGGTCGCGAACCTTGGCGCTCAAGTGCGCAGGATATCCCAACTCTTCCCATGACACGCCGATCTCAGCATCCTCGGTTCCGCGGTTGAACAGCACCACGGCGCGGCTCCCATCCTGCAACACCTTCGACCACACTTCAACGTTTCCGTTCTTGCGCACCCTGCGTCCCTCGTTGCCGGCGGGATCCTGGTCGACCGCAATCACTTCCTTGTGCGTGAGAATCTCGCGAATCTCCGGCTTCATGTCGCGCAGATCGTTGCCGGCGATCAGCGGAGCCGCCAGAATCGCCCAAAGACTGAAGTGAGCGCGGTATTCGGCGGTGGTCATTCCGCCATTGCCGACTTCGAGCATGTCCGGATCATTCCAGTGTCCCGGCCCGGCATAGGACTCAAGACCAACCTGCTGATCCAAGATGTCGACCATGCCGTTGGAGCAACAACTGCCGTCTGGCCACTTCTTATGGTCCTCCCACTTGTCGCTGATGTCGCCGGTGGTGCGCCAAAGATTGCCGACGCCCTTGGCCCAGAGCCACGGCTTCGCGGTGCCCCATTCGCAAATGCTGAAGACGATCGGACGGCCGGAGGCGTCCAGCGCGGCGCGCATAAGTTCGTAAGAGGAGCGGGCATCCTGGGTGGAACTGCTGCACCAGTCGAACTTCAGGTAATCCACACCCCAAGCCGCATACTGCCGCGCGTCCTGAAACTCGTATCCCCGGCTGCCCGGACGGCCCTGACAAGTCTTGGTGCCCGCGTCGGAGTAGATTCCGAACTTCAGACCTTTCGCGTGTACATAATCGGCGAGCGCCTTCATGCCCGTCGGAAAACGTTTGGCATCGATTACGATGTTGCCGTTGCTATCGCGCTCCACCTGCCAGCAGTCATCGATAACCACATATTGGTAGCCGGCTTCCTTCATCCCCGAAGCGACCATCGCGTCGGCGGTTTGCCGGATCAGATCCTCGCTGACGTTGCAAGCGAACTTGTTCCAACTGTTCCATCCCATCGGCGGCGTGCTGGCGAGCGTGTTGACCTGGGTGTTGACCAACGACTGCTGATCCAGTGACCAGGCCACCGAACCCAACATGAGAACTTCCGCCAAGAGAATCAGTGCTGTACGCTTCATGGTGTTTCTCCTCAAATGCATACTTTATAGCCGCTTCGCGAGTGCGTGTCACGTTCTCGCGGCCGATTTCCGGACTACGGAAAACACAGGACAGAGTGGTTACTACGACGATCGCGATTTGGAAGGCGATTCCCGGCTCACCTTACTTTGACTATGGGACTTCAGAGCCTCCAACGGCTGGCTCGGTGCGATTGTCGTTTTTTGCGGCATCGAAGCAGATCGCCGCCCCTCCGGCAATCCCAGAGTCTTTTCCGTAACGAGCCGAGACCAAGGGAATCTCCTTGCAGCGCTGGTTCTCGCAGCAGGCGGGCAACCGATCATGAATTTCCCCGAGTAACGGTTTGAGCATGGACGCAACACCACCGCCTACAATCATGACGTCCGGTTCCAGCAGGTCAACGATGTTGCCGAACCAGAGCGACAACAGTTCGACCGTCTCGTGCAGGACTTCGCTGGCGGCCGCATCTCCCGCCAAAGCGGCGTGGCCGACCATTTCGCTGGTAACACCGTCAATCTTTCCTCCGGCCAAATCGAGCAGGCTGGAGGCACGGCCATCTGCGAGCTTGGCTTGCGCTCTGCGCGCGATCGCCGGGCCGGCGGCGAGAACTTCGATGCAGCCCGGCTTGCCACAGGCGCAGCGCGGTCCCTTGTAATCGATGCTCACGTGCCCACCCTCGCCGGCTGCGCCAGTGCGGCCATGATAGATTTGCCCGTCCAAGACAATTCCAGTGCCGATTCCGGTGCCGATGGTGGCGTAAAACACGTTGCGATAGCCGCGTCCCGATCCCCACAACGTCTCGGCAAGCCCGGCAGCATTGGCGTCGTTATCGACTTTGACGCGCACGCGATAGATTTGCGCGACCTCCGCCGCCAGCGGGAAATCGCGCCAGCACGGGAGGTTGGGAGGATTGACGATTACTCCCGCCTTCGGATCGAGCGGTCCGGGAGAGCAGATTCCGATTCCACGGATCAGATTGTGCGCGCCCGCTACACTGACCCCGTAGCCGGACGCGGCATCAATTGCCTGGGCCACCGCGGCCAGCCCGCTGGCGGCGCTGCCATTTGAAACCATGGGATTGCGGGTCTGGCATAGGATCTCGCCGCTCGCGTCTACCAGACCAGCGGCAACCTTGGTGCCGCCGACATCGACTCCGATTACCAGATCGCGGCGTATCGTAACTGAGGACATTCCTTGCCTTTCGCGTCGAGCTTGATCGAAATGTCCGGCGTCCCGGCGTCCGGCGCGACTCCCGCCGTGACTAGTTCGACGTGATTACGCCTTGGCATAGCGTTCACTGTTCGGCTTCGATCCGCTCACAGCGAAGAACAAAATGTAGAGATAGCAAATCGTGGTCACGACAAGCGCGTAATGAATGCCCTGACCCCAACTCGTCTCGCCTTGCACCATGGCCGGGTAGTAAGCGCGATTGATGATGTCCCCAGCTTTGCCGACCAGCCATGGAATGATGGCGCCACCCACAATCGCCATGTTCAAGATGCCGGAACCATCTCCGGTGAGCGGTCCGAGTTCCACGATCCCCATGGTGAAAATACAAGGGAACATCACGGAGTTGAACAAACCCACCGCCAGGATGGACCACATGGCCACATGCCCGCTGGTCAGAACCGAAACAGTAACCAGCAGAGCGGCGATCACTGCGCACAGCGCCAGTAGTTTGCCGGGTTTGACTTTCTGCAGAAGCGCCGAGCCGGCAAACCTCCCAATCATGGCGCCGAGCCAGTACACAGATATGTACCTGGCCGCCTCTCCCAAGGCAACGTGGTAGCGGGCAGCTGGGTCGGCGATGCTCGACGCGAATCCGCCGATGTTGGGCAGGGCCAGGTAGTTCGCGATAGAACTCCCAATGGCAACTTCCCCGCCGACATATAGGAAGATTCCAATCGCCCCGAAGACAAGATTCGGGTGTTTCCAAAGAGAGTCGTTTACCTTTTCGCCGATGCGATGTTCGGCGGACTCGATCTTGGGGAGGTGCGACATACCAATGCCGACGGCTAGAATGAATAACGCCACCGCGAAGAAGTAGACGTACAACCTGACAATGGCGGTTGCTTCCTGGGAAGTACTCTGGGCAATCGCAGCGGAAGTGGTTCCAAGAATGACCCGCGCCCCGACCCAGGGGAACACTGCGGTGCCCAGCGAATTGAACGCCTGCGTAAGATTCAGCCGGCTCGATGCGGTTCTGGGGTTTCCCAGCACTGCGACGTAGGGATTCGCCGCCACTTGCAGAATCGTGATTCCGGTAGCCAGCACAATGAGAGCCGCGAGGAAGAACGGAAACGATGGAATTTTTGCTGCCGGATAAAATCCAAGACAGGCCACGACCATGGTCAACAATCCCACGACGATCGCTCTCTTGTATCCGAGCCAGTCGATGATTTTTGCCGATGGAATCGAAAAAACGAAGTAGGCGGAGAAAAAGGCGGTCTGAATCAACATGCTCGCAGCAAGTCTGAGGTTGAAGACATGTTGCGCATAGGGGATCAGCACGTCGTTCAGAGAGGTGAGCGAGCCCCACATGAAGAACAGCGTGGTTACAATGGCCAGCGGCCCTAGATAAGATGTCTGTGGCGCGTTCGTAGACGCCTTCACTTGAGTTCCTGTACTAATATTTGCCGGCATTGGCCTCCATTCCGCAGGACCGCGATTAAGAACCGATCATACTATCGCGACTTGCAGAATAACACGATAGCAGCGAGAGTAATCGATTACCTTCTGGGAAACTCGTTATGCCTTTGGTTGGCAATCCGGCGACTGATGCCTCTCGCCAGCGGGAGCAGCAGCGTGCAAGTCGCGCACCCACGATCTCGCGCCGCTACTGCCGTAAGATTGAGATTGTAGTAAAACTGTAGTACCCGGAGAGGTGGCCGAGTGGTTGATGGCACCGGTCTTGAAAACCGGCATACCTGAAAGGGTATCGGGGGTTCGAATCCCTCCCTCTCCGCCAGAACTTGCAATCGCTATCGCTTGGACTCGATTGAATCGTGGAAGGCTCCACGTTCGAATTGGTGTCTAGTGCCCCGTTAGGACTCGATTGAATCCGACCCGCTTCCGCGATGTGGTTTCATCGCACACGAAGGTGAGCAGCGGCGAAGAAATCTCCTCGCCGGCGGGCGGCAAAGAGGGGATCTTGGCGCGGATTGTGAGGGCTCAATCCTTGTCCTTAGATCTTGGCGCTTTTCTGCGGCCCGGCTTTTGCTTTTGCGGATCCGCGCCAGGCTAGCAGCAGCATCAAGATGCCAAAAACGAACAATCCCACGCCCGCATCGAAATTGATGTTGATGCCGAGCGAGCGCGCATAGATTTGCTTATCGCCAAGCAGACCGAACAGTGCCAGGATCACACCAAACAGGCTGAACATCCATCCTATCGGATAACGAATATCCAAATTCATCGCGCGTCTCCCTCTACTTGAAGATAATATTCAGCACCACGGCAAGGATAAGGACGAGTCCGCCGAGGTAAGCAGGCCGCTGGTACCACCGCAGGTGCTCTTCGCTCGGCCTGTCCGTCAGCGAGTAAACCAACCCGACGAGTTCCTTCTCCTCGCGAGGCTTGGTGATGAGCGTGACCGCAACTGTGATCACGAAACAAGCGGAAAAGGCCCAAATTGCCGTCCAGAAGTTTTGCGCCATTTCGCTCGGATATTCGTGAAGGACGGTGATAAAGCCGCCTTTAATTCCCGGCAAGTCGC
>Ga0326727_10014156_pt1 | contig 17475 bp, 11 predicted proteins | sample MB2enrmetagenome_FD_207643 | JGI IMG/M metagenome (GOLD analysis project Ga0326727, IMG submission 207643) | Lab enriched peat soil microbial communities from McLean, Ithaca, NY, United States - MB29MY | ecosystem: Environmental > Terrestrial > Soil > Wetlands > Peat | place: USA: New York...
CGGTCCCCCGCCGACGCCGGCAGCGAAATAGGGTTCAGCCTCGAAGGGGCGTCAGTCCATAGCCAGGGGCGCGAGCCCCTGGGGATGGGACCAATCGCAGGTGACGAGAGCCCCGAAGGGGCGACAGTAGCCGCGGAGGCCATTCCCATGCCGCAGTCTTTTGTCTGCCTGCACGCCCACCTCATCTTTAGCACGAAGAATCGCGAGCCGCTCATCCCCGTCGAAACCGCCCCACGGTTATTCGAGTACATCGGCGGGATTTGTCGCGCCGACGGAAACGCACTGGTTGCCGCGGGAGGCACGTCGGATCATGTGCACCTGCTCGTCTCCTTCGCGAAACGGGCCTGTGCGGCCGATCTCGTGCGTAACATCAAGAGCAACTCCTCGGGCTGTATCCACGATCAGTTCCTACAGTTGCGCGGATTCGCGTGGCAGGCGGGCTACGGAGCCTTTGGCGTTAGCTGGTCGCAAATACAGGGTGTCCGCGACTACATCGCTCGGCAGCAGGAGCACCACCGGGTGAAGTCGTTTCAGGAGGAGTTTCTTGCGTTTCTCGAGCGGCACCGCATCCCGTACGATGAGAGGTACATTTGGGACTGAAAGGCTGGGTACTGTCGCCCCTTCGGGGCTGCCGAGAACGCTGCTCGGGTTCGATTCCAGGGGCTCGCGCCCCTGGCTATGGACTGGCGCCTCTTCGGGGCTACGGAGTGGGCAAGCCTGGGGCGATAAAGAGCGGGAACTTCCGGCGGCGGCCGTGCGTCTCAACCGTACCATGATCGGCCGCCCGTAGCGAGAGTCTACCGCGATGGTGTGGCCCGCACATGATAACCAATTGACAGATAACGTTTTGCGTAAATCTCGGAAAGGAACGCAGACATGAAAAAGGCACTGGCTTGGCTGGGGATGTGTTTACTGGCGGCCGCGGCGGTGGGGGCGATGGCGGCCAAAACCCGCGAGGACCTCTGGAAAAAAGTCGACGAGGCCCAAAAGAAGGGCCTGCCGAAAACCGCCATGGAAGCCCTCGACCCCATCATCCAGGGGGCCATCGCCGAAAAGGCCTATCCCGAGGCCATCAAGGCCATCGGCCGCAAGATCGCCCTGGAGGGCAACATCCAGGGCAACAAGCCGGAGGAAAAGATTCACCTCCTGGAGGCCGAAATCGCCAAGGCCCCCAAGGAAATGCTGCCGGTGATGGAGACCATTCTGGCCGAGTGGTACTGGCATTACTTCCAGCAGAACCGCTGGCGGTTCGTGCAGCGGACGCAGACCGCCGCCGGGGTACCCGGCGGAGCCGGGTCGGGCAAGGATTTCACCACTTGGGACCTGCCGCGGATCCTGGCCGAGATCGACCAGCATTTCATCAAGGCACTGACTTACGGGCCGCTGTTGCGGAAGATCAAGGTGTCCGAGTACGACGGGCTGCTGGAGAAGGGCACGCTGCCGGACAGCTACCGGCCGACCTTGTACGACTTCATCGTACACCAGGCGCTAGACTTCTACGCGGCCGGCGAGCAGGCGGGGGCCAAGGCGGAGGACACCTTCGAGCTTTCGGCCGCCAGCCCGATCTTCGCCCCGGCCGAGGAGTTCGTCGACTGGAAGCCGAGGACGGGCGACGAACTGTCCCCCACGCTGAAGGCGATCCTGCTGTATCAGCACCTGCTGCGGTTCCATGAGAAAGACGAGGACCAGACGGCCTGGCTGGACGACGACCTGCTGCGGCTCGAATTCGGCCACAACAAGGCTTTCGGCGAGGAGAAGAACGCGCGCTACAAGGCGGCCCTGGAGCGGTTCGTCAAGAAATTCGGCGACCACGAGGTTTCCGCCCGGGCGCGGTTCCTCTGGGCCAGCGTGCTGCAACAGGAGAACGAGCTGGTCGAGGCCCACAAGCTCGCCCAGCAAGGCTGGGACGCCTTCAAGACCGCGGTCGGCGGGCGGATGTGCTTCAATCTGATGAAGCAGATCGAGGCCAAGAACTGCCAGGTTCACGTCGAGCGGGTGTGGAACGCGCCGTGGCCGACGATCCGCGTGAACTACCGCAACCTGACGCACGTGTCCTTCCGGCTGGTCCGCCAGGACTGGGCCGAGCGGATGAAGCAAATCCGCAACCAGCCTCAGTATTTCGACGAGGCCCAGCGGCAGGCCATTCTGGCCGCCAAGCCGGAGCTGGCATGGTCCGAAAAGCTGCCGCCCACCGAGGACTTCCGCGAGCGGACCGAGGAGTTGGCGGTCCCGAAAGACCTGAAGCCGGGCTTCTACTTCCTGCTGGCCAGCCCCGACCCGGGTTTCGGCGCCGCCGACAACGTGGTCGCCTGCACCGACCTGTGGGTGAGCGACCTGGCCCTGGTGGTCCGCAGCGTGCAGGGCGCGTCGAACATCGAGGGGTTCGTGCTGGAGGCCGGCTCGGGCGAGCCCATCGCCGGGGCCGACGTGCAGCTCTGGTGGACCATGTGGAACACCAACTGGACCCCCGACGCCACGGTCAAGACCGACAAGAACGGGCTATTTTTGCTCCCCGGCCACCACCAGTGTACCCACGCCCTGCTGGTGACCGCCAACGGCCGGCAGTTGGCCAGCGGCGGTAATTACTGGATTTGGCAGGGCGGCTCGCAGCAGCCCCGGCCCTACGAGCGGACGGTCTTCTTTACCGATCGCTCGCTGTACCGGCCCGGCCAGACGATCCAGTACAAGGGAATCTGCATTTCGGTGGACCAGGAGGGGGACAACTACAAGACCATCGGCGGCCGCGAGGTGACGGTGCTGTTCCGCGATGTCAGCGGCAAGGAGATCGCCCGGCAGCAGCAGCGCAGCAACGACTACGGGAGCTTCAGCGGGAGCTTCACGGCGCCGCGCGACCGGCTGATGGGGCGGATGTCGATCCGGGTCGAGGGCCAGCCGAATGGCGGGGCCGCCGTAACCGTCGAGGAATACAAGCGGCCGAAGTTCCAGGTGACGCTGGAGGCCCCCAAGACCGCGGCCAAGCTCGACGGCAAGGTGCTCGTGGCCGGCAAGGCGACGGCCTACACCGGCGCGGCTGTGGACGGGGCCAAGCTCCGCTGGCGGGTGGTCCGCGAGGTGCGGTTCCCCGACTGGTGGGGCTGGTGCTTCTGGTGGCGGCCGCTACCCAGCTCGCCCGCCCGGGAAATCGCCCACGGCACGGCGAAGACCGGCGCGGACGGCGCGTTCAGCGTCGAGTTCACGGCCCATCCCGACCCGAGCGTCTCCGAAAAGGATGAGCCGATCTTCCACTACACGGCCTACGCCGACGTGACCGACACGGCGGGCGAGACCCGCTCCGGCCAGCGGACCGTGAACGTGGGCTACACGGCCCTGGCCGCCGCCTTGTCCTCCGCCGAGTGGCTCACCGACCAGAAACCGGTCGAGATCACCGTCTCCACCACCACCCTGGACGGCGAGGGCCAGAAGGCCGACGTGGCGGTGAAGGTCTACCGGCTCAAGCAGCCGGAAAAAGTCCAGCGTGCGGATTTCGGGGGCTTCATTTTCTACCGCCCGCCCGTGGTTCGCCGCGCACCAACGCTGAAGGGCGCGCGGCCCGCCGCATCCAAATCCAAGGTCCAGCCCGAGGAGAAGCCCGACCTCTCCAATCCCAATTCCTGGGAGCTGGGCGAGGTGGCGGCCGAGGAGGGCCTGACGACCGACGGCGCCGGCAAGGCCACCATTCGCGTGAAGCTCGCGGCCGGGCCCTACCGCGTCAAGCTCGAGACGCAGGACCGTTTCGGCAAGAAAGTCACCGCGCAATTGCCGCTGACCGTGCTGCGGCCGGAGGCCCGGCAGTTCCCCGTGCGGATCCCCGACTACGTCGGCTCGCCGAAGTGGACGATCGAGCCGGGTGAGGAGTTCATGGCCCTCTGGGGCACGGGCTACGAGCGCGCCCGGGCCTACCTGGAGATCGAGCACCGGCACAAGATCGTAAAGAGCTTTTGGACCGAGCCGGGCGCCTCGCAGCAGCCGCTCAAGCAGGCCGTCACCGAGGCCATGCGCGGCGGCTTCACGCTGCACGTGACCATGGTCCGCGAAAACCGGGCCTACCTGACCAGCCGGCACGTGGACGTCCCGTGGACCAACAAGAAGCTCACGCTCGCCTGGGAGCACTTCACCTCGAAGCTCGGGCCCGCTCAGAAGGAGACGTGGACGGCCGTCGTGAGCGGGCCGGACGCGAAGCGGGCGGTGGCCGAAATGGTGGCCGCGCTCTACGACCAATCGCTGGACGCCTACCTGGCCCACGCCTGGCCCACCGGCTTTAACGTCTTCCGCCAGGATGCCTCGAACCGCCTTTCGAACTTTGAAAACATCTTGAAGGGGCTCAACCACCTGCAAGGCAATTGGCCCGTCGATTCAAAGGACACGCATTACACCTATCGCCAATTCCCCGCCGAGATCATGGCGAACCTCTGGGGGTACGGGTATTTCGGCGAAGGGAAAGGGGCATACCGGGGCGCGGCCCTTGGCGGCATGCCCATGAATCGCGCGGAGATGGCTGCCGGGATGCCGCCGGCCGCGCCGATGGCCGCCCGCCGCGCGCTGGCCGATCGCAACGGCGTGGACGAGCAATTGCAGAGCGATGCGCTCAAGCGGGACGGAAGCGGCAAGGGGGAAGCCGCCAAACAGGCGGGGACGGGATTGAAGCCGGGTGAGGGGGGCGGGCCCGCGCAACCGCCGCCGGGCCCGGACCTCAGCCAGGTCTCCGCCCGCAAGAACCTCAACGAAACCGCATTTTTCTTCCCGCAGCTCGTCTCCGATAAGGAAGGCCTGGTGCGGCTCGAATTCACCATGCCCGAAGCCCTCACCCAGTGGAAGTTCCTCGGATTTGCCCACGACAGTGACCTGCGGAGCGGTTATCTCGAGGACAAGGTGGTAACGGCCAAGGACCTGATGGTGCAGCCCAACCCCCCGCGGTTCCTCCGCGAAGGGGACGTGATCGAGATGACCGTGAAGGTCGCGAACCAGTCGGCGGCGGCCCAGAAAGGCACGGTGCGGCTGACGCTGGCCGACGCCCGCACCGGCAAGCCGGTGGACGCGGCGCTGGGCAATGCGGCCACGGACCAGCCGTTCGACATCCCTTCCAAGGAATCCCGCAGCTTCGCCTGGAAGCTGACCGTGCCGGACGGCCTCGGCCCGCTGAGCTACAAGACGGTCGGCTCCACCGGCCGGCTCTCCGACGGCGAGGAGGGCTTCCTGCCGGTGTTGACGCGGCGGGTGCTGGTGACCGAGTCGCTGCCCCTGCCGATCCGCGGCCCGGCCACGAAGACCTTCGACTTCGAGCGGCTCCGCAAAGCGGGCCAATCCAAGACGATCCAAAGCCAGTCGCTGACGGTGCAGATGGTCTCGAACCCCGCCTGGTACGGCGTGATGGCACTGCCCTACCTGATGGAGTTCCCCTACGAGTGCAGCGAGCAGGTGTTCAACCGCTTCTACGCCAACTCGCTGGCGCGGCACATCGCCACCAGCGATCCGAAGATCCGCCGCGTTTTCGAGCAGTGGAAGGGCACGCCGGCCCTGGACAGCCCGCTGGAAAAGAACCAGGACCTGAAAATGGTCGTGCTGGAGGAGACCCCGTGGGTCCGCCAGGCCCAGGCCGAGAGCCAGGCCCGCAAGAACGTGGGCGTCCTCTTCGACGACAACCGCCTGAACAGCGAGACCGCCAGCAACTTGCAGAAGCTGGCGCAGATGCAGCAGGGCGACGGGGCGTGGCCGTGGTTCCCGGGCGGGCCGCCCAACGACTACATCACGCTCTACATCACCACCGGCTTCGGCCGGCTGCGGCACCTGGGCGTGAAGTGCGACATGGCCCCGGCCCTAAAATCCCTCGGCCGGCTGGACGGCTGGATCGACCAGATCTACCGCGAAATCCTCAAGCAGGAGCACAAGGACGAGAACCACCTCTCGCCCACCATCGCCCTGTATCTCTACGGCCGCAGCTTCTTCCTGGCGGACAAGCCCGTCGCCCCGCAGCAGAAAGAGGCGGTGGATTATTTCCTCGGCCAGGCCAAGAAGTACTGGCTGGCCCTGGCCAACCGCCAGTCGCAGGGCCACCTGGCGATAGCGCTGGCGCGCTTCGGCGAAAAACCCGCCGCCGTGGACATCATGCGCTCCATCAAGGAGCGGTCGGTCAGCAACGAAGAGCTGGGCATGTTCTGGCGCGAGACCGAGCTTAGCTGGTGGTGGTACCGCGCCCCGATCGAAACCCAGGCCCTCATGATCGAGGCCTTCGACGAAGTGATGAACGACGCTAAGGCCGTGGAGGACTGCAAGGTCTGGCTCTTGAAGCAGAAGCAGACGCAGGATTGGAAGACCACCAAGGCCACCGCCGACGCGGTCTACGCCCTGCTCTTGCGGGGCGAGAACCTGCTGGCCTCCGACGCTCTGGTCGAGGTGACCCTGGGCGATCTGACGATCCAGCCCGAAAAGGTCGAGGCCGGCACCGGTTTCTACGAGCAGAAGTTCGTCAAGACCGAGATCAAGCCCGACTTCGGCCGGATCACGCTCAAGAAGATCGACGCGGGGGTCGCCTGGGGCAGCCTGCACTGGCAGTACCTGGAGGACATGTCCAAGGTAACGGCCTACGAAGGCACGCCGCTGGTGGTGCAGAAGGCCCTCTACACGCGGCAGAACAGCGTCAAGGGTCCGGTGCTGGAGGCGGTCAAGGGCCCGATCCAGGTGGGCGACGAGCTGGTCACGCGGATCGTGCTCCGCGTGGACCGCGACATGGAATACGTCCACCTGCGGGACTATCGCGGCAGCGGCACCGAGCCGGTCAACGTGCTCTCGCGCTACAAGTTCCAGGACGGGCTGTACTACTACGAATCGACCCGCGACACCGCGACGCACTTTTTCATCGACTACTTGCCCAAGGGCACGTACGTCTTCGAGTACGCGGTCCGCGTGCAGCTTGCCGGGACGTACCAGACCGGCTTTGCCGCCATCCAGTGCATGTACGCCCCCGAGTTCAACAGCCACTCGGAGAGCCTGGTGCTGGAGGTGAAGTAGCGGGAAGCACTCCGTTCGGCGCGGGTCTCCGACCCCGCCGAGAGTCGACCGCCAGGTCTCCCGGGTAGCGAAGGAGACCTGCGGTCGCGGCAGGCGGCGTGGTCGGAGGCCGCCCCCCCACGCAGGAATTGACGGAACATCTGTGGCTCCAACTGCTTGCGCCGTTCTCGCCTGGGCACCCGGCCGGGAGAGCCCGCTTGCTGCTTGACACGGCTTGCGCTGGGCGCATAATAAGACCACGTCCGATAGCTGAGCACAACGCATAGCTACCCGGCCCGTCAGCGAGGTGTACGTTGGCCGGCCACGCCTGCGAAGGCCTCCCGGACGCACGCCCGCTATCCCACCCTCATAGCCCCGCGCTCATGGCACGCGAATGGCTGGCTTTTTCGCTCGTTCCTCCCTGCTCGCGTTGCTGGTACTGCCGCTGCTGCCTTCGCCGGCGCTGTCGCAGACCGTCGCCATCACCGTCCCCAACTACTCGTTCGATTCTCCCGCCCTGCCCTACGCTCCCCCTTATGCCTCGCCGGAGATTGACGACTGGCAGAAGTCGCCTGTGGCCGCATGGTGGACGGCGGCGGGCTACTCCGCCGAGCAATGGACGGACAGCGCCGGGGTATTCGTGAACGTGTCTTTCGAGCCCGTGGCCGCCGCCGACGGCAGCTATCCGGCCCAACTGGCCTTCATGTTCTCAGCTCCCGGCTACGAGCTGTACCAGACCTTGGGCAACACCTACCAGGTGGGCCAATCGTACCAGCTCAAGGTCGGCATCCAAGGCGGCGGCTACGGCATGCAACTGAAGTGTCCGATGGCCATCGAGTTGTACTACCCGGATGCCAGCGGCAACCGCATCCCGGTGGGCAGCACGACGGTCACCAACAACAACTCCAGCGGCGTGTTGAGCCAGTTGACGGACTACACCTTGACCATCCCGGCCGTTGCGGCCGGCAGCGCGTGGGCCGGCCAGTCGGTCGGCATCGACCTGGTGCAGACCGCGACCACCGCGCAGGCGGGAGGCTACTGGGACATCGGCAACGTGCGCCTCACGGCAACCGGCCCGCTGGCCTGGACCGGCAGCGCGGGCGGCAGCACCAACCGCAACTGGAACGGGACGGTGGCCAACTGGCAGCAGGCCGGTGTGACCTCCACCTACGCCGACGGCGCGGCGGTGGCCTTCGGCGACACGGCTGCCACGGGAAACATCACGATCCAACCGGGCGGGGTCTGCCCGGCCAACGTCGCGCTGAACAACCAGACGCTGGCCTACACCTTCAGCGGCGGCGCGATTGCGGGAACCGCGGGCCTGAGCCTCAACGGCAGCGGTACCGTCACGCTGCAGAACTCCAACACCTACAGCGGCGGCACCTCGATCGACAGCGGCGTGCTAGTGCTGGAGAACTCCGCGGCCGTTTCCGCCGGATCGCTGCTGGCGATTGGCGCCAGCGGCTCGCTGGTGCTGGGGACTCCGGGGGCTGCCGAGCTGGGTCTGCTCGGCGGCGGCGGCGCGGGCCCGCTGGAGCCGCCGTTGCCGTCGGGTGGCGACTCGGCTGCAACCCTTGGGTCTGTCGCGCCGGTGCCCGAGCCTGCCACTCTCGCCCTGGTTATCGCCGGCGCGGCTGTCTTGCTGGCCTGCCGCTGGACCACTTTCCGGTCACGGCGAATGGCTGGCGGGCGAAGAGGCCACGGGCGGGGTTCCCTGGCGACTCCGCGCGCGGCGTCGCCGCTTGCCGGCCTGAACGGTGCCCTCCCTGGAAAAATCCACAAGCTGCTTGACACGCTTCGCGCCCGATTTACAATAGGACCTCATCCGATAGATGAGTATGACATGTACCCGCCCGGCCCATCGGCGGCCTGTCGCTTGACATACCGCTGCCATCGTTTTTGCGGCCCTGCTGCCGGAAATCGCCGGCGCGCGGGCAGCCGCAGCGTTGCCTGAAACCACAACCCCTCGGCCAAAATCCGGAGGCAGCGTTTCTTCGAGCCATCGCTGGCGCGTCCATGCGTCCGCATTGCGGGCCACTGCCCCGCGTGGGCGGGCCCATGTTCGCGCGGCGGCGGCTCGTCGCGTTTCTTGCGGTTCGCTTGCGCGCGGCTTCGTTGCAGGCCGCGCGGCGAGCGTGCGCTGTTTTTCGCTGGTTTGAACACCCTCGCTTGTGGAGGCATCTTTCGATGAGAACTTTCCTGAACGGCTCCTTGTTGTTCGCCCTGGTTGTGTTGTTGTTGCCGGCTTGCCCCGCGTGGTCGCAGGCGATCCCCGTGCCCAACTACTCCTTCGAGTCCCCCACCGTGGCCGACGCTCCCCCTTACGCTGGCACGGAAATCGACGACTGGACGAAATCGCCTGCGCCCGCATGGTGGACGGCGACGCCCGGCAATACCTCCTTGTCGTGGGCCGAGTGTTCCGGGGAATTCGTGAACGTGCCCTTCGCGCCCGTGGCCGGCGCCGACGGCAACCAACCGGCCCAACTGGCCTTCATGTTCGCCGTGCCCGGCTACGAGCTGTACCAGACCTTGGGCAACACCTACCAGGTGGGCAAGTCGTATCAGCTCACCGTCGGCATCCAGGGCGGCGGCTACTACATGCCGGCCGGGACCCCGATGGCGATCGAGCTCTACTACCCGGACGCCAGCGGCGACCGTATTTCCGTGGGCAGCTTGCCGGTCAGCAACAACAACTCCGCCGGCAGCATCACTCAGTTGACGGACTACACGTTGACCATTCCTGCCGTTGCGGCCGGCGACGCGTGGGCCGGCCAGCCGATCGGCATCGACCTGGTGCAGACGATAAGCCCAGACACGTACCAGGGGCTCGTCCAGGCGGCCGGAACGAGCGGCTACTGGGACATCGCCAACGTGCGGCTGAACGCGACGCCGGAGCCCAGTTCGCTGGCCCTGCTGGCGGTTGGCGGAATCGGCATGCTCGCGGCGCGGCGTTGGCGCGCGTCGAAGAGGTGAGGCGGGCTTGCAGCCGCCGAGTTGCCCGGCGGATAGTTACTCGGAGGTGCGACGATGCCAGGAATCACGCGGTCGGACCGGGGTTTCACCTTGGTCGAACTGCTCGTCGTCATCGTCATCCTTGCCATCCTGATGGCGCTATTGGTCGCGGGCATCGGCAGCGCCAGGAGCAGTGCCCGCAGGATGGCGTGCGTAAACAACCTGCACGAGATCGGCATCGCCATTCGTACCTACGCCACGGGCAGGAACGGGTGCATTCCCTTTGGCCCCAAGGCGCCGCCCATGATGACCGCCTTGGATTTCTACCCGTCCACGGGCGCGCCGACCTCGCTGATCTCGCTGTCCAATGGCCAACCGGTCGGTCTGGGCCTGTTGCTGAAGGAGGAGCTGGCGCAACAACCGCGGGTGCTCTTCTGTCCCGACAGCGACCAGCCCATGGACGAGGACGCGGAATTGGCGAACGTCGGCAAGCAGCAGGCCCAGTGCAGTTACTACTACCGCCATGCCTCGGCCTGGTGGCAGTATGATGCGGCCGCACCCCCCGGCGTCAATGTCATGTCGCCGGACCATGTCCTGCTCGACGATCTCGGTTTCAATCGCAACGGACAGGCGATTTGCGCCTTGGTGATGGACACCCAATTTCTGGTTCCCGACGGCTTCGCCGAGTTCGGCATTACGCCGCGCACGCACCATGGGCAGGATTGGGTGAATGTGCTCTACGCGGACGGCCACGCCGCTACGCTCTCCAATGCGGACGGGCAGTTCACCGTCAACCTGAACGATTACCAGTCGATGACCAACGCCTTCAGCGTAATCCTGGGAGTTTTGGAGCAAGCGGACGTAGCGGCGCCATAAACCGCCGTCGATAGGAAACCGAAGCATGCTCGGCCAGTACCGTGTAAACGGCGAAACGTTGGATTCGCTGGACCTGAAGGTCTTGCTGGTGACCAAGGGGGTCAAGGTCAGCGGCCGAGTTTACGAAACCTTCGGCCGGACGCATCGCCTCCACCCGGACCCGCAGACGTGCAACTGCCTGCTGCTGCCCGACGGTACGGTCGTGCACCTGGTCGATCTGGCCATGCACATGGGCTACGTCAAGAAAGCCCTGTCGTGGGAAATGCTGCGCAGCCTGAGGTACGTGTTTCAGTTGCGGACGCCGTTCTCCCTGGAAGTGGCCGACGCCGGCCACCCCGTGCTGTTGTGGAAGGGCCAAGAGGTCACCCGCGTGGGGTTCCCGCCGGCTTCGCGGTTCTACGAGCAGCAGACCTCCAGCGGGCTGCCGTTCCTCGGCAACGCGGTGCTCCAGGGACTCGACGTGCTGGCCTTTCAGTGCCTCTGGCCATGCCAGTACGCCCAGGCGGGGCACGCCTGTCAATTCTGCTATTCCGGCGGGCTGTTCGAACGGCTCGCGCGGAAAGGCAGGCCCCTGCCGCCGACGCCCTCGCCGCACGATGTGGCCCAAATGGTTCACTACGCCGTCGCGGTCGAACGCGCCGCCAAGCACATCCAACTAACCGGCGGCTCCACGCTGAACACGCAAGCAGAGTGCGCCGTCGTCAAGGGATTCCTCGACGAGATCGAACAAGTCGTCGGCCTCAAGAACATTCCCGGCGAAATCCTGGTCTACACGACGCCCCCAAGCGATCCCGCGGAGGTCGATCAGTTGTTCGCGGCCGGTGCTGACCGGATCGTGTGCAGCCTGGAGGTGTGGGACGACCGGTTGGCGCGGGTGGTCACGCCCGGCAAATGGAAATTCGCCGGCCGGCAACGCTTCTTGGATTGCCTGAAGTACATCGCCAAGCGCTACGGCCCTAACCGCGCGTGCAGCTCGTTCGTGGTCGGCTTGGAGCCGGCCGAGACGTACCTGGAGGCTGCCAAGACCCTCGCCTCCGAAGGCATCGTTCCGATTGCTTCCATCTGGCTGCCGTTCGGCCGGCCGGTACAGGGGAGGATGCGGGCGCCCGGCTTGGATTACTATCGGAAGATCAAGCAAGGCCTCGCCCACGTTTACGAGACCTACGGCATTGTCCCGCCAGGAAGCAACGGATTGAACGTTTGCCTGTGCCGCGACGTGTGGAATCACCTGGCGGACCTGTCGGACTCGGCCCAACCATGCGAGTGCAATGCCCCGTGCGTTCGGCACCTGGCAAAGGCATCCCAGTAGATGGTATCCTGGAACGTGCGGCTGACGTCGTGAGCAATCAACCAAACTTCTACGGAGGCCTACTGGATCATGTCCGCTACCAAAACGCGTCCGAAAGAGGACTTGATCGGCTGCCCCTGCACGGGTCAGACGCTGGATAAGCTGATCCAGCCCGCCATCCTCGCCGTGCTGGCCGAAGGGCCGCTGCACGGCTACGGCCTGGCCGAGCGGATCGCCGCCTTGCCCGCCTTCGCCGGCGACCGGCCGGATGTGTCGGGCATCTACCGCTTCCTCAAGGCGATGCACCGCAAAGGCTTAGTGCAATCCGCCTGGGACGTGTCGGAAAGCGGGCCCGCCAAGAAAACTTACCAAATCACGGCGGCGGGCCAACAGTGCCTCCGCCTCTGGACGCGAACCTTGCAACACCACCAACAGGCAGTTACCGCCCTGCTCGATACCGTCCGCAAGGCGGCCAAAGTCCCCTCTCCCTCCGGGAGAGGGTAGGGTGAGGGCGGCTCGCCGGGGCAAGGCCCTTCCTGTCCCCGGCCCTCACCCCCGGGTACCCGCTGGCGGGTGCCTCTCCCAGAGAGAGAGGGGCAGCAGTGTGCCGGATACAGTAAGGAACAACGCATGCGCTTGCTGCGGACGTGTTTTGCGGAGTCCCTGGGGACCTACCTCCTGGTCCTGCTGGGCTGCGGCGTGGTCCACAGCGCCGTGCTGACCGGCTCGCAGAGCGGACTGTGGCAGGTGGCGGTCGTGTGGGGGCTGGCCATCATGCTGGCCATCTACGTGACGGGGGCCACCAGCGGCGCCCACATCAATCCGGCCATGACCTTGGCCTTCGCCGTTCGCGGCCGGTTCGCTTGGCGATTGGTGCCGCCCTACGTCGTGTCGCAGCTTATCGGGGCCTTTGCCGCGGCGGCGACCCTCTTCGCGCTCTTCGGCCCCTTCCTGGCCGCCAGGGAGCAGGAAAAACACGTCGTGCGAGGCCGCCCGGGCAGCGAGATCACGGCCATGTGCTACGGCGAGTATTTTCCCAGCCCGGGACCGCTGGCCAATTCTCCCGGTCCCTACTCGGAAGAAGCCCACACACAGCTCAACAGCCTGGTATCCGAGCCAACGGCGTTCCTCGCCGAGGTCCTGGGTACGATGATTCTCGCCCTGGTGGTATTCGCCGTGACCGACCCGCGAAACAGCGGCGGGCCGGGCGGCCGCTTGGCGCCGGTCTTTATCGGCCTGACGGTGTCCGCCCTGATCTCCGTGATCGCGCCCTTGACCCAGGCATGTTTCAATCCGGCCCGGGATTTCGGTCCCCGGCTGTTCGCCTATTTCGCCGGCTGGGGCAAGGTTGCCATCCCGGGCTCGACACCCACGGGGTTCATCAGCGTCTACATCGTCGCGCCGATCGTGGGTGCCGTGCTCGGGGCAGCGATTTACGATCTGCTCGCGCGTCCAGCCCCGCCCCTTCCTTCGACAAACTTCGAAAGCACCGAACCGTAGGAGACACATGCGATGCACGCAACGCGATTGATCCTCGTCGGCGGTTTCCTGGGCGCGGGAAAGACGACGCTCTTGGCGCAAGCCGCCGAGCGCCTGACCCGCCAGGGCAAGCGCGTGGGGCTGGTGGCCAACGACCAGGCGACCGACCTGGTGGATACCGAGATCCTCAAGGAGAGCGGCTCGCCGGTCGAGCAGGTGGCCGGCGGCTGCTTCTGCTGCCGCTTCCCCGACATGATCGCCGCCATGGAACGCCTGGCCCGCGAGGAGAAGGCCGACGTGCTGATCGGCGAGCCGGTGGGCAGTTGCACGGACCTGTCGGCCACGGTGCTGCAGCCGCTCAAGCAGCTCCACGCCCGCCAGTTCGAGGTCGCGCCGTTTTCCGTGCTGATCGACGTGAAGCAGGTGCGCGTGCTCGCGCGGCTGCGGAGGGCCGCGGGTCCGGCCGAATCGCCCCGCTTTCCCGACAACGTCCTGTACATCTATGAGAAACAGCTCGAAGAGGCCGACCTGATCGTCCTGAACAAGGCCGACTTGCTCTCGGCCGATGAGTTGGCCGAGTTGCAGGCGTCGCTGGCAGAGCGGTTTCCCGATACGCCGCTGGTGACGATTTCGGCCCTCACCGGCGACGGCGTGGACGCCTGGCTCGATTTCGTCGGCCGGGGCCAGGCGGCAGGCAGGAAGATTGCCGAGGTGGACTACGACACCTACGCCGCCGGCGAGGCCGCGCTGGGCTGGATGAATGCCTCGGCCAGGCTCTCGGCCGCCGCGGCGGTGGATTGGTCCGCCCTGGCGCGGGAATGGTTGGAGGACCTCCGCGCGCGGGTCCAGCAGGCCGGCGGCCAGATCGGGCACCTGAAACTGTTCCTCACCAGTCCCGGCCGGGGGCACGTCGCCGGCAACATCACCAGCAACCAGAGCCCCGTTTCACTCCGCGGCAACCTTCCGCAGGACGTGGGGCGGCCCGCGCTGCTGCTCAACGCGCGGGTGCAAATCCATGCCGACCGGCTGCGCGCGATTGCCGAGGAATGCCTGCCGGCGGTCGCCCTGCGGCACGGGGTCGAGGTGGCAGTGACCAACATGCGCAGCTTCTTCCCCGGCAGGCCGCAGCCGACGCACCGCTACCAGGGCGTGGTTTAGGGCCGGCGAATCAACAACCGGGGGGACTGTCCCAATTTTCGTTCGACGAAAATGGGACTGTCCCCGTCCCGCATCACCCGCTCACCGCGCCAGCGCCTGGGCGAGGTCGGCGATCAGGTCCTCGGCGTTCTCGATGCCGCAGGCCAGGCGGATCATGTTGTCCGGGATGCCCCAGGCGCGGCGCTCTTCGGGTGTGAATTCGTAGTAGCTCAGCACGAGCGGCTGCTCGATGAGCGATTCCACCCCGCCCAAGCTGGCGGCGATCCGCGGAATGCGCACCGCATCCACCACGTCGGCCGTCTGCCGCCAGTCGGCATCCTTGATGGTGAAGGTCACCACGCCGCCGAAGCCGCGCATCGTGCGGCGAGCCAGCGCATGTTGCGGGTGGCCGGGCAGGCCGGGATAATAGACGTGCTCGACGCGCGGGTGCTTTGCCAGGAACTCGGCCAGCGCCTGGCCGTTGGCGTTGTGCCGTTGGATCCGCAACTCGAACGTCTTCAGGCCGCGGAGCAGGAAGTGCTCGTTGTGCGGGGCGCTGACCAGCCCCAGCAGGCCGCGGAACTTCCGCAGCGGCTCCAGCGCCTCGCGCCGCCCGAGCACCACGCCCGCCAATAAGTCGTTGTGCCCTCCCAAATACTTCGTACAGGAGTGCAGGACGTAGTCGACGCCGAACTCCAGCGGGCGGACGTTGTAGGGCGTGGCCAGCGTGGCGTCGATTACCGTCTCGACGCCGTGCTTGCGGCCGATCGCCGCGAACCGCTCCAGGTCGATCACGCTCAGGTGCGGATTGGTCGGCGATTCGGCCAAGAGCAGCCGCGTGGCGGGCGTGATGGCCGCCTCCAACGCGACGTAGTCGCAGGCCGGCACCAGGCGGGTCGTTATGCCAAAACGGCACAGCTCCCGCAGGCAGAAATCCCGCGTCCGCAAGTAACACTCGTCGACCAGCACGATCTCGTCGCCGGCGCTCAGCCGGCCCAGGCACAGGCCCGCGATGGCCGTCATCCCGGTCGAGTAGAGCACCGCCTCCTCGGCCCCCTCCAGGACGGCCAGCTTTCGCTCGGCCGCCTTCTCGGTGGGATTGCCGTAGCGGGCATACTCCTCGCGCGGCTGCTTCTGGACGATGAAGTCCAGCAGCGACTGCGTGTCGGTGAAGCTGTAGGTTGCCGCCAGGAAGATCGGGTCCGTCAGGGCAGAGCGGGCCTTCTGGCGTTCTTCCCCGCCGTGGACCGCAAGGGTGGACCAATGGTAGCCGGCGTGATCCCCGCCCGGCGAATTCGCGGCGGCTGGGCCGCGAGCTTCCTTCCGATCAACATCTTCCACACCTGAACTCCTTGAGAATAGGCCTACGGCGGAGTACATGCCGGTCCGACAGTGGCCCCATGCTCCCGCCATGCGGATTATTCGGAAACCCGCCACACCGTTCAAGCTAACCCCACGACGGTGGGGCATTCCGGGCTTCGTACCTGCTTTCCGCGCGGAAATCTCTGCAAAATTGCCACTTTCATTCCCTGCTACAGCCTTGACCAGCCGATAAAATCGACTAAGATAAGCATGTAAATCGACATCGTAATGTATCCAACCGCCCCTTGTCAAGGAGAGTTCCCATGTCCCACCGCACCACTTACAACACCATCATCGAGACCACGTTCAATACGCCCCTGGTGAGGCTGGGCCGGGTAGTCCCGCCCGGCGCAGCGACCGTGCTCTTGAAACTGGAGTTTTTCAATCCCTTCAGCAGCGTCAAGGACCGCATCGGCCGGGCGATGATCGAGGCGGCGGAGCGGGACGGCGCCTTGAGCCCCCAGACCCAGATTATCGAGCCGACCAGCGGAAACACGGGCATTGCACTGGCCTTCGTCGCGGCCGCCAAGGGCTACCGGCTCACGCTCACCATGCCCGAATCCATGAGCCTCGAGCGGCGGGCCCTGTTGCAGGTGCTCGGCGCCACCTTGGTGCTCACTCCGGCCAAGGAGGGCATGAAAGGGGCCATCTTCAAGGCCCAGGAGCTGGCCGCGGCAACCCCCAACAGTTGGATCCCGCAGCAGTTCGACAATCCCGCCAATCCGGACATCCACGAGCGGACGACCGGCCGCGAGATCTGGGAGGACACCAGCGGCCAGGTCGACGTGCTGGTGGCGGGGGTGGGCACGGGCGGGACGATCACCGGCTCGACCCGCTACTTGCGCAGCAAGAATCGCAACTTCCGCGCGATCGCCGTCGAGCCGGCCGAATCGCCGGTGATCTCCGGCGGCAAGCCCGGCCCGCACAAGATCCAGGGGATCGGCGCCGGCTTCGTCCCCAAGAATCTCGATACGACCTTGCTCAACGGCGTGGAAACGGTCGGCAGCGAGGAGGCCTTCGCCTGGGCCCGGCGGTTGGCCAAAGAGGAAGGCATCTTGGTGGGCATCAGCTCGGGGGCGAACGTGGCGGCAGCGGTGCGGGTGGCGCGGCGGCCGGAGAACCGCGGCAAGGTCATCGTGACCATCGCCCCGAGTTTCGGCGAGCGATATCTCTCGACCGCCTTGTTCGACGGCCTGACGGCGGTGCCGCCGGCGGCCGCGGCGACTGCGCCCCCGCCCGCTGCGGCGTTGCCCGCCCACCCGGACGCCGGCGAGGTCGGCCTGCGGACGAAACAGGCCATCGCCGCCTGAGGGCGGGGATTGGGGGTTGGGGATTGGTTTAGCGGGCGGGCTCGCCCGCCGCTGGGTGCCACTGCTGGCTTGTCCAGCAGTGCGGAA
>Ga0326727_10014159_pt1 | contig 17474 bp, 9 predicted proteins | sample MB2enrmetagenome_FD_207643 | JGI IMG/M metagenome (GOLD analysis project Ga0326727, IMG submission 207643) | Lab enriched peat soil microbial communities from McLean, Ithaca, NY, United States - MB29MY | ecosystem: Environmental > Terrestrial > Soil > Wetlands > Peat | place: USA: New York...
TCCGTGCCATACGACCAGTTGGTGGATATCGCGTCCGACGTATCGGAGACGACATTATCAGCGATCGTGCCGTTACCGCCGTAGCTGAAGATCCCGATGGACTCGGAATCGCCCTGAACATTGGTGACGGTGTCGTGCTCGAAATCGACGGCGCCCGTGCCGTTGTCGTCGCCGTCCGCATATTCGATGCCGCGGAGATAGACGTTCTCGACGGTGACGTTCTTGACCGTCATCCCGGTGTAAGAGGAAGGCTCGTTCCAGTCGGCCACGATGCCGGTGGCGGCGTCAACATTCACGCCGCCGACGGTAACGCCGCTCAGCAAGGGATTGTTGCCGTTAACCGTGAGGCCCTGAATGGTGACGTTGTCGGCATCCACGAGGAAGACCACGCTCCCATCCAACTCGCTTCCGGAGGAAGGGTTGGGATTGGAAGTGGCGGGAAGCACGATGGTCTGGCCCTGGCCGGCACCGTTGAGCGTCAGGCTCGTAGAAATTCTCACGTTATCCACGTACGTTCCGGCCTGCACTTCGACGATGTCGCCGGAAGCCGCGACGGCGACGCCGCGCGAAATGGCGCCGTGGCTGGCGAGATCGCTGTCCTGGGTAACGAAGTCGTAATCGCTCTTGATCCGCACGTAGCCGAGGCTGGCGTCGTCCAACGCGTCGGTGATCTTGTTCTCGACGCCGTAGAACGAGACAAGGGTACTCGTGGTGACGGCCGTGGTGGCCGGGTCGAAGCTGCCGAAGGTCTCGCCGGTGGCGTCGATGGGCAGGGTCGACTCGTTGTCGATGTAGGTCGTGCCGGCGAAGGTGTTTCCGCCCAGCGTGACGGAGGCGGCCCCGGAGGCGACCAGCAGGTCGGTCGCGTTGGCCGCCGCGCCGGCGGGCTGGAAGGTGTTGCCCGAGATGGCGGCTGTGGCGCCGCTGCCGACCTTGATGCCGGTCGTGTTGCCGTAGATGTCGTTGCCGCTGATCGTGGCCGAGCCGCCCTCGACGTCGATGCCGATGGCGTTGCCATAGATCGAGCCGGTGTTGCCCGTGATCGTGGCGGAGGCGTTGCTGCCGCTGACCTCGATGCCCACACCGGTGCTGGTGTTGGTGGTGATCGACGTGTTGTTGTCGATCGTCGCCGAGACGGCCGGATGGCTGCTGTTGGCCGCGCTGTCCTCGACGTACACGCCGATCTTGCTGGCGGTGATGCTCACGCCACTGATCGTGGCGTGGGTCGTGTCCGCGGGACTGTTGTAGCCTTCGTAGCTGTTCACCCACACGCCGTACTGCACGCCGGTGACCGAGCCGTCCGAGACAAGAACACTTCCCGCCGTGGGAGTGTTCCACACGGTGTATCCGGCGGTCGTCGCGTAGCCGGTCGCCCCGGTGCCGTCGATCGTATTGCCCTCGAACGCGGCACTGACGCTGTCCGACTGTGTCGAGATCATGACGCCGGTCCACGCCGCTGAAGAATGCGAAGCCGGGTCGCTTGTGGCGGTGATGTCGTTGTCATCGACGGTGAACGGCGTGGCGTTGGAGTAGAGGTAGTTGTAAAACACCCCGACGCGGTATGCACTGATCTGGTTGTCCGAAATGTCGGCAGTCCCCGCACCCCCGGGGTTGGCCAAATTGGTGGGGCCGGTCTGCACGCCGACGCGGGCCTCCTCGATCGTGTTGTTGCTTACGTCCGCGTAGAAGTTCCAGGAGAGCAAGACGCCTATGCCGTAGCCGTACCCGCCGCCCCCCAGATTCTGAATGAGGTTGTGGCTGACGGTGTTGTTGCTGCTGGCGTAGTCGTAGCCGTAATTCTCAAGATCAATGCCTGAGTACGTGGTGTTCTGCACGATGTTGTTGGTAAGCGTGATGTCGCCGGACCCGGACCAGGCGGCGATGCCGTAGGCAGCGTCGATGGCAGCCCCGTTGAAGGTGACCGTATGCGGATCGGAAGCCAAGGTCGGATTGTCGCCGTCGACAGTCACGCCGTCGATTGCCACGTCGTCCGAACCGATGTACACGAGAACGACAGAGTTCGGGTCGAACGGATTCGGATCGGATGTGTCGGGTTCGATGATCGTCTGATCGGCTGGTGCGGGGGGAGTCGCGGTGGGATCGACGCCCGCCTGTGCCCCGCGCAACGTTAGCGGCTGCTCGATGTCCAATTCACCGACGTAAACGCCGGCCTGGATATAGACCGTGTCGCCGCTTGCGGCGGCATTGACCGCGCGCTGGATTGCCCCCGCGCTGCCGCCGAGGGTCGTGTCTTCGCTGCTGTGCGCGACGAAGACATCGCCCGTCTTGATGCGGACGAAGCCCAGGCCGGATTGGTCGATGGCGTCGGTGATCTTGTCCTCGACGCCGTAGAACGAGGCCAGCGTGCTCGTGGTGACGGCCGTAGTAGCCGGGTCGAAGCCGCCGAAGGTCTCGCCGGTGGCGTCGATTGGCAGGGCCGACTCGTTGTCGATGTAGGTCGTGCCGGCGAAGGTGTTTCCGCCGAGCGTGACGGAGGCGGCCCCGGAGGCGACCAGCAGGTCGGTCGTGTTGGCCGCCGAGCCGGCGGGCTGGAAGATGTTGCCCGAGATGGCGGCTGTGGCGCCGCTGCCGACCTGGATGCCGGTGGTGTTGTCGTAGATGTCGTTGCTGCTGATCGTGGCGGACTCGCCCTCGAGGTCGATGCCGATGGTGTTGTCGCTGATCGATACGCCGCTGACGTTGACGGTGCTGGCGGCGCCGCCTCCGAAGTTTTCGTCGACATCGTCGAAGCTGAGCCCGATGACCGAGTTGGCAATCGAGCCGCCGGAAACGGAGACCGGTGTATTCGTGGGCGTGTTCCAGATCGCAATCCCGCGCGCCAGTTGCCCGCCCGTCGCGCCCACGATGTTGTCGCTCAGCGTGGCGCTGGTGCCGTTCTGCAGGGTCGTCAGATAAATGCCGTAGGTCAGATGATCGGCGCCGGTAACATCCGCGCCTGCATTGACGTGGTTGTCGCTGATGTTCAGGGTCGCCGCGGGGGCATAAACTAGATTGGCCCAAATGCCGCCGTAGGCGTCCTGGCCCACGGTCACCGTGTTGCCCGTGATGTTGATTGTCTTCGGCGCTGCGCCGTTGGTGGTGAAGTCCTGCACCCAGATGCCGCTTTCGCCGCCGTCGTTGACGACCACGGTGTTGTTGGTGACGTCGCTGTAGGCGTTGTACGCCAGCAGCACGCCGTCCAAGCCGAAGTTGCGGATGACGTTGTCGTTGATCAGGCTGCCGGCGGTGGCGGGCGAGGTATCGGTGGGATTGACCAGTTCGATGCCGCGTTGGGCGAGATTCTGAATGATATTGTTCTGAATCAGGATATCGTTTGCGGCGTAGAAGTTTCCGCTGGCGTCGGCGGTTTCGATGCCGCGGCGCGCGTCGATGTTCACCCCGTTGAGCTGCGTCCCCGAGGGGGCCAGCGAGGGGTTGTTGCCGTCGAGCACAAAACCGTCGATCGTCACGCCGTTCGCTGCAATGTGCACGAGATCGTTGGTTGCGGCCGAGGGACTGTTGCTGGGGGCGGTGATGATGGACTCGACGGCCGGGTTGGCCTTCCCGTCAACAAACGCGGCGGCGCGCGTGTCGGCATTCTGGCCGGCTTGAGCACCCAACAACTCGATCGACTTGTCGATGTTGACGTTTTCGGCGTAGGTGCCGGGGTCGATGTCGACCGTCAGCGGCCCGCTCCCGCTGAGGTCGTTGATGGCCTCCTGGATTCGGCCGCCCTGGCCCGGGGTTTGCGGGCTGGCCGCCGAGACTGCGAGTGTGGAGAAGTCGCCTTGAAAGCCGTCGGCGGTGTTGCCGTCCGTGTCCGTGCCGGTCGTCAGCCGGGGGGTGTAATCCACGTTCCCGACGAGCCGTGCGGCGACGCCAGCCGCGTTATTCGTGCCCCACCAGTTGCCGGACGCGTCAACAATCGCCGACGGATCGCCGTTGGAGATTGCGATGCTCCCGGCGTCCGACAAGTCGTTGTCGTGCAGGACTGCCGTGGTACCGTAGCCGACGTAGATCCCCGTGGCGCCCGAACCGCCGCCGACCGCGTTGACCCAGCTATTGGCGACGTACAGGCTGCCGCTGGTAAGGCTGATGCCCAATTCACCGCCCTGGATCCTGTCGGCCTGCACGGTCAGTTTATTGCCAACGAACGACACGGCGCCCAGGGCGCCCGGCCCGGTGTTTTGGATCGTCAGCCCTTGCAGCGTGACGTTAGCAGAGTTGCTCACCGACACGGCAAAGCCGCCGCTGGTGGGGCTGATTACCGAAACATCGACACCGGCGCCCAGCAAGGTCAGCGACTTGGCGATCGAGACGGTCTCGGCGTAGGTGCCGGGCCCGATGTCGACTGTGTCGCCTGAGCCGGCGGCGGTAACGGCGGCCTGGATGCTGCCGAAGGCGTTGCTGCCGTAGGTCAGGCCGGCGACCTGCGAACCGGTCCCGCTGTTCCATGTCACCGTATCGCCTGCGGTCACAGGCGTGGGGCCGCTGGTGACGACGAAGTTGGCGGGACTGGCGACGTACCACGTCGAGAGCATCTGCCGCGACTCGAGCTGTTCGGGGCGGAAGGCAAGATGATGCAAGATGCGGTTTTGCGAATCGCGGCGGCGAGGCCCTGCGAGAGACAGCTTGCAGAAAAGGCCGACCGTGCCCGAGACGACCTCCCGGGAGGCCGCTTCGCCCAAAGACACGAAGCGTACAGCGACACGGTGCCAACGGCGTTGCCGCAAGAGCCAGTCCGGCCGAAGGCAACTCTTCAAAATGCGTGCGAAGCGGCCGCGGAACGTCTTTTCCATGCTCATGGCGTCAAACTCCCTAGACTTCGCTCAACGAGGGTGTCGTAGTTCCGCCGGAATGCGAATCGGGTGAATCGCAATTGCCGGCGTTTGCATGCCGGCCCCGACGGAACGGGGGATGTTCGGAACTGAAATGAATATGGCTTGCGCGGCGAGCCACGCTCGGCCGCAGCGGTGACGCGCAATTCTCTCTCCTTGTACAAAGCGGCGGCCGTGGGGGCGCGCGCGTCCCGCGGTCGTCTGCCGCCCGCGATAAAATATCAAACCCGTGCGAGCGCGCGATTTGTTTTTCGTTAGGATTCGGCCGCGCTCGATCCGCCGCCATGCCGCAAAGACCGGGGCCAACGGAAGACTTGGCCGCACGCCCCACAATAGGTAGACCGCCTTCGCTGCTTGCAAAGCACGCGCATCGCAGCCGGCTAAGAACGGCGCCGCGCCCCTTGGGCAACACCTCCACCGCAAGGTGCTCAACACGCTTCTCTTCCCTTCTGGCCGGACGATCCGCATCGTCCGGCATTCATGACAGCCGTCTCACGTCCTCCCCGATGTCCGTACTCGGTGCCTGCCGTATCTCGTGCATGCATCCGCCCACACAAGGTCTGACTCGCAAGCTAGCTTGGTCACCGCGCGACACAGAGCGTGATCCTACTGGACGCTTCCGCTCCGTCGATCAGTTGGAAGGCGGGATTGCAAAAATTGCTGTTGGGGGGTTTAGCGGCCACCACGTGGGAGGCGGCTCGGGGCAACAAACGGAGTAAGGATTGATCTTACCCAGAATTTCCGACCTGTCAACAGTTTGAAGAGGGGGTATCGCAAGAAATTTTCCGGCGGGGGGAGTGGCGGGACAGAAGAGGAGCGAGTGCTCGGCGGCTGCACGCGCAAGGCACCGATGAAAACTTGCTGTGACGGCTCCAACGGAAGCTGTCTGGAAAGGGAGCGCCGGCAAAGGCTCACGTTCTGCCCCGACTTCTGAAGAAGTGCCGCCTGCTGTGGGCTGCTCGGGCTGAAGAAGCAACACAATATAATCTGTTGTCGTTGTGTCCCTCCTGCCTCGTGGACATGAGCTTTCCGCGCAGGCCCCCGTCTCTCATCGATGTGCCCCCCCGCTCAGCGGCCAAGTTGCGCGGCCGCGCAACCCGAGGGCATTTTCCGTAGCGACCCGCTAAATCTGGGGGCCGCAGGCGGCGCCTCGCAGCCAAACCTGAGGCGGAGGTTGAATACGACGCGTATGGGGCATATAGTTGACAGTCATGTCCGACGGAGCCGGTCTCCGTCAGCAGCCGAGCCAATTGCCGTTTTCAGGAAAGAACCATGGGGAAAGAGCAAGTGGAAAACCCGTCCGACGCGCGGCCTGAACCTGTTGCCCAAGATGCCCAGGTGCAGCGCCAGCAGATCCAGGTCGACGACTCGAAGGCGTTGGCGTTGTACGCCAACTTCTGCCGGGTTACCGGTACGCCGGAGGAGTTGATTATCGACTTGGGCCTGAATCCGAACCCCTTTGAAGCGCCGAGGGAGCCCATCGCGATCACCCAGCGAATCATCACCAATTACTACACCGCCAAGCGGATGCTGGTTGCGCTGCAGATGACCGTCCAGCGCCACGAGAGCGTGTTTGGCGTGTTGGAGACCGACGTGCAGAAGCGCGTTCGCACCACGCCGCGCGGTTAGTGCGGTGTCGTTTTCGGACGCTGACATGAGCCTGCCGGGCGGTCGCTGGCGCTCGCCGCCCGCACCGGCGAACAGCTTGCCCTGGGCAAGGCGGAGGCCAAGTCGTAGTCGGAACGGACGGTGACGACGCGGGCTGGCCGGATTCGCATGCGGCGGCAACGCTGGGAATGCGGTAAATGCCGGATCGTTTTTTTCCCGCTGGACGTGCGGCTGGCCTTGGGCACCGAAGGTTACAGCCCGGCCGTGCTGGCCAGGGCGGTTCGCCAGGCGAGCCGGGCACTGTCGTTCGTGGAGGCCAGTGACGATTTGCGGGAATTGGCGGACATCGAGATCAGCCCGACCCATTTGCAGCGGCTCAGCGAGCGGATCGGCAGGGAGTGGGCCGAGGCTCGCGACGCAGAGGTCGACAAGTTTCGTCAGGCCAAGCTGGAGCGAAACTACAAGGAGCCGCCGGGAGGGGCGGCAGCGGTGATGCTCGACGGCGGCCGCTTGCAGACGCGTGCCGAAAACGGCGGTCGGGGCGTGAGCGAAGCGGCCTGGCGCGAGTCGAAGGTGGCCAGGTGCCTGACGCTGCAGACGACGGCCCAGGCGGTGGCCCCGCAGCCAGAGCCGCCGTCGAAGTTTCGCGGGCCTACGGAAGCGGCGCGGTTGGCATCGGAGGTTAAGCGGCGCAGCCGGCCGGCAGTGGCGCGGAGTGAGGATGACGGGCCGAGAAAGCCGTTGCGGGGGAAGAAAAAGCGGAAGAAAGCCGCAAAACGCCGCGGCCGGCAGCGAAAGCGGACGCGCGTGCGGACGGTCGTCGCTACGATGGAGAGCAGTGAGTTGTTTGGCTGGCAGCTTGCGGCCGAGGTGCATCGCCGCGGGTTGGACCGCGCCAAACGCAAGGCGTGCGTCTGCGACGGCCAGGCGTACAACTGGTCGATCTACGAGATGCACCTTCTGCCTGCGGGGTTCGTGGCGATCTTGGATTTCGTTCACCTGCTGGCGTATCTCCACGACGCGGCTCATGCCCTCTGGGGCGCGGACATGGCGCGGGGCCGGAAGACGTACGCACAGTGGCTCCGCTGGGCCTGGTCCGGCAAAGTAGGTCCGTTGCTGTCGAGCCTGCGCGCGGCGGCCGCGAAGTTGGCAAGAAGAGGTTCGTCTGCGGCGGCCAGAAGGCAAACTGTCGAGGAGACGTTGACGTACATCAGGAACAACCGCAAACGCATGGACTATCCGGAGTACCGCCGCTTGGGCCTGCCCGTCGGCAGTGCCCCGGTGGAGTCGACGATCAAGCAAATCAACCGCCGCGTCAAAGGCAGCGAGAAATCTCGGCTGGCTGGCGGTGCCGAAGCCATCCTGCAACTGCGAGCGGCCCAACTGAGCCAAGACGACCGTTGGAGCAGATACCGGCTACGCCCGCGCAAGCACCGCCGCGCTGTCGGCTCCGGCCGTCTGGCCCACGCCGCGTGAGCCTGCAGGAGCGGGAATGCACCCCTTGACTAGGGACCGCCGGAATAGATAAAGTCAACAGGCAGAGACGACAGAGCAGCCACGTTATAACTCGGGAAAGGCCAAACCGCCGAAAGGGCCACCAGCATGAAACGATGGCTTGAACGAACTTGGTCGTGGTTGAAGGAACACCGGCCTGGAACGAAGGAATGGGAGGAGCGGGAAGGGCGAGAGTATCGGAAGCAGGACGAACAGGCACGGGCAGAACGGGAACGGCTGATGGGGAGGAGAGGTCGAACGGACGGCTTTCGAGAAATCGGCTAGCCCGAATAGATTCCCGGGCCGTCCACGGGGGAAACAGCAGCGCTTTGAGGACAGTGTGCCGCTATGCAGAAGCTGGCCGTGCTGGTCGGCACGAAGAAGGCGTTGGGCATGGCGGTACGGCCACAGGACACGGCACGGCGGTATACGGCGTTGCGGGGGCGGTTGGAGAAGCGGTGATTGAATGGACAACGTGAGAACCGGACGCTATGAGAAGTGCAGCCTCAAGGCCGTCCGCTGCATGGGACCGATCATCGCAGTTCTCGGCGTCGTGGTGCTGACGGAAGTGGTTGCTGCGGCAGACAAGACAGGTGACGTCCCCAAGACCGTGGGCTCTCTCTGGGCCGATTTCGATCCCCGCCAGGAGCCGCTTGATGCGAAGGTTGTGCGTGAATGGGAAAAAGGCGGCATCGTCTTCCGGTGCGTCACCTTCCACATCGGCAGTTTCAAGGGTGTGGAGGCCCGAATGGCAGCGTTCTACGGCTTCCCGAAGGGCGGGACAAGACTATCGGGGCTTCTGCACCTGCACGGTGGCGGCCAGCGGGCGTTCTTGGATGAGGTCGCCTACTACGCCGACCGGGGCTATGCATGTCTCTCGGTCAATTGGGGTGGGCGGGAGATGGAGGAAGCACGACCCGGCGACCCGAACACCGATTGGGGAGCCGTTGATCCCACGCAGCAGAACGTGCCCGGCTACTTCAACCTCAAGCCCGGCCCGAAGTATCTTGATGCTTTCGAGTCGCCGCGCAACAACAACTGGTATCTGTTGACCTTGGCAGCAAGGCGAGGATTGACCTTTCTGGAACAGCAGCCCCAAGTCGATCCTGAGCGGCTCGGCGTGTACGGTCACTCGATGGGCGGCAACCTTGCCGTCTACGTCGCCGGTGCGGACAAACGGGTGAAGGCCGCTGCGCCGTCCGTGGGTGGCTCGGGATTCCGCACTTATCCTTGGCCGCTGTTGCCGCAGCAGCAGAAGCAACTGCCCGACGGCGATCTGCAATTGTACCGGACCACAATTGAGTTCGAGTCCTACGCCCCGCTTATCAACGCCCCTTTGCTCTGGCTGGGGGCAACCAACGATTTCCACGGAATCATGGACGACACCTACCGCACCGGGGCGCTGATCCCGCACAAGGATGTGCGGTATGCCTTCACGCCGCACATGAACCATCAGTTCACGCCCGAGTTTGCCGTAGACCGGCTGCTTTGGTTTGACCAGTACCTCAGAGGCACTTTCAAGCTTCCTGCGACACCCAAGTCGGAACTGGTCCTGTCAACGGAGGACGGGGTGCCGACCTTCCAGGTGGTTCCGCATGACTCGATGCCGGTGGCTGGTGTCCATATCTACTACTCCGTCGATCCCCAGCCGCAGGCGAGGTTCTGGCGGTCGGCGGACGCCACACGGAAGGGAAACGTCCGCACCGCCAAGCTACCCATCCTGTCGTTGGACCAGCCTCTTTTTGTCTTTGCGAACGTCCACTACCGCCTGAACAAGCCCCAGCCCGTCCCCTTTGCCACGCCAACCCCGACATTTGCGATCAGTTCGTTGCTGCACACCGCCGCCCCCGACGATTTGCGGCGGGCGCGCGTCAAGGCCACGGATGCGGCATCCTTGATGATCGAGGACTTTTCGCACGGCTGGCGGGATTGGTACCTGCTGTCGCCCGACAACCCTCATCATTGGCAATTCTGGACACGGAAAATCGCTGACCCGAAATGGCGGGGGCAGCCAGGGTACCGGCTGACGTTCGCTGCAAAGTCGGAGCAGGCGAACGAGCTGGTCGTGGTGCTTACGGAGAACTTCTTTCGATCCTACCGGGGAAAACAGCAGGACTTCGTTGCCGTGGTGAAGCTCGCCGGGGGTGAGCAGTGGCAATCCGTTGCTCTATCGCCCGCCGACTTCAAGGCGGTCAAGGGCGAGGATGTCTTGCCGTCCTGGGCGAACGTCGATTTGCTGGGGCTTCGGGCTTACTACGATGGGGGCGGCAGGCTCTTGGGAAGCAAGACGTGGAAAGGATCCCAGCCGAAGTTGCGGAATCTGCGATGGCTTGAGAATCGTTAGCGGCTGGGCCGGAACATGGAAGAACATTTCGTGCCGTTCCAGCCAGAACTTCGTCCAAGAGGGCCAGTCCGGCAACCGGCGAGTTCCGGGGGTTCGGGATTCGTTTGTAGGCCGGGGTTGCTGCCGTGTGCCGATCAGATCGGAGGTTGCCAAGATGGCCGAAAAAGCCCTGGTGTGGCTGCTACGGATTTCCGCAGTTGTTCCGCTGACGGCGTTGGTCCCCGCCGTGATGCCGTTCGCATGGATGCAGGACATTCATCGCAGCTTGGGAATGGGCGAGCTTCCCGGGGGGCCAATCGTCGGCTACCTCACCCGCTCGCTTTCAGCCATGTATGCCATGCACGGGGCGTTGCTCTGCTTCGTTTCCTGGAATGTTCGCCGCTTTCTGCCGCTGGTGAAGTGCCTCGCCGTGCTGGCCGTTATTTTCGGGATCGGGATGTGCCTCCTTGATCTCCTGGTCGGAATGCCGTTGCCGTGGACGGTGAGCGAGGGGCCGTTCATTGTTGTCCTCGGTGGAGTCATGCTGTGGCTGGCCGGCCGGATGCAAGATGGCTGACCCGAAATCAGGATCGTATGCTCCCCCGCACCATCTCTCCTGACCTGAAAACCACTGTGCCCAGCATGGCCGCCGGCTGGATCACGGCCAGCATCCGCAACAGCCAGCACGACGAGGGCCTTTGGCAGGAAGTCGAGAATAATCCAACCCGTCACCGCGGGTCGAGCAAGGCCCCGGTGCGGTGGATCATCCAGGGCACCCTGCTGTGCTGGCTAGTGGCGAGCCTTCCTTTCTGTGCCCTGGCTGGTGAGGTCGCCGCAGATTCGCCAACCAGGAAAGACGAGGCAGGCGTTCTTGTGCACACCGTGGAATCGGAGTACCAGTCCCGGCCTACCAAGATCAAAGTACTGCTGCCGGACCGCTTGGTGAAGGAGAGGCGTTATCCCGTCCTCTATGTGCTGCCTGTCGAGCCGCTGGATGGCGTGCAATGGGGAAATGGCTTGCTGGAGGTCAAGAAGCACGACCTCCACAACAGGTACAGCATGATCTGCGTGATGCCGACCTTCTCGGAAACGCCTTGGTACGCCGATCATCCGACCAACGCCGGGATTCGGCAGGAAACCTACTTCGTCAACGTGGTGGTGCCTTTCATCGACCGGACTTATCCCGCGCTGGCCAAACGGCAGGGGCGGTTGCTTCTCGGCTTCAGCAAATCGGGATGCGGGGCCTTCAGCCTGTTGCTGCGTCACCCGGAGTTGTTCGGAAAGGCGGTCGCCTGGGATGCACCACTGATGATGGAGCGACCCGACAAGTACCGCATGGCGGACATTTTCGGCACACAGGAGAACTTCGAGCAGTACCGGATTTCGACGTTATTGAAGAAACAGGCCGCCAAGCTGTCCGAGTCCGTTCGGCTTATTCACTTTGGCTACGGCAACTTCAGGGAACATCAGCAGTTGGCCCACCGGCTGATGGACGACCTGAAGATCGCCCACCAATATCGGGACGGGCCGAGGCGGGAACATTCGTGGCATAGCGGCTGGTTGCCGGAAGCGGTGCAAATGCTTGTCGAAGGGCCGAAGGGGTTCCAACGGCGTGAGGTCCACTTCTCGGGACATGTGCAGGGCGTCGGCTTCCGTCAAACTACCGCGACCTTGGCGAGGCAATTTGCCGTCACCGGCTTTGTGAAGAACCTGCCGGATGGACGGGTGCAGTTGATTGTCGAAGGCCAGCCGCAAGAGATCGAGTCGTTCCTGGCGGCGATTCGCAAGGAGATGGAAAAGAACATCAACAAGACGGAGGAGAAGACCAGTCCGGCAACCGGCGAGTTCCAAGGGTTTGAGATTCGCCTTTAGGCCGGGGTTGCTACTGTGTGCCGAGCACCATTGGATCCAGAACCAGGCCATCGTCCAAGCGGCTTCCCAGGCCAACCCCTCCTGCGGTACAATGTCCCGATGCGGCTCATCTCCCTCCAATCCGGCAGCAACGGCAACTGCATCTACGTTGAGGCGGGCGGCGTTAAGCTGCTGTTCGATGCGGGGATCAGCGGCAGCCAGGTTCGGGAGCGGCTGGCCCTGCACGGACGGGATGTAAGTGCAGTCGATGCGGTCCTGATCTCCCACGACCATGTGGACCACTCCCGCAGCATGGGAATCCTGCACCGCAAGTTCGGTTTGCCGGTCTACGTCACCGGCAAGACCTACCAAGCAGCCAAGCGATACCCGCTGGGGGAAATCGAAGACCTGCGGCATTTCCGCTCCGGCGAAACGCTGCGATTCGGCGAGGTGACGGTGGAGACGATCTCCACGCCCCACGATGCCGAGGACGGCGTGGTCTTCGTGATGGACGACCGCAAGCACCGGCTGGGCATCTTGACCGACCTGGGGCACGTGTTTAACGGCCTGGGTGATGTGATCGCATCCCTGGATGCCGTGCTTCTGGAAAGCAACTACGATCCCGAGATGCTTGCCAACGGCTCCTACCCGGACTGGCTCAAACGGCGGATTGCGGGGCCAGCCGGGCACATCTCCAACCTCGAGGCGGCCGATCTGCTCCTTGCGGCAGCCTCGAAGCGGATGAAATGGGCCTGCCTCGCGCATCTTTCCCAGGAAAACAACACGCCCAACCTGGCCCTGAAAACCCACCGTAGGATGCTGGGCGACCGGTTGCCGCTCCGCGTGGCGACGCGGTATGAGGCGAGCCGGGTGATGGAAGTACGCTGAGCCCGAAACGGGACTCATTTCCTCGGCCCGCCTTGCCGCCGATACGCCTGGTCATACGGTCCCATCCCCACGTCACGAGGCAGCAAATCGACGTGATCCTGCGGGGCGTCGGAAAACACCGCTCGCACGGCATCCAGGTAACCGAAGCCATATTCCCGGTGGGGGGCGATGTAGTGGCCTTCGCTCCATTCATTCCAGTTGTCCAATAGCAGGATCTTGCTTCCCAATTCCGCGGCCGGAAAGGTGCGGACAATCGCTTTCGCCTGCTCCAACAGTTCCTTGTACTGTGTGGGCGGAATCTTCCAGATGCTCCCCTCGTCCTGCCAACCGCTCCATCCTTGGGAGACCGTCACGACCTCCGGTAGGATGCCCATACGGCGTGTCTTGTTGATGTAATCGAGCTGTGCGGCGATGGCCTGCTCGGGTGTCGGACTTCCCTGGACGTGCCAGCAATACGCAAACGTGTAGTCCAACCCCAACCGCTTCAGCAATTCCAAGTGCTTCAGGTCCAACCCCCGGTACTCGCCCAGAACAGAGAGTCCATCGAAACCGGCCTTGCGGCAGGCCAGCCGCATCTTGTCCAGTGCCGCCCGCACCTGGTCCACGCCGCCCAAATCCTGGACGAGGAACTCGGGCCGGTAGATGAACAGCAGCGGCTTGTTGTCGATCTTGAGATAACTGGAATGGCGGAAGTAGCTCTCGATCCAGAAGGGCAACAGGTTCCCCAGCAGGTCGGCTTCACCCGATACCCCAGCCGTCCCCCGGGCCTGATTTTCCCACATGATGGCGAACTTCATCTTGGACACGAAGCGGGACTTCAGCAGGGCATCGTGGATCGCACTACCGAACTTCATCTTCACCGGCCCGCCCTGGCCGTTCCGATACCAGCAGTAGACGAAGAACGAAATGCCGTGCTCGACCGCCCACTTGGTCTCCCAGTCGGCCACTTCCGGGTTCTCCTGGGAATAGAACCCCAAAGCAGGAGTCCGCTCGGGATGCTTGAGAACCTGGTTCCACATCTGCGGCTGATCGGCATCCCAAAGCGGGCAATTGTGGGCGCCGACGAGGATCTGCGTGGCAATGGGCTTCGGCTCAGGGACGTAAGGTTGCTTCGTGCCGACCTCAGCGGCAACCACGCCCGCCAACTCATTCGTGCCGACGATCTTCCACACCGTGTCCTGGATCACCCCGGCCAGTTTGGCATCCTGAACCTTGTACGGCTCCGCCGGCAGTCCCTTCGGGTTCTCCCGGTACAGCGTGGCGAAGAACGTGCAGCCCGCGATGTAGGAACCGACGTTGTTCAGGTGGATGCCGTCGGCAAAGACTTCCTTGATGTGCTTGTACCCCGGCACCTGCCCGGCCTTCATCCGCTGGTTCAAGTCGTACATGACGTGGCCGACCGGCACCATTCGGATCTTCAGTGCGGGGTAAGCCTTCCTGAGTTCCAGCGTCAGCCGCTCGAAATAGTCCTTCGTCTCGTTTGTATTGTCCCAGCCGCCCGTGTATTTCTTCAGCCAGGCCGTGTCGAAGTCGTCCTTGCCCTGCCGTGGCCACCGGGCGTAAACGTAGACCTGAAGCGCGGGGCTCTTGGGCAGCGCGAGGTCGATGAAGTTCTTCGCCATCACCAGGTCGCCGTCCTTGCCGTCCAGGTGGCGGTCGAACGGTTGAAGGCTGAGGGCATCCCAAGGGTAGTTGGCCAGGGCGGTGGGGTAGTGGCCGAACGGCGGCTCCTGGAATCCGTCCTTCGGATGCTGCCAAATCCATTGCAACGGGGCACCGGGGATCATGTGCCTGCCCCAGACGTGGTTGTGGCCTCGGCTCTTCGCCAGTTCGGCCAATGCCCGATAGTCGATGGTGTCGGTCACGCTGTTGCCGACGAAATAGACGCGGAATGGTTTCTTGGTTTCTTGCCCAAAGGTCGGGGCGACAGCCGCTCCGATCAACACCAAACCCGCAATGCGCTGCAACATCTCATGGCTCCTTGTGGATCGCAGGCCACTTCATTCGCCGGTCCTGCCCGTGGTCAACAGCCCCAGTATTCTACACAGGATACGATAATCTCGCAAAATGATGGGAGAGGGTCGTGCAGCGGCGACAATTTCTTAGAATGGCAAGATCAAGGCATGGTGGTTCGACAGTCCGTATTCCCTGGACCGCCGTGGACCCGTCAACAGCGTGACCACGCACATGACCGGCTTTCAATTCCCGTGGGAACGGTTCACGGTGGCTGCCAAGCTGGGATTTCCCGGTCGGCCGGTCACCTACAACCCTGGCATTGCCCAGACCTTCCTGTACACGACGCATCAAGATTATTGGTCGGGGGAACTGGTCGACCTCAAGACCCCGGCCACGGCCCGGTATTTGGACAACGGTCTGCAATGGTTCGGCTGGACATGCATCGACTTTCGGTCCTGGGTTCATACGAAGCTGAACGCCGAGATTCCGAAGCCCCTGTACTGCGATGAGGAGGTCGTCTCCTACGTCCGCACCTGCAATTCCCACCAAGCCCCCATGACCTTCAACGTGGGAATCTACCAGGACGGCACTATGGCCAAGGCGTCAGTGGCGCAACTCCATCGGCTGGGAGCGGCATTACGGGGGAGAGGGAACCGTGCCCACGTAGCGACTCCGCCGGGCATTTGGGCAAGCCATCGTCACCCTCTATGGGCGGGATTTTTGCCTCGGCCCCCATGGCTCTAAAGTCGGCACGATCGAGTACGGCCGCCTGATACGGCCTGGAAGAGGCACCAGCCTGTACAAACGATCCCAGGCCCTGCACCGACATCTCGCTAGATCGGGGGGTCTTGACGGGGCTGCACTATTGACGTGTTTGTAGGGGCATGGTCAAATCAGGTTAGTTTCCAGGATTCCCGCGTTACAGCCTGCGCAGGCGCAAGGGGCCGCCGGAATACCCTGCGCAACGCCATGCGGAAAGCTCGTAAAGACAGGTCGCAGCAAGCGCAAGCCCGTTTCGGGCAAGTCCAGGTCATGGGGTAGCGCTAACGGGCCAAGAGCCGAAGCTCGCCAACCGGTGTCGCGTTGCGCGCCGGCCGGCGGGCCGTGCGGTGGATGGGTGTCGCCCATCCTGTTCAGGCAACCAGGGTCGCCGTGCTCAGGGAGTATGCCATGCGTCGCCGAATGTCTCGGGCTGGGGTGCTGGGTCTCCTGGTAATCGCCGGGCTAGGGCTGCTGGCCGCGGGGCCGGCCCACGCCCAAACCATTTTCACCTGGACGAACGACACCCATAACTACACCTGGGATACCACGTCGCTGAACTGGAACACGGGCGCCAACCAGTGGCAGCCGAACAACGGCACCCTGGGGGCCTATTTCGGCTCCGGCGGGACCGGCACCATCACCGTCTCCTCCGGCATCCAGGTCGGCGGCATTACCTTCAGCCCAGGGGCGACCGACATCTTGACCGGCGGCGGCCTCACGCTCGGCTCCAGCGGCATCACGGCCAACGAAACCGCGACCATCAACTCCCCGATTACCCTGGGCGCTAGCCAGACCTGGAACATCGCTTCGGGCAAGACGCTCACGGTCGGCGCCCTCGGCGACGCCGGCAGCGGCTACGCGTTGACCAAGGCCGGGCTGGGCACGCTGGCGACCACCGGCGCGAACACGTACAGCGGAGGCACCTCGATCAATAACGGAATGCTCCAATTCGCGCTGACCACCGCCATGCCGGCCACCGGCACGGTTTCCGTGAGCAGTGGCGCCACCCTGGCGGTGAACGCTGGCGGCACCGGGGAGTTCGGCAACGGCACCTCGGGCTACGGCACCATCGGCGGACTCCTCAGCGGCCTCGGCGGCCAAAGCGGCAGCAGCGTGAGCTTTGCCTCCGGCTCCGTCTTGGGGATCGACACGACCAATGCCCCCGGCGGCTCGCTGACCTACAGCGGCAACATCACGAGCTCCGGCCTGGGCTTCGCCAAGCTCGGCTCCGGCACGCTGACGCTCACCGGCGCGAACAGCTACACCGGCGGCACCTCGATCAATAAGGGGGCGCTCCAGTTCGCCCTGACCACCGCCATGCCGGCCACCGGCACGGTTTCCGTGAGCAGTGGCGCCACCCTGGCGGTGAACGCTGGCGGCACCGGGGAGTTCGGCAACGGCACCTCGGGCTACGGCACTATCGGCGGGCTCCTCGGCGGCCTCGGCGGGCAAAGCGGCAGCAGCGTGAGCTTTGCCTCCGGCTCCGTCTTGGGGATCGACACGACCAATGCCCCCGGCGGCTCGCTGACCTACAGCGGCAACATTGCGAACTCCGGCCTGGGGCTGACCAAGCTCGGGACCGGCACGCTCACCTTGGGTGCCTCCAGCGGCTATAGCGGCGGCACGACCGTTCAGGGCGGCACCCTGGTGCTCGCTTCCAGCAACGGCGGCACCCCGGCCGGCTCGGGCCTGGTGCTCGTCGAGAGCGGCGCGACCCTGAACCTCGCCAGTGCGGCCACCGTCAAGAGCAACGT